>Ga0222427_100559_pt1 | contig 48323 bp, 45 predicted proteins | sample 2B20Ametagenome_FD_182890 | JGI IMG/M metagenome (GOLD analysis project Ga0222427, IMG submission 182890) | Enriched microbial communities from leaf-cutter ant dump, University of Wisconsin, Madison, United States - 2B20A (version 2) | ecosystem: Environmental > Terrestrial > Nest > Insects nest... | reverse complement strand
TTAGAAAAATTATTCTGATATTTGCAGGCTCTTAAAAAGAATTAAGCGACGAATAACAAATAACAAAATAAAGTCATGTCAAGAGTTTGTGATTTAACAGGAAAAACCGCGATGAAAGGACATAACGTTTCTCACTCGAACGTTAAAACTAAGCGCAAGTTTTATCCTAACCTACAACTTCAGAAGTTTTACATCCCTGAAGAAGATCGTTGGATAACACTAAAAGTATCTACTTCAGCTATTAAAACCATCAATAAAATTGGTGTTTCTGAAGCGATTAATCGTTTCATGAAAAAAGGATATTTGTAATAACATTTGCCGTCTACGGCATAAATTGATAAAGAAATGGCAAAAAAAGGTAACAGAGTTCAAGTTATTTTAGAATGCACAGAGCATAAAACAAGCGGTATGCCTGGTATGTCTAGATATATCTCTACTAAAAACCGTAAAAACACTACTGAGCGTTTAGAGTTGAAAAAATACAACCCGGTTTTAAAGAAAGTAACCGTACACAAGGAAATTAAATAATTTTGAAGGAGTAAATGATTGAATTATAGAATTGAAATTCAGTCATTCGTAATTCACTCACTCAATCATTAAATTTAAAAAAACATGGCAAAGAAAGTAGTTGCAACCCTTAAAACAGGTACAGGTAAAGAATATTCAAAAGTGATCACAATGACTAAATCACCTAAAACTGGTGCTTATTCATTCAAAGAAGCTATCGTTCACAATGATCACATTAAAGATGCTATTGCTGCAGCAAACAGCAAATAACAATATTTAAGAATAGCTTAAGAGCCGTTCCGTACTAACGGAATGGCTCTTTTTATTTTACACAAATTATGGGTTTATTCGATTTTTTCAAAAAGAAAGAAACCGCACCTGAAGCTCAGGAAGCGTTAGATAAAGGACTGGAAAAAACTAAAGAAGGTTTTTTCAGTAAACTCACCAAAGCCGTTGCCGGAAAATCTACCGTCGATGATGACGTATTAGACAATCTGGAGGAAGTTCTGGTCACTTCTGATGTGGGCGTTAGTACCACTCTTAAAATCATAGATAGAATTCAGGCCCGTGTTGCTAAAGATAAATACCTATCTACCACCGAACTTAATGGCTTACTGAGAGACGAAATCCAGTTATTACTAGCCGAAAACAACAGTAACGACTTTAGGAATTTTGAATACGGCGACCACAAGCCCTATGTAATTATGGTAGTGGGCGTAAATGGTGTGGGAAAAACCACCACCATTGGCAAGCTTGCCCATAAACTGAAAAAAGAAAACCTAAGCGTAGTACTTGGTGCTGCCGATACTTTTCGTGCAGCCGCTGTTGACCAAATTAAACTTTGGGGCGAGCGTGTAGGTGTACGTGTAGTGGCACAAGCGATGGGCTCTGATCCCGCTTCAGTTGCTTTTGACACACTACAATCTGCCGTTGCCAATAAAGAAGATGTGGTGATTATTGATACCGCTGGTCGTTTACACAACAAAGTTGGTTTAATGAACGAATTGGGTAAAATCAAAAATGTAATGCAAAAGGTAGTTCCTAATGCGCCACATGAGATTTTATTGGTGTTAGATGGTTCAACAGGACAAAATGCTTTTGAGCAGTGCAAGCAATTTACCGAAGCTACTGATGTAAATGCATTGGCCATCACAAAATTAGATGGAACGGCTAAAGGAGGTGTGGTCATTGGTATTTCTGATCAGTTCAAAATTCCAGTGAAATATATAGGTGTAGGTGAAAAAATGGACGATTTACAATTGTTCGATAAGAAAGAATTTGTGAATAGTTTATTTAAATAAGTATAGGTGCACTAAAGTGGTTTGTTATCAAACTGAAGGAAAAAAATCGGCATAATCATCTCAAAAGAAAAATGATTACAAAAAACAAAACGACTACAAAAACGGCTCAACCGAAAATCAATGTAATTACCTTAGGTTGTTCTAAAAATACTTACGATAGCGAGGTATTAATGGGGCAATTGAAAGGTAACAATCTGAATGTTGAGCACGAAGCGAACAAATTAGGGAAAGATGATATTGTAGTCATTAACACCTGTGGTTTCATTGACAATGCCAAGCAGGAATCTATCGATACCATCCTTCAATATAGCCAACTTAAAGATGAAGGAAAGGTGGGAAAAGTAATTGTTACCGGCTGTCTTTCTGAACGATACAAACCAGATTTAGAAGCAGAAATTACCAACGTTGATGCTTATTTCGGCACCAACGACCTCCAAAATATATTACATACTTTAGGTGCTAACTATAAACATGAGTTGATTGGCGAGCGTTTGTTAACTACGCCATCGCATTTTGCCTATTTCAAAATTGCCGAAGGATGTAACCGTCCATGCTCTTTTTGCGCCATTCCATTAATGCGTGGAAAGCATGTTTCGAGAGATATGAACGAGTTGGTAAACGAAGCTAAAATACTAGCGGCTAACGGTACCAAAGAACTGATTTTAATTGCACAAGATTTAACTTATTATGGCTTGGATCTTTATGGCAAGAGAAATTTAGATGAGCTTTTACGTCGCTTATCAGATGTAAATGGCATTGAGTGGATCAGGCTGCAATATGCCTACCCTTCTGGCTTTCCAATGGAAATTTTGGATGCCATGAATGAACGTGAAAATATCTGCAAATATCTGGATATGCCATTGCAGCACATCACTGATAACATGCTGAAATCAATGCGTCGTGGGATTACTAAACAAAAAACAATTGATATTGTAAACGAAATTAGAGCTAAGGTTCCAAATATCGCTATGCGTACCACTTTAATTTGTGGCTATCCAGGGGAAACTGAACGTGATTTCGAAGAAATGTACCAATGGGTTGAGCAAACTCGTTTCGACCGTTTGGGCTGTTTCACTTACTCACATGAGGAAAAAACCCATGCTTACGACTTAATGGATGATGTTCCTGAAGAAGTGAAACAAGAGCGAGTAGATGCCATTATGGAACTGCAACAAGGCATTTCTTTCGAAATCAATCAAGAAAAAGTAGGCAACACTTACAAAGTATTGGTAGATAGAAAAGAAGGAGATTTCTTTATTGGACGTACAGAATTTGACTCTCCCGAAGTGGATAATGAAGTATTAATTGACGCCAATTCTGGATATGCCGCTATTGGAAGCTTTGTAAACGTAAAAGTAGATAGAGCTGAAGATTTCGATTTATACGGGCAGATTGTAAAATAGTACTCAGGTTCTTGGTCATTTCGACTGAAGAGTAACGAAATGAAGAGATCTAAAAAGCTATATAAAATTTATTAGCAGACCTCGTAGGTTTTAAAAACCTACGAGGTCTTTATATTTATTAATCTCCATGTAAAATAATTCCATCAGCTACACTTGTTTCAAAATTTAATTTAATTTCGAAATGTGAAGGCTAAATACATTTCTTATCAAGATACACACTCCTTTTCAAACCTAGTTTTAGACTATGTTAATGATGCGGAGTTCCTAAAATCTTTCTATAGCTACAGGCCAGATATTGATGGACTGAAAAAGGCCATTGCCAATCATCAGTTTACTGGAGATAGAAAAGTTTTAGTTGAAGTACTACAACAACAGTATCAACATATTAAGGTTAATAAAGCAGTTAGCCACAATATCCAGCTCTTATTAAAGAGAGATACTTATACGGTAACTACTGGTCATCAGCTTAACCTTTTTACTGGTCCGCTTTATTTCATTTATAAAATTGTAACCACTATCAACCTGGCTTTGGAGCTTAAAATTGCCTACCCAAAGCAAAACTTCGTTCCTGTTTATTGGATGGCTACAGAAGATCATGATTTTGAAGAGATCAACCATGTGAATGTAGATGAAAAGAATATCAGTTGGATCCAACAAACCAATGGCGCTACGGGTAGATTAAGTACAAAAACTGTGTCGGCCGCCGTGCAAGCCTACAAAGGTTATCTCGGTATCAGTAAAAACGGAAAGAAGTTAGCCAAATTGGTGGAACAGGCCTATCTGGAAAATGATAACTTGGCAGATGCAACAAGGGTATTGGTCAATAGCCTATTTGAGCAATATGGGCTAGTCATTATCAATGCAGATGATGCGCAACTAAAAGCTCAATTTGCAAACATCATTCAACAGGACATCACCCAGCAAAACAGCGCTAGGCTTACCGAAGAAACTAGTGAACAACTAGAGCAACAAGGCTATAAATCTCAGGTTAACGGTCGAGATATCAACTTCTTTTATCTTAAAGATGACCTCAGAGAACGCATCATCAAAGAAGATAAGACCTATACCGTTAATCATACCGACATTAAGTTTACCGAAGAGGAAATCATTACCGAGATTAAACAACATCCTGAAAGGTTTAGTCCCAATGTGATCATGAGACCGCTCTATCAAGAGGTTATCCTTCCAAACATTGCCTACATTGGTGGTGGTGCCGAGGTTTCTTATTGGATGCAATTAAAAGCCAATTTCGATTTTTACCAGGTAAATTTTCCTGTACTTTTATTAAGAAATTCAGCCTTGGTAGTAGATCAAAGAAGTTTCGACAATTTGAATAAGTTGGGTTTTAACTTCGAAGACATTTTCCTAACTACACAGGCATTACAGGAGAAATGGATCAGGACGAATAGCGATGCCAATATGAGTTTAACCGATGAAAAGGCAAACGTAAGAGCTGTATTCGATAGGATTAAACTAAATGCCTTTAAGATTGACAAAACCTTAGAGGTATCTGCAGATGCAGTACTTGCAAAAACAGAAAAACTGTTAGATAAGCTAGAGAAAAAATTCTTCAAAGCCGAAAAAAGAAATCACGAGGTATCCATTACACAAATAGAAAATTTCAAAAAAAGATTATTTCCGAATGGCACCTTGCAAGAAAGAGTGCTTAACCTTGCCCCTATGTATGTCAATTATGGTGATGATTTTATTGCATCTTTAATTGAGAACTTTGACCCGCTAGGCGGAGATTTTACTTTAATTTTGCCTTGATTAGAAAAAGGAATAAAGAATAAGGATAACGTCGTCTAAAACATTTCAACCTTACAACAACTTAACCCTACAACAATTCAGCAATGTTTATCACTTTCACCGAAGAAAAATTAAGAAGCTTTACCTTTTCTGTTTTTAAAAAAATGGGCTGTTCTGATGAACATGCTACTTTAGCAACAGATGTTCTGGTTCGGTCGGATTTAAGAGGGATTGATTCACATGGTGTGGCTCGTTTAAGTGGTTATTACCGCCTTTGGGAGAAAAATAGAATCAATGCCAGCCCAAATATTCGAGTAGTACATGAAACTTCTACCACAGCCACAGTAGACGGTGATGCGGGCTTGGGATTAGTAGTTGCACCCTTTGCAATGAAAATTGCCATAGAAAAAGCGGAGAAATATGGCAGTGGATGGGTATCAGTAAAAAACTCTAATCATTTTGGCATTGCCGGATACCATGCCTTAATGGCGGTAGAAAAAAACATGATTGGCATTAGCATGACCAATGCCAGTCCGCTGGTTGCTCCTACTTATGCCAATGAACGTTTGTTAGGTACCAATCCAATGTGTTATGCTTTTCCTGCGGGTAAATATCCTGCAGTAGTGGTAGATATGGCAACCGCGGCTGCTGCTAATGGAAAATTAGAAATTGCCCAACGTGCCAACACTAATATTCCTGATGGTTGGGTACAAGATAAAGATGGACATCAATCGATCAATCCAAATGAGCTAAAAGCTGGAGGTTCTTTACTTCCATTGGGTAGCGACAAAGACCATGGCAGTCACAAAGGCTATGGACTTGGCGCTACGGTAGATATCCTTTCGGCAGTATTATCGGGCGCAAATTATGGCCCTTGGGTACCTCCTTTTGTAGCCTTTTTAGAACCCGACCCTAATCCAGTTGGTGAAGGCATTGGGCATTTCCTAGGCGCTATGCGTGTTGACGGCTTTCGCCCTGCGCAAGATTTTAAAGACCATTTAGACAATTGGATTGAGCGCTTTAAAGGCGCTAAAACCATCGATGAGAATAAAAAAGTCATCATACCAGGCGAACCTGAATATCAGTTTGAGAGTGAACGCAAAATTGCTGGTATTCCGCTAATTGATGTCGTGGTAAATGACCTGAATGATTTAGCGGAAAAAATTAGCGTAGAAAAGCTTTAAGACTATTTTTTCACTTTAAACAACTTGAAACTTTCTTTATAAGTAAGGAAAAACGAATGGTTAAACTGCAACTGTTTGTCTGATCGGTCCAAATCAAAATGTGGTTCGAAACGAACATCAAGGTATAAGTTTGGCAGTAATTCTTTTTGATAGATATACCTCAACATCAAAATATTTCGATGGTTTTGTGTATAACCAGCATCATTCATGGTTTCAGATACCGATTGGTACAAAGGCATTCCTTTGATACTGATGAACTTATTCCCTTTCCAATAAGACGCCACCAAATTACCCCAACGCGTATCAATCCCCGCATTTAGCCACAAACCAAATCCACCTTGGTAAGCCCTTACTTTAGTTGGTGAAAAATCCTTATAAGCAGCTACATAGTTTTGCGTATATACTTGCTTCACATGGTAGCCTATATTTTTACTTAATGTAAATCCTGTGGCACCATTAAACAAAGTAGTGATGGGAATTTCTTTAAGCACATCTATTTGTCCACCCGCATGAAAAAATAGTGATTGAACTGGAATAGTCAACTTCCAGTCTTCATTTTTGATCAAAGCAATATCAGCCGTAAAACCACCAACAATTTGCTCTTTTGCCGCGTCACCAGGGTAAATCATTTTCTGCCAGGCTATCCAAGCATCTAAGTTAAATTTATCCTTGTCTATCAATAGTTGTGTGCCGTACTCAATAGGTCTATCAATTTTACCTTCAAAGTTGTATAAAGGTTCAATGTAATTGTGCTGGATATTACCTTCCAAGCTCCCAAAAACCAAGGTCAAATCTTTCTTACTATACTTTACGCTAAACAAGGGCTTTGCATCATACAAACCTCTTTCGTTGCCAAAATCCTTTCTTAAATAGGCTCCTGCAGTAATGGCCAAATTAGGATGCGCATAATACACCAATTGTGGCTCTAGTTGTGTTCCATATAAAGTATAGCCATCATGAAACTTATTTGAGTATTCGTAATTCCTAACGTAGTTGAAGTTGTAGAAATTAAGATGCAGTTCATTAGTCAAACTATCGGCTGGACGAATGCGATTGTAGAGATAGTTGTTGTTTAACTGGGCTTGTGCAGTAAAAACAGCAAGAAAAATTAAAAAAGAAAGTATATATTTTTTCATCCAAAAGATTGCTTTCCCGAAACAGTCGGGATAAACTGCCCTCGCAATGATGTCACCATAATCGTCATTGCGAGGAGGAACGACGTGGCAATCTGCTTGTATTTTTACTCCCCTCTTTTCTCGCGAGATTTCTTATATAGTTTCACGGCAATCATGATAATGAGTGCAATCCCCATGATTCCAACTAAACCGTAAACCCAATCTAACGCACTTTTCAGGATGACCACAAATACAATGGCAATCATAAAAATGGTAGCCAATTCACGCCATAAACGCAACTGGAAACTCGTCCAACGATAACGGTCGTTTCTTAAACCAACGATGATCCTGCCACAAATAAAATGATAAATAAGTAGGCCAACTACAAAGGTTAGTTTTACCCACATCCAATCCATTTGCAATAAGCCACTGTTGATGTGAAGCATACATAAGCCTGCTATTAAGGCAATCAACATCGCGGGTTGACAAATGATCTTCCAAAGCGTAGCTTCCATCTTGGTAAACTGTTTTTTTAGTACCGTTTTTTCAGGTTCATCCTTAGCGTTCGCTTCCGTATGATAAATAAATAAACTTAGTAGATAGAACAGCCCCGCCATCCAACTGATGACAAATACGATGTGAACTGCTTTGAAATATTGATAATATTCTGCCATAAAAAATCCCCATTCGGGGATTAAAGTTATTAATACTTAAATGCTTTTACTACTTCGATCGCGTATTTTACATTATCGAAAGGAATATCTGGCATAATACCATGACCAAGATTAAAAATGAAACCATTTTCGCCACGCATACGCTCAAACAACTTGTGTATTTGTGCTTTAATTACTGGTTGGTCTGCATATAAAATATGAGGATCTAAATTTCCCTGTACAGCAATACCAGTAGGCAATGCTTTTTTAATGTTCAACAAATCAGCATTCCAGTCAATAGAAACTACATCTGGTTTCGCCTCCGCCATAATTGGTGCAAAAACTGAACTTCCCTTACAGAAAGAAATCACTGGAATATTAGTTCTATTTAAGCCGGCTATAATTTGTGCGTTGTATTGGTGTGAAAACTCCTGATAATCGTTCCACGACAATGCCAAGGCCCAACTATCAAACAATTGAAGAGCATTTACACCAGCCTCTATCTGTAGGTTCAAATAATCGATAGTTACCTTCGCAATTTTAGCCAAAAGCTTATGTGCCAAATCCGGACGATTATGAATCAGCAGCTTGGTCAATTTAAAATCTTTAGAAGATCCACCTTCTACCAAATAGCTCATTACCGTGAAAGGAGCACCTGCAAAACCAATTAACGGAATACTGCCATTTAAGCGTTGTTGAATTACTTTGATGGCGTCAGCAACGTATTGCAATTTATCCAAACAGTCTGTAGCCAAAGCATCAATATCTGCTTCGTTACGCACTGGGTTGGCAAACTTAGGTCCAACACCTTGGGTAAAGCTCAAATCGCCCCCCATTGCCTCGCCAGTAACTAAAATATCAGAGAACAAAATCGCCGCATCAATCCCTAACAAATCTACTGGCAACATGGTTACATCAGCAGCAATTTCTGGGGTTTTGCACATCTCCAAAAAAGAGTACTTGTTTTTGATTTCCCAGTATTGTGGCATAAAACGGCCTGCTTGCCTCATCATCCACACTGGTGGTCGTTCTGTTTGTTTTGAAAATGCTGCGTCTAAAAATAAATTGTTCTCCATGTTTTTTAATTTGCCAGTTTCTTGGCCTCTTTCTCAATATTTGTAATAATCTCTAAAGCTCTTGATGAGGTGGCTAGCTCTTTTGCCTTTTCAACATAAGCCAAAGCTCTTTCCCCTTCCCTTTTTCGAAGCGCTAAGTTAGCCAAATGAATTAAAACATAAGCTTTATCATTTTTACCGCCCAAAGGAAAACGGCTAGCTACTTGGAAATGAAATTCTGCTTGCTCAAAATCTTCTCTTTTCAGGGCAATATTGGCACGCATAAACTCGTAAAATCCTCTTCTGCTCTTTGCTAAACGATCAGGGTTTTCTACTTCGTTTAAAACTTTTTCCGCCTTATCGTAATCAGAATTTTTAAAATACTTGGAAGCCAAAAGTACCGAACTGTGCTTAAAATGGCTCCACAATATAAAACAGAAAAGCAGGCCCGAAATTGCGGCCAGCTGATACTGCTGATAATATAAACTTACCAATGCTGAGAGCACAAAAATGCCCATCAGCACATATCTACCCAGTTTATTGTACATTAGTGTGTGTCGGTAAATTTATAACCTACCCCTCTAATGGAATGGAAATAGATTGGATTTTTTTGATCTGGTTCAAAATATTTACGGAAAGTAAGGATAAAGTTATCAATCGTTCTTGTTGAAGGATAAACGTCGTAATTCCATACGGTTTCCAAAATCTGCTCACGAGAAACCGCTTCGTTCTTGCGCTCAATCAAGAGCTTCAACAGCATAGTTTCTTTTTTAGTCAACGGAACCACTGTACCATCATCTTGTTTCAATTCAAAAGAGTTGAAATAAATGGTTTTATCGCCAATTTTATAGGAATTGAGCTCTTTTAAATCGTCTGATTTTAAGCTGCGTTTTACTAAAATTCCTACGCGTAAAATCAGTTCTTCAAGGTTAAAAGGTTTCACCAAATAATCATCAGCTCCCTTTTTAAGGCCCATTACTCTATCTTCGCTAGTATTTTTAGCAGTAAGAAATAGAATTGGCACTTCGGTATTCTCTAAACGTATGGTTTCACAAACCTGAAACCCATCCATTTCTGGCAACATTACGTCTAAAACAACTAAGTTAAAGCGTTCTTCTTTAAATACTTTTAATGCGGTTTTGCCGTCTTTTACAGCGTGAACTTTATAACCTTCAAGTTCGAGGTTTAATTTGATGGCATCCAATAAGTGATCTTCATCTTCAACCAGTAGTACTCTTAATTTTTGTGACATATTAGTTAAATGTTACTTCAAAAATTGCACCGTGAGGTACGTTATCTTTAACGCTGATATCAGCGTCGTGGTTTTGTAATACTTCCTTAACAATAAACAAGCCAAGTCCTGTACCCTTACTTTTACGCACATTTTCGTCGCCAACACGGTAAAATTTATCAAAAATATGCATCTTTTCACTGTCTGGAATGCCCAATCCCTTGTCCGAAACCACTAATTTCGGCTTTCCGTCATTTTGGCACAGTTTTACTGTAATTTCGGCACAAGGGCCTGAATATTTTACGGCATTTTCTACCAAGTTGTTCACTACTGATGATAAGGCGAATTGGTCGCCCTCAATCACTACACCATCTTCTATGTCTGTTGATATAATTTGCTCACAGCCACATGAATGCACCTGTAGTCTATCTGTAATTCTTGTCACCAATTCCGAGAAATCGAACTTCTCTTTAGGGAAAGAATAAGTTTTACTTTCAATTTTGGTAGCCAGCAACATGTTCTCCACCAAATCATCCAAACGTTCTACATCTTTTAAGGAGTTTTTGATCAAAACCGTACGTTGTTCTTTATCCAACTCCCTACGTACAATGGTTTGTAGCGAAAGCTTAATTGCTGCTAGTGGCGATTTAAGTTCGTGGGTAACTGAAAGCAGGAAATTTTGTTGGTTCTCATGCAGCTTATCTTCCTTTTTAATGGAGGCATGGATAAAATAAGCACCAATTCCCAGCAGGAATAAAAAAACAGCACCCTCACCCATGATCATCGGCATACGGCTTGGATCAATTTTCACTACCAACATGCCCCAACTGATCAACTGCCCCAAGGCATAGAACAACAAAATGTAAAATATGATAATGGATTTCTTCATACTGTTAGCCCAGTAATTACGGGACTTTTAAATTTAAATATTATTTTTTGAAAAGCAGGTTTCTGTAATTCTTCGGTTCCAATAGTCCCGCCTGCCTACCGCAGGCAGGCTTTTCGTTACCATCTTTTTGCCTCACTGTCATCCGAGCTTATCGAAGGATCTGTTTCATATTACGCAACGCTTCGATAAACTCAGCGTGACACACTATTAAAGGCTGATGCCTACAAAAAGTATTTACTCTTCAATCGGGTTTAGTTAGCATTTGCCAATGCAGTAACTTAAATCCTCCCCCAACCCCCTCCAAAGGGGGACATCCTGCGATGAACGTCATTGCAAGCTTTGCGAAACAATCCTACAACACATAAAAGAACTATCGCCTTAAGATTGCTTCTCCGAATGATCGGAGCAGGCTGTCGTTCCTACTCGCAACGACGACCGAGGGAAAGTCCAATCCTTGTTCCTTACTCCTTGCTCCTCTATCCTTACTCCTATTTTGCAAAAACAACTTCCAAAGCTTCAAAAATCGCTTGCTTCGCTTTTTCTAACTCAACTTGCGTGTGTGCTGCACTTACAAAGCCAACTTCATAACCTGATGGGCCAAAGTAAATGCCACGATTTAACAATTCGCGATGCATTACTTTAAACTTGTCCATGCTTGCCGGGTCAATATCTTCCGCAGTTTTAATATCCTTATCAGTGAAAGCAAACCAGAAAATTGAGCCGACAGTGAAAATTTTCAATTCGTAACCTTTTTCAGCAATGTGAGCTTTCAAATCGCTCACAAAGGTTTGTGCTTTTGCGTTCAATTCTTCATAGAAGCCAGCGCTGCTCAAAATGGTCAATGCCGCTATCCCTGCCGCCATGGCCACTGGATTACCTGAAAGTGTACCCGCTTGGTAAACGCCACCGTCAGGAGAAATGTGTGCCATAATTTCGTTCGAAGCACCATACATACCCACTGGTAAACCGCCACCAATGATCTTTCCATAAGTTACAATATCTGGTTGAATGCCATAATGGGCTGCAGCACCTTCGAAACCTACTCTAAAGCCTGTGATTACTTCATCAAAAATCAACAAAGCACCATTGGCAGTACACGTTTCACTTAGAAATTCAACATAGTCTTTATCTTGGATCAACAAGCCATTATTTGCAGGGATTCCCTCAATAATTACCGCAGCTACATCATCTTTAAATTGCTCAAAAGCTGCTGTTACGGCTTGTTTGTCGTTTAAAGCGATCACAATGGTTTCATCAGCAAATGCTTTAGGTACCCCTGCCGAAGAAGTTTCTCCGAAAGTGACCAAACCAGAACCAGCTTTCACCAAAAGTGAATCGCTATGACCGTGGTAACAACCTTCAAATTTGATAATTTTGTTTCTGCCAGTATAACCTCTGGCTAAACGAATTGCTGACATCACCGCTTCTGTTCCAGAACTTGTAAAACGAATTTTCTCTACAAAACGGTTATTTTTAATGATCAGCTCTGCCAACTCATTTTCCAAAGCGGTAGGAGCACCGAAGCTCATGCCATTTTGCATTACTTCGGTTACTTTCTCTCTAATTTTAGCATTGTTATGTCCTAAAATCAAAGGACCCCAGCTGGCACAAAAATCAATAAACTGGTTGCCATCCGCATCCCAGATGTAAGGTCCATCACCTTTTTGTATGAACAACGGTGTACCGTAAACTGATTTAAAAGCCCGTACTGGAGAGTTTACCCCCCCAGGAAAATAGGTTTTCGATTTTTCGTATAATTCTGCCGATTTGGCTCTTGATATATCTTGCATTTGTTTTAGGGGTTAGGGATAGGGTATAGGGATTAGGGGTTTTAGCGCAAAAAACCTTACGCCTTAAACCTATTACCTTACACTCTAAAGCCATTTATTCTCTACAATATCTCTAATGTGGTAAGTGGTGATAATGCTTGCTCCTGCTCTGGCAAAGGCATACATCGTTTCCATTACTACTTTTTGTTCATCTATCCAGCCTTTTTCAGCAGCTGCTTTGATCATCGAGTATTCACCAGAAACGTTATAAACTGCAATTGGTAATTTGGTGTTTTGTTTCAACTTGGCAATCACATCCAAATAGGCCAAACCTGGTTTCACCATCAGCACATCAGCGCCTTCGGCTTCATCCAGTAAAGCTTCTCTCAAGGCTTCTACGGGATTACGAAAATCCATTTGATAAGCTTTACGATCACCCTTGTTTGGTGCACAATCTGCCGCTTCTCTAAACGGGCCATAGTAGGCAGATGCGAATTTTGTGGCGTGGCTCATTACGGCTACATTTTCAAAACCAGCGCCGTCTAATTTTTCACGAATGGCTGCCACTCTCCCATCCATCATATCCGATGGGGCTAGCATATCTGCACCTGCTTCTGAATGATTTAAGGCCATTTTCGCAATCAGTTCTACGGTTGCATCATTTTGAACATAATCATTATGCATGATACCACAATGACCGTGATTGGTGTAAGAACATACACAAACATCAGTAACGATATACAAATCATCACCAAATTGCTTTTTCAATTCTCTTACCGTAACTGGCACTAAAGAATTGGCATCGTAAGCAGATTTCGCATCCTCACTTTTTTCGTCGCCCACACCAAATAGCATAATTTTATTCACGCCTAACTTCAATCCCTTTTCTACGTCCTTCACTAAAGTGTCTGTCGAAAAATGGCTAATGCCTGGCATGGCATCTATGGCATGGCTGACGTTGTTTCCTGGAACTACGAAATAAGGATAAACAAACATGTCTTTCGACAGCTTAGTTTCGGCCACCATTTCTCTTACAATGGGATTTTTTCTTAGCCTACGTGGTCTGTGCATATTAGAGATATTAGTATTTTTTCGCAGACCTCGCAGGTTTTAAAAACCTACGAGGTCTTGAGATTATTCAACTACAAAAATGCAAAGACAGAAACATTATATTCTTATGTTTCTGTCATTTGTAAAGTCTTTACGTTAGTTTAACATTACTGTTTAAAAACTGTTTCTTTCGGATTGGAAGATAATTTATAATAAGTATTGTTTTGCAACTTCATACAAGAAAAACCTTCCTTGCTTTCACAAGTTTCTATATCTATTTCAATAGGCTCCTTTGAAGCCTGAGGAATCTTAATCAGCCTACCTCCTTCTAAAACAATTTCTTCAGATTGAAATCCCATGCTACCCTGCACAAGCTCTCCTCCCACTATTTCTTTCCTGTACGTGACATACAATCTTAGTATTTTTCCTTTCAAGGTATATTTACCACCCGCCTCTCTTATCCTACTCCTATCATCATACTCATCAAAGTGATAAACAAATTCACCATTCGCAAAAAATTGATAATGGGCTAGCAATGCGCTTCCTGTACGAATAGATTTAGCTTGCCATAATCCAACAATATTAGATTTTGCTATCTGAGCCCTCGCATCTGAAATGAAAGTTAAAAAGAGGAAAGAAAGTAAATAGAATAACAATCGCTTCATGATTGCTATTTATTTCACCTCAATACCAAAAACAGCTTCAGCTAAACCAATTTCATCTGGTGAGTAAGGCAATGCGTATTTCACACCCATTTCATCGAATTTTTTACCGGTAGAGTTACCAATGGCAATCACTTTTTGCTCTGGTTCTAAAAGGTTTTCTACGAAATAAGCATCAACATTGCTTGGGCTGGTAAAGATCAACACCTCTGCCGATGAACCGTCTACATTTTCTTCCATCACCGTTTCGTAAATAGGTAAATCTACCACCTTGGTTTCAGGCGTTAAAAACTTTTGCATGGTCAATAAAGAATCTTGTGCACGAGGGAAAACGACCGTCTGGCCATCTGCTACTGCAGCAAAATCTTGGGCAACTTCTTCAATTTCCCCACCTTCACCCACAAAATCGGCCAAATGACCAAATTTGCGCAACGAATCTTCCGAACCCCGACCTACTACTCCGAATTTCACCTTTTTAGGTAATACAGGGTTTAGTTTGAAGAAATACTCTACGCCATTTCTACTGCTAAAAAATACCCAGTCGGCATTTTTAAGGAAGAAATCGTCTAATACATTTACAATTGGGAAGGTACGGATCAATGAACGACCGTCTATTTCAATATTCTGTTTTTCTAATGCTTTACGGAAATAGCTATTTTCCCCTACCTCTCTTGAAATGAAAACCTTTGCAGGCATCTTTCTATCTTTCGCGTATTTTGCTACAATTTGTTCGGCCAAGCCCTCAGTTGAAGCAGCTCGCAAAAATAATCTATCAGGGAAATCTTCATCAGTTTCCGCCTTGGAAGTCCATACTTCGAACTCGCCGTCTTCCTTTCTGCAGAAACAGCCTAAAGGCATGTGACAACCACCTTCAAAAAGGTTCAATACTTTACGCTCTACAGCAATCTCTTCTACCGTTGCGGCATCATTTATTTTTTGAAGCTCATTAAAAAGCTCTGTGTCATTTTCTCTAATTTGAATGGCCAATGCACCTTGCGCTGGTGCAGGAACAATCTCCGTAGGATCAATCACCTCTACGTGAAATTCGCTCAAATCTAGGCCCAAACGGTTCACACCAGCTCTTGCTAATACAATGGCATCGTAATCTTCGTCACGCAATTTTTGGATACGAGTTGGAACATTGCCTCTTAAATCCTCGATATTTAAATCAGGTCTTAAAGCTAAAAGTTGTGCTTTACGACGATTGGATGAAGTACCTACCATAGCACCTTTCTTTAACGAAAGTTTATGACTTACATCCACACAGTCTTTCAAAATCAGCAATAGCTCTGCAGGATCTTCTCTTTCTGGCACTGCTGCAATAATTAATCCTGGAGGGTTAGTGGTTGGCAAATCTTTATGCGAATGCACGGCGATATCAATGGTACCATTGATCAGCTCTTCTTCCAATTCCTTAGTGAAAAAGCCCTTTCCCTCTAACTTATCAAGTCTAAGATTAAGGATTTTATCGCCCTGCGTTTTAATGATCTTCAGTTCTGCCTCAATGCCAATGCTGGCTAATCTGTCTTTGGTGTAGTTGGCTTGCCAAAGGGCCAAATCACTACCGCGTGTTCCGATAATTACTTTCTTCACTTTGTATTAAGATTTTGCGCTAAAATAAGAAAATTGATTGTATTGTTGGAGGGTTGAAAGGTTGTAAAGTTCAAATGTTATGCCGTATCATCGTTAAAGTTTAGCACTAGCTAATACTTATAACTTAATACCTATTACTTACAACTTAACTATTCTTAACCAAAATTTCTTTGGCCATCACCATTGGTACGCTAATGTATTTTTTCTCCATATAGCTAATTACCTGTTCCAAAATGGCTTTCGCTTGGTCATCAAGAGAATTGATTTCATCTGCAAATACAGTATTTACCGCTTTTTCCTTGATTTCTTTGATTTTCTTTGGCACTTCGCTCATGGCCAATTCTACACGGCGCTGGCGTAGCACCGACTCAAACTCTTTGATATTCTCTTCAATGATGTGTTCAGCGCTCACCAATTCGTCATAACGTTCTTGGATATTTTTACGAGCAACTTCTTTTAGAGATTCTACCTCGATATAATGAATTGGGAAATTCTCACGTACTTCTAAAGCAGTATCGTTTGGTATGGCTAAATCTACGATTACCTTTTTTCCAGTTTCGCCATTGAGCAAACTGTTATAAATTTCAGTCGTTAGTACGGGTTCAGTGGCACCTGTACAGGTAATGATGACATCAAAACCTTCTTTATAATTAGCCAATTCGGTAAGCGGATAGGCTTTGCCGTTCAATTCATTTGCTAAGGCTTCTGCTTTCTCCAAAGTTCTGTTGAACACCGAGAAATTAGAGTATTTATGTTTTTTAAGATACTGGGCAATATTGTTATTGGTTTCGCCTGCGCCGATAATCAACAAGCGTGAATTGCCACACATATTCAATTCGCGAAGTTTTCTATAGGCTAGAGAAACTACCGAAACTGGATTTCTTGAAATGTTGGTGTGTGTATAAACCTCTTTGGCAGTTTTCACTACGCGGTTCATGATCATGCGCATATAATCGCCAGTAAAACCTGCTTTTTGGCAAGCTTCATAGGCTTTACGCACTTGCGCTAAAATTTCTTTTTCACCAACTACCAAACTTTCTAAAGAGCACGAAGTACGAAGTAAGTGATTAAATGCTTCTTCTTTTTCGTAGGTAGAAACATTGTTGATGAAGTTTTCCATGTATTCTTCGGGAAGTCCCATATCCAATACATGCAAAAATTTAGAAATAAAGGATTTGTCTAACTCAGCTCCTGCGGTAAAAATAAATTCAACGCGATTACAGGTACCTACATAAAATATCTCTTTGATATTCAGCTCAGACTGGATATTTCGCAACCTATCGTCCAACGTTTGCTCACAGATAACCAATTTCCCTAATGACTTTAGGTCAATTTGCTTATGTGTAAATGCAATAATCTTTAAATATTCCAAAATGGTTAGCCCCTAGTTATTTTAGCGCAACAAAAGTAATAACGCAATTGAGCTTATCTGTCATTATGCTGTAATTTAGGCTAATTTAGAAAGGTTTTAAATAATAAAACCACCAAATTAGTTTAAACAATATAGTTGTTTAAGTTATTAAAAAGATGGCTAAAATTACTACCAAACAACTATTGTATACTAAAATACAGTAATGAAACTGACGGCATTACTTTTGGCAACAGAGAAACTTCACATTAGCTGATAGTTCAAGCTCGGAGCGGCATTCCCTTCCTTTATCTTTCAATTTAACCAAACTTTCCGTTGAGGTCCACCCTTTTAGCAAAAAAGACAGAAGCCCCCGCCTCAAAGGTTCATCATCTTATCTAAAAGGTAGAACTTCCTACCTAAAAGGTTCATCACCCTACCTAAAAGGTAGAACTTCCTACTTAAAAGGTTCATCATCCTACTTAAAAGGTAGAACTTCCTACCTTAAAGGTTCATCATCCTACCTAAAAGGCAGAACTTCCTACTTAAAAGGTTCATCATCCTACTTAAAAGGTAGAACTTCCTACCTTAAAGGTTCAACTTTTCATCTCCACAATCTAAAACGTCTTTTATTTTGTTATTACCTATAGAAATTTAATATTTGAATGCATTAAAACCTTCCACTATGCGTAATGAACTTTTTTCGCTCATAGGAGCTAATGACAAACCTATATTTGGAGATTTAACCTACGACGAGAATAACACCAATACTCCTCTTATTATTTTTATACATGGCTTTAAGGGATTTAAGGATTGGGGCGCACATCATTTAACGGCACGCTTTTTTGTACAAAATGGTTATCGTTACCTCAAATTTAACCTTTCTCATAGTGGTGTTACCGCAGAAAAACCTAATGATGTGACTGATGTGGATGCCTTTGCTTCCAATACTTTCAGCAAGGAATTGTTAGATGTGGATATTGTAATCAATCATGCAGTGAAATATCTGGGTGTGAATGAGGTGTATTTGATTGGTCATAGTCGTGGCGGAGGGTTAAGCATATTACAGGCTGCCACCAACCCTCATGTAAAGGGATTAATTACTTGGAGCGCTATTGCCGACTTTAGCAGCTTATGGAAAAAGGAACAGGAAAAAGAGTGGAAAGAGAAGGGTAAAATAGAAGTGATGAATGCACGAACAAAGGAAAAAATGCCTTTGAACATCACCTTACTGGAAGACTTTGAAAACAATAAAGACAAACTAGACATTTTAGCTGCAGCCAAACAAATCAATATTCCATGGTTAATTGTACAGGGCGATGATGATGTAAATGTACCGTTTGCTACCGCGGAGAAATTGGCCAATGCCAATCCAGCCAGCAGGTTAACAAAGATTGAAGGAGCCAATCACGTTTATGGTGCTTTGCATCCTTACCCCGGCGAAACCTTGCCGCCGCAATTATTTGAGGTTTGCGAAAAGAGTTTGAAGTTTTTAAACAGTCTATCTTCCTAATTTTCAAATGAAAAAACGCTATTTCGCACTTCTATTAGGTATTTTTTGTTTATCCTGTAGACATTCAGAAGGGCAATCTGAGAAAAAAGATACTACAGCAGTTGCTACCTTGGCGGCTGACACATCTGATAAAAAAGTTGTTATCGACACTTCCTCCAATTTCAATGAAGTAGAGGCCTATGCCAATTATGAGGTGATTGTTATCGACACCAATAACAGCTACAAGCTACTCCATCAAAAAATGTTTTCTCTAAAAGACAAGTTAAAGATGACCGTAGATTCCATGGATAGATATTACAATGTGCAAAAAAATCGTATTGTACTTCCTGACAATGATGAGGATGAAATGTATGCTGGCGAGTATTTCCCAAGAAGAGAATTATCGCAAACCTTGAGCTTGGAATACATGAACCAATATCAACCTGATTCAAAATCTAAAACCATTGGAATTATTGCTGGTATTTATGCCAATGCTTTGGAAGCAGATAGTGCCCTCGCAGCAATTAAGCAAGTGGTGCCAAAAGCTTTCAAACTACATTCAAAAATATACATTGGCTGTATGCACTAATTTTGATCATCATGCATTTTCTACAGAAAACAATACGTTTAAGGGCCCGTAGCAGAGGTTTTCATTTGGTAACCGATGAAATCTTACAATCCATCCCCGAATTACGAAATATTAAAATGGGTATGTTGCAGGTATTCATACAGCATACTTCTGCTTCATTAACCATTAATGAAAATGCTGACCCCACGGTAAGGGCCGATTTTGAAACTTGGATAAACAAAGCGGTTCCTGAAGGTGATCCCGATTACCTGCACGATTATGAAGGTGACGATGACATGCCTGCCCATATCAAATCATCGTTAATGGGCGCTTCTGTTTTAATTCCTATCAGCAACGGACATCTGAACTTGGGAACTTGGCAAGGTATTTATCTTTGTGAACATCGCAACCATGGCGGTAGCCGAAATGTGGTGATCAGCGTCTGGGGCGTTTAAACGGCCTGCAAACAATTGAGCGCCTGCCGTTTGTAGTTCCTTCCAATAGGCAATTCTTTTCCTAAAATTTCAACGGCATAGGTATAGTAACTTTCTACTTTTGGGGTACTAATGATAAAGGACTTATGTATTCTGCAAAATTGGTCTTCGGGCAATAATTCTTCTAAAAGTGATATTTTTTGTTTGCTGATCAGTACTCGGTCTACCAATACCACTTTTACATAATCTTTAATACTTTCAATCCAGTAAATATCTTTCACGTTCACTTTCACCGTTTTTCTTTCAACTTTAAGATAAAGGAACTTGTTCAGCTCTGCGGATGAATTGGTTTCAGCGACCACTACTTTTAGCTTGCTATCTCCCAATTTAACAAAGATTTTATCCATCGCCTTTAAAAAGCGATTAAAAGAGACGGGCTTTAACAGATAATCAATGGCATCTAGTTCAAAACCTTCCACGGCATACTCACTGTGCGCTGTAGTAAAAATTACCTTTGGTGGATTTTTAAGGCTTTTTAATAGCTCCACTCCTGTGATTCCTGGCATTTGCACGTCGAGGAACATCAGATCAATATTTTTTTGCTGTAAAATGTGAAATGCGCTAATTCCGTCATTACAGATGGCCACCACATCTATCTCGGGAAAGTTCTCGAGATACTTGCCTATCACTTCAATGGCATGTGGTTCATCGTCAACTATAATGGTTTTAATTTTCATTGTTCTTTATAAACTTACTCTTTGACCCAAATTGATTTTTAGAATTACAGCAAATACATCTTCCTCGTCAAATATTTTTAATTCATAGGCATTGGGATAAATCAACTCTAGTCGCTTTTTCACATTTTCCAAGCCTATATTCCCCTCTTTCTTTTCATTGGCAACTTCGGCTTTGCTATTATTGATTTTAAATTTCAATATGCCTTGTTGTACTGCCAATTCGATATTGATCCAAGCTTGGCCCACTTTTTCACCTGCACCATGTTTAAAGGCATTTTCAACCAGTGGCAAAAGTAGCAGTGGTGCAATTTGGTCCTCATCCAAACTGCCCTCTTTAATGAAATTGAAATCCAAACGATCTTCATAACGTATACGCTCCAACATGATAAAGCTATCCAGCATCTCCACATCTTTCTTTAGGGAAACACTGTCTACATTACATTCATAAAGCATGTATCTCAATATTTGCGAGAGTCCCATTACAATTTCTGGAGATTTTGGCGAATTATTTAGCGTTAATGCGTAAAGGTTATTAAGGGTGTTAAATAAGAAATGAGGATGTATTTGCGCCTTTAGAAAATTTAATTCGGCTTCTAGTGCCGCTTGATGTCGCTGATACCATGCCTTGAAAAATTTGATGGCTACCCCAAACCAGACAATAAAATTAGCTCCTTTTATAGCATTTAGATAGTACACTACATTTGAAAAGCGCTCCCAACGGGTACCTTGCACTTTCTCCCAATTGTTATATCCAAAGCTTTTCAGATAAAAATCAATATGTGGCTCTACCAAAAATATGTCTATCGTTCGCGTGATTGCTGGCATTATAACAACAAATAACGCTAAGATTATGAAGAACTGAATATACTTACGTTTTAGCAAAAACTTCGGAATAATCACATAGGCCAAAGTATAGAAATACAGCATATGCACTGGCAAAAGCATCAAATTGCTTTTTAGCGCTACTAAAATTGGTTGTTTCTCGTAACCGTAAACAAAGGAAGTAAGGAACCATACCGTCATCCAAAAAGCAACATGTAGGAGTATCCTATTTCTTTGGCTTCCATGTTGCTGGTATGCTTGTATCATTTGCATCTTCAAAAATACATTTCCTACACTTTTTTTAACTGAAAAAAGGACAAACTACCTGCTTTAGCAGACAAACAACATGTAAAGTTAACTCACTTCTAAAATATTGAAGACAAGTACTCTTAGCCTTAACCTTACTGCTGTTGGTGTAACAATACTTTATTTATAACTACCGATGTTCTTTCTCGATACAAAGGCAAGTAATTTGGTCATCGTAAACCAATGTAAATGACATGTATTAAATGTCATTGCTCGTTAACAATAAACATAAACGCACATGAAAATTTTAGCACTTAATACGTTGCTGTGGTTATTTGCTGGAGCAACACACGCACAGGATGTGGCACCTGTACAAAAATTTGATTTTGCCAACTGGGTAATTGAAAGCAATGTAAAAACACCTAAAACATCTACAGTAAAGTTTTACAATGCCAAACAGGAATTGATTTATCAAGAAGTGATACAAGGTAAAAGATTAAATGTACGCAGGGAAAAATTAAAAAGGAAACTGAACCAAATATTAGTTCAATTGGTGGAAAAGAACACCAAAATTAACCAGTATAATTTGGTAGCGTTGAGCCTATAAGCAACGTAATGATTTAAGAGAGGATGCCTTGAACCAACCGCCTAAACTATTCTACTAGGGAATGATATTGTTTAGCTAAGCGTTAAAAATACCAACTCAACACTTATGGTTGCATCCTCTTTTTATTCTTTTTCTATCCAATTGCCATCTTCACGGATAATGCCAATCAGTTCATCAATGGCATTTGCCGTTTTCACGTTTTTCTTTACCACTTCCTGTCCGCGGTAGAGCGTAATCCTGTCTGCTCCCGCACCTACATAGCCGTAATCGGCATCGGCCATTTCTCCAGGCCCATTCACAATACAACCCATAATACCTATTTTAACACCTTTTAAATGCGATGTTCTGGCCCTAATGGCTTGTGTAGTTTCCTGTAAATCAAATAGGGTTCGACCGCAGCTTGGGCAGGATATATATTCCGTTTTGGAGATACGGGTTCGCGTAGCCTGTAAAATTCCAAAGGAAGTTGAATTAATAACCGCTAGCGAAATATCGGCAGCGTTGATCCACACACCATCACCAAATCCATCAATAAGCAAGCCTCCCAAATCGGTAGAACTGTACAACTGAAAATCTTCTAGGTTTAGCCCGTCAAAATTACGTTCAATAATGACTGGGAGTTTTAGGTTTGCCGCTAACAACCGCACAAAGGCATGGCGAATGGTTTGCATCGCATTTTCGGCTTTGGTAGTTAAAACCAGTACTACCTGCTGCAAATCTTTCAACTGCGCAATATCCAATTCTTCAGCCAATATTCCTACAAAATTCAGTTTGGCATCTTTTTGTTCCGCATTCAGGTATTCCGATAAATTAAACAAAGGATGACAATTTTGCTTATCCGCAAGTTGCAACCAAGCAGGGTAATTGTAAAGTTGTTTTAATCCACCTGGAAAAGAAAATGATGGCAATTGGTTCCCCAGATAGACCATATCGCAAGCTTGGTCAGTTAGGTTATATTTATCTAGCAAGGTCGAATAATTAAATCCTACGGCATTGAGTATCGCTGGATTTTTAAGGTTTTCTTTCTCGAGATTGATGATTACTCTTGGAACCTGATGTCCGCCTAGGTTTTCTATTTCATCGGTAAACCTTCTTTTATGTTGAAAAGGATTGTAGGTTTGGAGTTGAGGGTTGAGAGTTAAGGGTTTAGCGTCAATCTGATGAAAATTTTTCAATGCTGACTTCCCTTCAAAACGATTAGCCAGTGCTTTGGCTACGGGAGCTTCAAATTCAGGATCTTCGGTTAGGGAAACCCTAATGGTATCGCCCAAACCATCGGCCAACAAAGTACCAATACCTACTGCCGATTTGATTCGACCATCTTCGCCATCTCCTGCTTCGGTAACGCCTAAGTGCAAAGGATAGTTCATCCCTTCGGCTACCATGGTTTGTACCAGTAAACGATAAGCTTGCACCATTACTTGAGTATTACTAGCTTTCATGGAAATGACCAGATTGTAGTAATTCATGTCTTCGCACATGCGGATGAATTCCATGGCCGACTCAACCATTCCGTGCGGTGTATCGCCGTAACGGCTCATGATCCTGTCTGAAAGGGAACCGTGATTGGTACCGATACGCATGGCCGTTCCATATTCTTTGCAGATTTTTACCAAAGGCGAAAACTTGTCGTAAATACGGCTCAGTTCTGCTTGATAAGCGGCATCGGTATATTCTATGTTTTCGAATTTCTTTTTGTCGGCATAGTTGCCTGGGTTTACACGTACTTTTTCTACAATACGTGCCGCAAGCTCCGCAGCATTGGGGGTAAAATGTATATCGGCTACTAAAGGAACATTGTAACCACGCAAACGCAATTCCTTTTTAATATTGGCTAAGTTTTCGGCTTCTTTAATGCTAGGGGCTGTAATGCGTACATATTCGCAACCGCTCTCCACCATTCGGATGGTTTGCTCCACGGTACCCAAGGTATCCATGGTATCGGTAGTAGTCATGGACTGGATGCGGATTGGATGATGGGCACCCATCGGCGTATCTCCTATTTGTACTTCACGAGTCACAAACCTCGAATATTGGGTTAAACTATTGCAGTAACCACCGGCTAACATTATCGCTTCTTTTTGCATGGCTTACAAAGATAGGTGAAATGTTGGATAGCTATATTGATGGATTGTTAAATTGTTATGAGGTTGGAATATTTGAAAGTTGCAAGGTTGGAAAGTTGTCATTATGCTATATGCCATTCTTTCACTTACTCATTCAAAGTTCATCTATTTAAAGTAACCTGTCTTTGATCACCAAGGTTCCTGCAACAATGTCGTGAAAGCAACGATGTTTTTTATCAATAAAGCTATAGATATAACCAAAGCTTAAGCTAAGGTTTGATAACAGTTTAGAAGCATTACGAAGAAACGAAGTACTGAGATTTATCCTAGCGGCATTGTCGTCGGTTACTTTTATATCCATTAGCTTTTTGCCGATCGTGCCTTGTGACTTAGAAGCGTCAGCAAATACACTATACACAAATTTAGTGAGCGGAATGAGGACTGCACCGATGACTAAAAGCACTATCCTTTCTTGTTGGTTTTTCAAAATGAGAAAACCAGCGAATACCAAAACTGCATAGATCACGGTAATCAGAAAATAATCGATGGCCCACGCCATCAATCGTTGGTCGAAAGAAGCAAAATACTGTGGTGTAAATTTCGGAACAGCAAAGCCAAATAGCTCTCTCAGTTCTACCAGTTCATGGGCTTCTTTATAGTCGTCCATTCCTGGTTTTCTAATAAAGGTATCTGACGAAAGCCTTAACTGCTTTAGTTCTTCCAAGGTGTAGGGGCCTTGAGGTTTGCCGTTTACAACAATCGTATACAATGTGATGGATAATTAAAAGTCAAAATTAAAAATTAAAAATGGCAAAGTACGACATCTCATTCTTAAAAAAAATTGGCTTCAGTTAAGTAGCTAACAAATTAAAATGCCTGCAATGAAGTTCATCATTACAGGCATTTTCGCTTTTCAATTTTAACTTTTGACTTTATATTTTAACTTAATAAGTATCTACTTCAAAACTACTCAAACCACCATCAAGAAAGATGAACACTTTGTTTTTAGAGGTTTGATAGTTAGGGGTTTCATATGAACCGTCGTCTTTTTTAACAAAGCCTTTAAAATCTTTTGAGGCTAGGCCTGTATGAGCTTTAATTCTACAACCTGAACCCTGAGGCACCTTAATTTCTACATTGGCTACGCCAGTTTTCACATGCACATCAGCAATGGGTAGTAAATCGCCTACTTTGATTTTTACATCGGCGGCGCCGCCGTCAAAGTTGATGGTTCTCACTTTGTATTTGGTAAGATCAAAATCTACCTCTCCTGCGCCCATCGATAAATTCATGGTCCATAGTGGCTGGGTGTTCAAGCGGATGTTCACTTCGTTACCTCCTGTATTGAATGACCAATTATTTTTATCTCTTCCTCTACGTTTATCACTCATTTTAAACGTTAAAGTATTGGTACTATCGGTAGTGGTTTTTGTTAAAGAGAAGTTACCTTTCTTTCTGTTCACATTAGCTTCGAACAAACTATCGGTAGCTTCATCTAGTTTAAAGGAAGTTCCGCCTCCAGACAGGTTTAATACTGTTTTTTTGCTAGAGTCTGCGGGTGTATAAAGTTCCGAGAACTTCATGCCTTCATAGTTGGTATCGCTGGTATCGCTATCATCCCAATCTACATTAGCTTCTATGTCCTTGTCTTTCCACAAGTTTAACCAAGTGCGTCCGTGAGGTCTTTCCTGTCCTTTGACAAATAAAAAGGCCAGGGTGATAATAAGAATTGCCAAAGAAACAATGCTGCCTGTTTGTGAGCCATTTCTGTTCAAAAGCATATTTACGCCACCAATAATTAAGAATATTGGCCAAAAGCCCCACACGTTTCTCCAGTAAAATTCAATGATATTTAAATTATCTAGCAGGAGCACGCCGCCTACAAAAAGCAGCACCACTCCCCATATTATTCTTTCGTATTTCATTTCAGTTGGTTTTAAGGTAATTGCCCAAAATTATGCTTGGGTACTGGTTTGATTATTTTCTTCTGTAGTATCAGTTGATGCTGAGGCATCAGTTGTTGTTGATCCTTCTGATGGTTGCTCTGTTTTTCGTTGAGCTTCTTCGGTAGTTTTCTTAAAGTTTTCCCACTCGTTTTTACGTTGGTTCCTAAAAATAAGGCTGATACCTAGGGCTACAATGGCTAAAGGCCATAACTTATAAATATGGAAAATATTGAACCAATAAGGCACTAAACCCAGTTGTCTCAATAAAAAGTAAACACCTAACACTAATAGGATTAAACCTACTACCGTTTTACCAGTATCATTACTTTTCATTTTGTGTGGGGTTTCAAACTTACTGAAGGCATCAGCATTTTGTGTATTCCATTTGGTTTGGGTCGTTTCTTGCTTAGTGTCGGCAAAAGCCTCCGGCGAGTTAAATACTGAACCGCCTTGTGGATTGTATTTATAAAAATCCTTAAACTGTTTAAATTTAACCGCTGGATCGTTGTTTACTGGTGCTACAATCCATAAAACGATATAAGCCAAGACCCCACTACCCGCTAAAAATATAGTGGTTAGCACAAACAGTAATCTTATAATGGTTACATCTATCTGCATATAATCTGCCAATCCAGACGCTACCCCTGCTACTGCTTTATCGTGTTCGTTTCTATATAGTTTCTTTTCCATTTTTTGTTCTCCTTTCTAAAAATTCAAAGGTTTTAGCACCAGTTCATCCACATTTGCACCATCACTAAGTTTTAAAATGGCACCAATTGCTTTGGCTACGTCCTCAGGTTGTACAAACTTGTTTTGATCTAGTGTTGTACCTTCCCACGATGCCGTGTAAGTTGAGCCTGGAATGATAGCCGTTACTTTCACGTGATGTGGCGCTAATTCGCTTCGCATTACATGATTAAGACTGAGCATCGCTGCTTTTGTTACACTGTAGCTACCCGCATTTTCTACAGGCATTTTACTAGCTATTGAGCAGATGTTAAAAATATGCCCAAATGTCTGGCTACGCATCTGTCGGCCAATATGTTTGCCTAAATAATAGGCGGCATTTAAGTTTACGTTTAGTTGTTGCTCAAAAGCTTCATCGGTTTCATCTAAAAAACTTCCGGGCAAAAATACGCCAACATTGTTCACCAATACATGAACTTGTGGCGCAAAAGTTACCATCTTTTCTATCAAATGAAGCACTTGATCCTTTTTGCTCATATCGGCTTCAATCGCTAAAACTTCTATCCCGAAGTTTTCTAATTCACTTTTAAGGTCTCGCAAGTCTTTGCCATTACGGGCACAGGCAATAATATCATAGCCATTTTGTGCCAATTCAATGGCAACAGCCTTTCCTATTCCTTTGGTTGCACCGGTTACAATTGCTTTCATCTAATTCTATTTTAATACATGCAAAAAAGGCAATAATATTTTAATCAAGAATATTTTTTCAATAAATAAGCCCTCTCAGAACATTTTTGTTGTTTCTTTGTATAATATTGAGTTAACTTAAGCAAATTGTTTATTAGATGAATTTTACCAATTTTGGCCGATATATATTGTTGCTAAAAGCTGCTTTTAAAAAGCCTGAAAAATGGAAAATATATATGAAAGCCATCTTTCAACAGATGGAATTCATTGGCGTAGGCTCTCTTGGGCTGATCAGCATTATCTCTACTTTTATTGGGGCGGTAATGACCTTACAGATCGCTTTCCAGTTAGTGAGTGATTTTATTCCCAAAACAATTATTGGCTCCGTAAACCGCGACTCTACGATCCTTGAGCTTAGCCCAACCATTAGTGCCATTGTTTTGGCTGGTAAAATTGGTTCGGCCATTTCATCGGAAATTGGTACCATGAGGGTAACCGAGCAAATTGATGCCCTTGAAATTATGGGTATTAATGCTCCTGGTTATTTGATCCTTCCTAAAATTTTAGCTGGTATTACCATGGTTCCTATGCTGGTGATCATTTCTATGGTATTGAGCATCACTGGTGGGTATTTAGGTGGAACTTTATCAGGTGCGGTTTCTCCAACAGAATATATTCAAGGTATTACTACTGATTTTAATCCATTTACCATTACCGTAGCATTAGTTAAGGCTTTTGTTTTTGGTTTTATCATTACTTCTGTACCTGCTTACGAAGGTTTTTATGTAAAAGGAGGTGCTTTGGAAGTGGCACAGGCCAGTACCAGAGCAGTTGTAGTAAGCTGTATCAGTATTTTAGCGTGTGACTACCTTGTAACTGGCTTAATGTTATGATCGAAATTAAGGACATCCATAAATCGTTTGGCGACAACGAAGTTTTAAAAGGAATTTCCGGAAAGTTTGAACCCGGCATTACCAATTTGATTATTGGTGGTTCTGGTTCGGGAAAAACTACTTTGCTTAAGTGTATGATTGGTTTGCACCATCCAGAAAAAGGTAGTGTAACTTATGATGGTAGAGATTTTACCCAGTTAAATACCGAAGAACGTATTGAAATTAGAAAGGAAATTGGAATGCTTTTCCAAGGTTCTGCCCTTTTTGATTCGATGACGGTAGAGGAAAATATCATGTTTCCGTTGAACATGTTTACTGACCAATCGAGAAGTGAGAAGCTTGACCGCGTTAATTTCTGTTTAGAGCGTGTAAATCTGGAAGGCAAGAACAAGCTTTTCCCTGCGGAACTTTCAGGAGGAATGAAAAAGCGTGTGGGTATTGCCCGTGCTATTGCTATGAACCCAAAATATCTTTTCTGTGATGAGCCGAACTCTGGTTTGGACCCTAAAACATCCATCGTCATTGATGAGCTGATCAAGGAAATTACCGAAGAGTATAATACGACAACCGTAGTGGTTACCCACGACATGAACTCGGTAATGGGTATTGGCGATTATATTATGTTCCTGCACCAAGGCAAGAAATTTTGGGAAGGTTCTAACAAGGAAATTGCCAAAACAGATATTGAAGAACTGAACGATTTCGTATTTGCTAGCCGCTTTATGAAGGCCGCTAAAGACAAATTTTAAAATGCTTATCTTTGCCTCCTGCTATTGTTTCTAACTCAAATGAGTACGGAAATAAAGCAAGCTAAATCTAATTTCTGAAATCAGGGATTAGGTATTGGCATTTTGATACGAGGTAAACAATTACCTTTTTAAACCATTCCAAACATGATACAACTGCTTAACCCAACGCACTGGAAAGATTACGAACTTATTGACTGTGGCGATTTTGAGAAATTAGAACGCTTTGGTAACCTCGTACTCTCAAGACCAGAACCTCAAGCGGTTTGGAAAAAAGTACTATCTCCAGAGGAATGGAAAAAAAGAGCACATATTACGTTCAGAGGCCGTTCGGCTACCAGCGGCGATTGGGTAAAGCATAAAAAAGACGCTCCTGACCGTTGGAACGTGAATTATCAGAACGACGAGATCAGCATTAACCTGCGTTTAGGGTTAACCTCTTTTAAACACGTAGGTGTTTTCCCTGAGCAGGCTGTAAACTGGGATTATATTTCCTCTTCGATCAAGAGATTTAAAACGGCAAGCCCGAAAGTACTTAACCTATTTGCTTACACTGGTGCTGCTTCTTTAGTAGCCAAAGCAGCAGGTGCCGATACCACACACGTTGACTCTATCAGACAAGTGGTGACATGGGCCGCCGAAAATCAAGAACTTTCGAAATTGAAAGATGTACGTTGGGTAGTTGAGGATGCTTTAAAATTTGTGAAACGTGAGCTTAAACGTGGTAAAAAATATAACGGTATCATTTTAGATCCTCCTGCCTATGGTCATGGCCCAAATGGCGAAAAATGGAAATTGGAAGATCACATCCAAGAAATGATGCAGGATGTGGTACAACTTTTAGATCCACAAGAACATTTCTTGATCTTAAACACCTATTCATTAGGTTTTTCGTCGGTAATTGTAGAAAACCTGATCAAGACCTCATTCCCACAAGTAAAGAATTTGGAAACTGGAGAGCTATTTTTACAGGCTACTTCGGGGATCAAATTACCGCTGGGCGTATTTGGTAAGTTTAGGACTGATTCATAACAAATTTGTCATTCCGACGATAGGAGGAATCTCTAAACATTCCTTTATCATCATATGAAACACTCCATTGATGGAAATTAAGCTGTTAGCCGGTTTATTACGGATTAACTGCCTTAAGCAACTTATTTAACTTCTCCTAAATCCCTCCTAAGAGGGAGGTGGGTAATGCTAATATTCTCTTGGTGAAGCTTTTGGAAGTATCTAAATTTTATTAAATTTGTGATTATGGAAACTCTTTTAATACATCCGGAGAATAATGAACAGCTAGCTGCTGTTAAGGCAGTATTAAAAGCTTTGAAAATACAATTCGAGGTCAATACCCCCTCTTCAGAACTTCCTGCACATATTAAGCAACTTGCAAATAAAAGCATCAAACAATACGAAGAAAATGGCAATGCTATTTCACTTGCGGAATTTTCAGAACAGTATTTTGTAAAAAAATGAGCTTTACGCTTAAATTTGGAACGCAAGCAGGATTAAGCTATCAAGCCATTATCACTCAACTTTATGAAAGATGGTCGGAGAAAACAGCATTAAAATTTGAAGAAAAAGTAAAAGTTTCTTTGGAACTCATTAGCGAAAATCCACTTTTACATCCTCTTATTGACGAAATCTTACAGCTAAGAAAGTGTATTGTACATAAAAACTGTTCTATCTTATACAGAGTTTATGAAAAGGATATATTAATTGTTTGTTTTTGGGACAATAGACAAGAACCTATGTTCTAATTTTTCTGACATACAAATAACCCCTAAATTATAAAGAGAAGCCTCCACATCCATGGAGGCCTTCCCTAAACAAAACAAACTATTAATAATTGATACTAACCTAAGCCTTTTTAACTAGTTTATACTCTATCACTGGTTTACCACGGGTACCACCATCTGTACCAACACCCATACTTAAAAATTTCAATTTGTAGATGTTTCCTACAGCGTCTTTAATTAAATAAAAACGATCAGTTTTAATTCCTGTACCAGTCGTTACTCTCCAGTTTTCACCAATTAAATTACTTTTTGAAGAGAAAGTCACATTAGTTAAATCAGATGCAGAGAAATCAGCATAAGACTTGGTAGATGTCAATATTTCTGCTGAGGTAGCGCCACCCAAAGTGTTTGTAAAAACTAAATCAGAGAAACCATACAAATATTGACTTGGCGCAGTACCTCCGTAGTATAACGACCAAGTCCAAACAATATCCCAATTTGCTTTTTCAGGCTCAACATTTACAGCCTTATTATCTGCCAGCGATACAAAGGCGTAGTTAAATTTCGCATCCTTAGCAATATCTAAAGAGCTGAAAGTAGTTGCATTTAATTTTGCATACTGAAGTGTATAACCTGTTCCCTTTCTAATGATCCTTACTTTAAAAACATTATCGGGACTAAATACTGCGGTGTGACTACCTCCCGCTGGATTAATCAAATACACTTTGTTCTCACTATCAGTAGCCGAAATTGCACTTATTACTGTTTTAACCAATGCGTTATTTTGCCTTGGATCATCCACTTTCAAAAATTCCGCTTCTGCGGCATTTCCCAAGCCTACCACTAAATTAGCTTGCACTAAATCAGCGGTAGTAACCGCATTTAAATCGGTTTTATTTACCACAGCTGCCGAAGCACCATTGTGGGCGTTTAAAACAACTTTAAAATCTGCTCCTGTATAAATACCTAATGTCCATGAACTTCTAAGTGCAGTACTTTGTTTATCGGCACTTAAGTCGATATAAACACTATTAGCTGCAGACGATCCTGCTTCACTAGCGGCAATACCATTTAAAGTCATCGAACTTCCATCAGAAACTGGAACAACAATTTCTGGTTCCCTGTCATCTTTTTTACAAGCCGTAAAGGTGAATGCTAAAAGAGCCACGGCCATCATTGAATTAATCTTATTCATTACTGTGATAATTTATTTAGTTATTAGTTATTTACACATCATTATTTGTTCCAGTTAAAAGCTAAGCCTAACACATACGAACGACCATAGCTATAGGCGATAGCACCTCCTCCCCCACCATCGTGCGGGCCTCCACCTCCTGTTGCAGTATTACTTATTTGCGTAACATTAAAAAGATTTTTAACACCTGCATTTACACTGAGGTAATTGAATAGATTTTTGGTGATCATTAAATCGGCCCAATTAAAGGACCCAACTTTGGTAGAATGAACTACTCCATCCTTATATTGATAACCTGGCCTACTGCCAGCATATTTGTAAAACAAACTAATATTGGTTCCAATCTTACTAAACATGTAGCTTAAGTTGGCAGACAGCTCTGTAGACCACACAAACTCTGGAAGGCTTGCGTCTCTAACTTCTAAATCATTATATCTACCTATATGAGAAATACCAACATTTGCTTTAAACTCATCATAGATCAAGGTATTTTCTAAGTTTACTCCTGTGGTTTTATGCTTAGAAACATTGATTAAGGTAGTCGCTGTTTGATCGTCGAGATGTGGACCGAAGTCTATCCTATTTTTGAAAAGATTGTAAAAACCAGCTAAAGTTGATCTAAACTGTAGCTTATCTTTTTGTATTCCGGCCCAAGCAAAAGAAGCATTAAAGCTATTAGATTCTTCAGCCTTTAAATTCGGATTGCCAAAAATAGTATGACTGGCGTCTACAAAATTGTAATACAATTCTCGTAAAGCCGGAGCTCTAAAACCCCTGGCATAAGCAGCTCTAAAATCTAGTGTTTTAGTTAAGCTAAACTTAGTATTTAGCGATGGAATTGCAGTAGGTGCATCATAAACAGAGTTCCTGATCAATCTCACACCCGGCCTAATATTAATTCCCGCTGCTGGTTTAATTTCAGATGAAACAAAAAAAGCATAGTCGATAATCACAGGTTCGCCTGCTATTCTTTTTCCCGTAGCTTCATCCCTATTAAATTCAAAACCAGGCTGAAATGAAATGGCTTTATTTACTACATATTGTGCTGTTGCCCTAAAAATAGCAGCATTAAAATTTGCGGTATCTTGTTTGCCAGGCTCAATAGACAGTGTTGCGGAGTTGCTTCTGTAGTCGTGAAGTAGGGTCCTTGTAAATCTGCGTAGGTAGGTATAGCCTGCTATTGCCGTCAAATTTAATTTATCAGAAAATTTAAATTCAGATTGAAGTTGTTGCGTATAGCGATTAGTAGTATAAGTTTGTAGTTCGGCTACGTAAGTACCCATATTTATACCACCACGACTATCTATCTCTTCCTTTAAACCATCTAGGCGATACCAAATATTAATTTTTTCATTTCGGTAACCAATTTTCGTGTTTGCCAATATTTGGTCTTTAGGCTTCCAAGCGTTTTTATTATTATTTACTTCATCTATAGATGCTGTTTTTGGTAATAAATTCCAGCCACCAAAATCGTTCTTACTGATTCCAACTAAAGCACTCCAACCGTTCTTTTGCCAAGCTGCTGTTAAGTTTTTGTTGTGGATACCATTTCCACTTAAAGCGTTATATTCTGTACCCGCTGTTTCTTCCTGTACTCTAGCAGCTACATTAAACAATGATTTTCCGGCATTTTTTGTAATGATGTTAATTACACCCGCAAGTGCGTCTGTACCATAAACTACAGAAATTGGACCTTCTACTACCTCAATTCTCTCAACGGTATTAATGTCAATTTGGTTTAAACTTTCTCTGGTGTCCGACCTATCAACTACCGGCACCCCATCTAAAAGTATTTTGATATTTCTACCTCCCATACCCATCATTTCCACATCCGCAGTTCCCAAAGTCAAATCATTACTAAACCTAAATCCAAATTCTGTGTTCAAAATTTGTTGAACATTGGTTGCTGCCCGTAATCTGATTTTTTCGGCATTTATGCTCCGAACATTGTAAACGGAGTTCTTCACAGATTGAGGGCCAAATTGTCCTGTCACTACTACTTCACTAAGCTCATAAGATTTCTCCTTGATGGTAATGGGATCTAAAACTTTATCAGATGTAGCGATTATGGCTATCTCCTGCTCTTGGCTAGATACTGCAGGTTTAACCACAAGTATAGAATTTCCAACCGGAGCCAAAATATGATAAGCCCCATTTTCGTCTGTATAGGCTGTATAAGAAGTACCTTTTATGGATAATGCCAATCCAAAAGCGGGCTTGCCATCAGCTGTTAATATTTTGCCACGCAATTTTACTGTTTGCTCCTGCGCAAAAGCAAAGTTTAAACTCAAAACAAAAGTAAGGGCTAAGAGTAGGGTATTTTTCACTATTTTATTTAGACTAATTATAAATAATTGCGCAATATTAATTATTTATTTAGACTAATTACAAATAATTATTGAAGTTTTTTGAACACCTTACTTTAATTCACTGAAAAACATCTATTTTAGAAAGATTATACCATAGGTACTGATGTTGATAAGTTAGACCAACTACTTGTTATAAATGATGTACTTTTGGCATATTGGAAAAATCTAACAGAATTGCATGAAACTGTTATGTTTGTTAATATTGTGAAATAAGCAGCGTTTATTAAAGCAATAAGAAACATAATAGCTTTATCAAATTGAAAAAATTATTAAGGATGAAAATCACGAAGATCGCAAGCATGATCTTGGTAGCTGGAGCTACCATCTGTACATTTGCCTATTGTACTTCTGACGCGAAGGATAAAAATGGAAAACAAACCGCAAAAAAAACCGACTCTACGGGTGTAGCCGAAGAAGAAGAGGTAGATTTACGTACTCCTGTAGACACTGCTAAATATAACGAACTGGTAAAAACCAATGCCAATGGCGACACTACCGGTAAATGGCCAGTAAAAAATCAACCTATACCATTGGATGGTGCTATTTTACCTTTTAAACGTATTGTGGCTTATTATGGTAATCTTTATTCTAAGAAAATGGGGGCCTTAGGCGAATATGAGCCAAAAACCATGTTAAGCATGTTGGACAAAGAGGTAGCCAAATGGGAAAAAGCAGATCCTAGCACTCCGGTACAACCTGCATTACATTACATTGCAGTGGTTGCCGCTGGTGATCCGGGTAAGGATGGCAAATACAGAAACCGTATGCCATTTAAACACATTGATTCGGTATTGACTATTGCTAAAATGCGTAAAAATATGATTGTGTTCTTGGATATCCAAGTAGCATTAAGCACCATTCAAGCAGAATTACCATTATTAGAAAAATATTTACTGATGCCTAATGTACACTTGGGAATTGATCCAGAGTTCTCCATGAAAGGTGGCGTATTACCAGGTCGAAAAATAGGAACTTATGATGCTAGTGAAATCAACTATGTTTCTGGCTACTTAGCTGATTTGGTAAAGAAACACAACTTACCCCCTAAGGTTTTCGTAGTACACCGCTTTACCAAAAAGATGGTGACCAACTCACAGAACATTAAATTACGTCCAGAAGTTCAGGTAGTAATGCACATGGATGGATGGGGTGAACCTGATTTAAAATTAGGCACTTACCGTCATTTTATTTACAGTGAACCCGTACAGTTTACTGGTTTCAAATTATTCTATAAAAACGATTTGAAAAAAGCACCTAACAGGTTAATGACTCCAGAAGAACTTGTTAAGTTAAAACCGCGACCAATCTACATACAATATCAATAAGCCGGATGGCTTGTTGGATCAGGGTGTCGAAAAGAAGTTTGTCGCCATTTGGTTAATGGTGTAATGTAACTCCTTTTTGGACACCCTTTTCTTTTACCTAATGTATTTTAAAAGCCGTTAAAGCTTAAAAAGTTAATAAAGCATGTTGGCTTGCCGTATGCAAATCCCTCCAAACCCTATTTAACTCTGTTTCTCTTTTTGCAGCCTCCAAACCAGCATAGGGATAAAGGTTGTCGACTACTATTCTGGATTGATGGGCCAATTCTCTGCTTAAGCGACTAACTTCTTTCAGTATCTCTTCGTCTATTTTTCCATTATTTATCAACTGGTTCCACGAAATATCAAAAGCCTCGTAAAAATGTTCCCTAATGGTAGACAAAGTGTGTTTACCTTTGGTAAGCTCCTGTTCGAAGTAAGTGACTTGTTCGGAAGTGTAACGTTTAAAGCCAGAGCGATTGAAAAAGCTATCTCCTACCAGGTCAACAAATCTTCGGGCCATGCCCAAGCTATTTACTGCCAAAGTAGTTTCGGCCAATTGCAGAAAAGGGTAATTGAAGCCTTCATCGGCCACTTTTATTTCGGTGTTGATTTTAAACGAGCGATTAGCGGGAACCTCTATATGGTGAACATCAAAAGCATGGCTGCCTGTGGCTACCAACCCAAAATAAGACCAACCAGATAAAATCTCCACTTCATTTTTTTTTAAAATGAATGATTTGATGATTGGATTACCTTCTTCATCAAATAAATCATTACCCTGCTCGTCTTGTAGCAAGCAATTAGCTGTAAAAATAGTAGCGTGTAAAGCTCCGCTAGCATATTTCCAATGTCCGTTAATACGATAGCCGCTATTTGTTTTTCGTGCTGTACCACCAACGGCTCCGCTGCCAGCAAAGCAAACCTTTCTATCTGCGAAGATTTCTTGAGCTAATGTTGGGTCTAAGAAACCTGCAAACCAAGCAGCTCCACTGCACAGAGTTACGGTCCATGCCGTACTTCCATCCACGTAGGCCAAGTCTTCTTCAATTCTCAATATTTCTGGTAATTTCTTGCCTGGCCCTCCGTACATTTGGGGAACATAAAGCTTAAACCACTCCTGCTGATAAGCTATTTCTAAAATATCTGGGTGTAGTTCTCCAAGCGCTTCTGATTGTGGGGCCAATGCCAAAATAGCTTCCTGCCAAGTCTGTGTAAATTGTTCCATATTCTCGTGTTGAAATGTCGTAAAGTTGAAATGCTATGAGAGACGCTAACTAGCAACTGCCAACTGCCTTTTGTATATTTTCTTCCAATCGAAATAGCCGAAAATGGCTACGATGAATAAGAATAATGTGAGCAATGCGAACATCACAAAGTTTTTATGCCACATTAAAGGAATGGCTACAATGTTCGACACGTTGAGAAAAATCCAGTTTTCTATTTTACGACGGGCCAATAGCCACATTCCTGCCCAAGCGGTTGAAGAAACAAAGGCATCTAAAATAGGAACATCAGAATTGGTGAAATTAACCAAGGCAAAATACAGTACAAAATAACCACCGATAGCGATGGCAAAGGCTATCTGTAATTCTTGCCTAGTTGTCCAACTAACGGTTACCGCCTCTTTTTTTGCCATGCGTTTGGACCAAATGATCCACCCGTAAACACTCATGACCAAATAATACATGCTCAATAAACTTTCGGCATATAACCTGGCGTTAAGCTTTAAATAAAGTGACAGTAGAATACCGATAATGCCTGCGGGATACAGCCATATGTTATTACGCTTGGCCAATAGCACTTCTGTAACCCCAAAACCTACAGCAAACCATTCCAAATACGATGTTGCCTTTACTTGCTCCACAAACAAACGGAGCATTTCCTGAATTTCCATTCTCAATACATTTTGCCTAAGGGCAATTAAAAAACATTGAAAACTGCTTTCAGGGCGAAACAGTAAACGGCTTAAACCTCTTTCTTTATCCCTACGTCGGTATTACCCGCATCAGGTGCGTCTTAAAGTTAAAGTTGAAAGTAAAGTCAAAAATACAACAATGCAATTTTAGCACTCAACTTTAACTCAAAAAACTGGGTATAATCTCAGCCTGCTATTTATTAGGTTAATTAACAAGCACCCCTTTGAGTAGGGCAAAGATAATGCAAACAACATATAAAATTGAAATATAGATTTATTATTTGCTGCATTTTGTATATTCATTCTTTATTCACGAAAAACCATGAAATTACGTCTAATTACCTTAGCTTCTCTTTTAGTATTTTTTCAAGCACATGCACAAAAAATTTCTGATGCTACTTCATTCACCCAAACAATATCTCTTGCCAAAAAACAAGACAAACCTATACTTCTAATTGTGGAAGCTCCACCTGGTTCTGTTAGTAAAATCCCTAATATGAAGCCTGGTTACAAAGAAAAAGATGTTGTCAAAGACCTAAAGCAACATTTCTTAATTTTTGAAACCAACCTACTAGATAAAGAAATTAAAGGGATTATATCCACTTATAAAATCACAAGATTTCCTGCCTTTTTATTTATGCATGCTAGTCAAGAAGTATTTCATACTGACTTTGGAAACAGCACTGACAAGAAAAAATATACTTCTATGCTAGAAAAGGCACTTTCTTTAAGCAATGGTCCCTCAATAAAATCGCTAGAAGAGGTCTATTTAGCAGACAAAACAAACAATGAATCAATTAAAAAGATAATTACCTACCGTAATCAAAAAGGAATAGGAAATAATGCAGAATTAATTGAACAGTATGCGAAGAATCTTAACCCGGAAGATTTTAACGACTATGAAACTGTATTATATGTTCTTAAAGGTGGGCCATATGCGTATGGGAATGCTTACAAATTAGCGCACAGCAATAGAAAAATCACAGATAGCATTTATAAATCTGAGCCTCTAAAAGTTAGGGTAGATATAAACAACGCGATTATTTCAAACACATTACAAGAAGCCATTAAAACTAAAAATGTCAATCAAGCTCATTACGCAGCTAGCTTTGCAAAAGCAACTCATGGTAAGAATGTTACTACTGGAAACAGAGTGTATAGTAGTAATATGATCAGTTACCATAAAGCTGTTAATGATACTACATCGTATTTTAAACTTGCTATTCCCTTTTATGACAAGTATTACATGACTTTAAGTGCTGATTCCATTAAAAAGAATGAAGAAAAAAATCGTATCGCCTTTGCTGAAAAGAATTTTAAAAGACCTGACGAGCATACCAAAATAGTTACGAAGTCGCAGTTAGACAGCTTAAAAAAGCATTATCCAACCGCTGCAGCTCGACAAATTAGGTATATGGTAGTGGATGATAAGGGGCAAAATATATATGCTACAACACTGAACAATGTAGCTTGGAATTTTTACGAAACTGGAACAACAAATGTTAACTATCTTGCCAAAGCAATGTTATGGAGTAGAAGGTCGATAGAGCTTGTCCCTAATGCCTCTTATTATGATACATTGGCACATATTTTATATAGATTGGGTTACGAAACAGAAGCAATTAAAACTCAAGAAGATGCTATAGCTAAGGCGAAAAGTCAAAAGATATCTTTTGAAAAAATGCAAGAAGACCTCAAAAAAATGAGGAATAAAACGTTATAAAGAAAAAGGCCTTACTTTGTGAGCAAGGCCTTTTTCTTTAAAACAAAGAACCTTGTCCTTTGTCATCTATCTTAATATCGCCTGGATTGGTAATCTCAAACGATATTTTCTTTTTCTGTACTGGTGGTTCTACTCCTTCAGCGCTTGGCGCTTCTGGTTTAGGTGATTCTTTTACAGATTCTTCCTCCGCTAAAGGTTTTGCCGCCGATTTAAACGTTGGTTTTGCTTTTTTAGAAGCTTCTTTAGGCTCTTCCTGTCCGTTGCTTTCGAAAGTTGGGCTATCTTCATTAGGCTCTGGGCTCACTTCCGATACATGAATTTCATTCACGGTTTCTTCTGAATCTTCCCCTGTTTCCTCGCTTTCTTGATTAGGATCGGTATGTACTTCTACTACTTCAAAATGCGACTCTTCCAAGTGATCTATTCCTATTTCCAATTCTGCATCTACCAGCGTTACACTTTTAACAGTATGCGGAGTTAACCTATTTCCATTAGCCTTCCAACCTTTAACATCAATTAAGCTGGCTAATTCCAACTCCAATGTTTCTGGTGTTTTGGTTTTGCCTTTTTCTACGTCAACGGTCAGTTTGGCATCGGTTTTACCGGTAATGAAAATCATTTTCGAACCATTTTCTTCACTGATAAAGCTTACTACTTTACCAATAGGTTGTACATCAAATACAAATCGTTTTACGAAATAATTTTTGGCCTTACCATCATAATGCACTACGCCATATACATGTTCGGCATTAAATTTCTGCATCAACACAATGCCTTCGTCAAAGTGGTTGTTCAGTTCAAAAGTGCTCAACTCGTAGGTACCATTGCCGTACACTTGCAGAATTTTGTCGTCACCATCAAATTCGCCAAGATATTTACCCCTTCCGTCAACATTTAAACGTTTCAAAATGTCGTCGTACCAAATTTTAATCCCTGCTAGCGTCGAAACACCTTTAGATTTTAACAATACTTTTTTGATTGGAAATTTTACTACTATATTCCCCATAGAGCCACGGCCCTTGATGGCAATGTTAGCGAAATCAATATCGATGGCAAGTTTTTTCAATTTCGAATGAGGTTTCAACTGTACGCTCACTACTTCGGCTTCGCCATTAGGATTGGCGGTAAAGTACAATACTTTTGAACCTTTGGTTCCTTTGGTAAGGTCATATTCCTTATCACGGGTCACTCCAACTACAGAGAAACGCTTGATATAACTGATACCGCTGCCACCATCCTTGTAGATCATGTTGTACACGGTACGCTCATCGCCTTTTTTAAATACTTGAGCATGGATAATCTGCTTTCCTACAAAAGTTTTATCGGCTACCTTGGTTACAATAAAACGTCCATCTTCGCGGAATACGATAATTTCGTCGATGTCTGAACAATCACCAATGTATTCATCTTTTTTCAAGCCCGTACCTATGAAACCATCTTCACGGTTCATGTACAACTTCACATTGGCTAAAGCAACTTTCGCTGCTTCTACCCTATCGAACAACCTAATTTCGGTCTTACGTTCGCGACCTTTACCATATTTAGCTTTGATTTTTTCGAACCATGCGATAGTATAGTCTGTTAAATGACGTAAATGACCACGTACCACCTTCATTTCATCTTCCAAAGCCTTCATCATTTCATCGGCCTTTTTCACATCAAAACGGGTGATGCTACTCATTGGCTTATCGATAAGTTTTTTGAAATCTTCTGGTTGAATTTCTCGATATAAAGAAGCCTTAAACGGCTCAAACAATCGATGTAAAACCTCCACCACAGTATCAAAGTCTCCAGAATTTTCATAATCTGGATTTTTGTACATCCCTTCTTGGATAAAGATTTTCAATAGGGAACTGAAAAATACACGTTCTTGTAACTCGTGTAAGCGAATTTCCAATTCTTGCTTCAGCAAAGCTTTGGTGAACTTTGTATTCTGTTCTAAAATATCATTAACACTTAAGAAATGCGGCTTATCATCCTTAATTACACAGGTGTTTGGCGAGATGGACACTTCACAGTTAGTGAAAGCGTACAGTGCATCTATGGTTACATCAGGAGAGATTCCCGGCGCTAAGTGTACTACAATTTCTACATTGGCAGCCGTGTTATCCTCAATTTTCTTGATTTTAATTTTGCCTTTATCATTGGCTGCCAACACACTATCAATTAATGAACCGGTGGTTGTGCTATAAGGAATTTCGGTAATGACCAAGGTCTTTTTATCACGTTCGGTAATTTTAGCACGCACCCTAATTTTACCTCCACGCTGGCCTTCGTTGTAATTAGAAAAATCGGCCATACCACCTGTAAAGAAATCGGGAAGAATGTTACTTCTATTTCCTTTCAAAATCTCTATGGAAGCATCAATCAGCTCCACAAAATTGTGGGGCATAATTTTGGTAGCCAAGCCTACTGCAATACCTTCAGCGCCTTGTGCCAATAACAAAGGAAACTTTACAGGCAAGGTAAGTGGCTCGTTGTTACGTCCGTCGTAACTCAGTTGCCAAACCGTCGTATCAGGATTAAAAACTACATCGTTGGCAAATTTCGATAAGCGGGCCTCAATGTAACGAGGTGCAGCAGCACTATCGCCAGTAATAGGATCGCCCCAGTTACCTTGACAATCGATCAATAAATCTTTTTGACCAATTTGTACCATCGCATCCCCAATAGAGGCATCCCCATGCGGATGGTATTTCATGGTATTACCAATTACATTGGCCGCTTTGTTAAAACGTCCATCGTCCATCTCCTTTAGCGAGTGCATAATACGGCGCTGTACAGGCTTAAAGCCATCGTTAATGTGCGGCACCGCCCTATCCAAAATTACATACGAAGCATAGTCCAGGAACCAATTTTCGTATAAACCATTGATAGGAATCACGGTATGTTTGTGTTCCTGCTCTTCGGGCAAATTGGTCTCATTTAGGTCGTCCAGTTCTTCACTCATGTGCTAAAAAAGTTTTTGGGATGCGTAAATATAAGATATGAAGCCCATTTTTAAGAGATAAGTTTTAAACAACTGCGTAAAAAACCTTGTTAAAGCTATCTTGGAAGTGCAAACAGCACCATTAAGGCCCAACAAAAGGCCAGTCATTTTTGAAAAATAGGCCCACTGGTCCTTGGGTTATCACCATTCCGCTTTCCGTTGCCTGCCTACCGCAGGCAGGCAATATTTTGTTTCAACGCTGTCATCCTGAGCTTGTCGAAGGATCTATTTTACCCATTTCAAACGCTTCGATAAACTCAGCGTGACAAACAACAACCACAAAGCATTTCCACTACAATGGATTAGTTATCTCCCCTAAACTCAGATGGCGTCATGTTTGTTAATACCTTAAAAAACTTAGTAAAGCTAGCATGATCATAAAAATTCAAATCATAAACAATATCCTTTACCGACATTTCCGACACCTTGAGCATACGTTTTGCTTCCAGCAAAATCCTGTCTTTAATTAATGAAGAAGCCGTAGTGCTAAGGCTTTTTTGGCACACGACATTGAGATAATTAGCAGAAATATGAAGCTTATCGGCGTAAAAGGAAACAGAACGTTGCTGCTTGAAATGTTCTTCTATCAAATTCAAAAAGCTAGTAATTACCGAATTGGAGTGAAATCGCTCTACATCTTTAAAATTAGCATCAATGATTTTGCTGACCAACAAACCAATGATTTTGCTCCTTGCTTGGATGAGTTCCCAAAAAATATCTTTTGTTGCTTCTAATTCGGCTTGTATAGATTTAAACTCATACAAGAGTGCCTCGCTAATATAATCTGGGACCTGAAGCACAGGATGGCTTTGATAATACGAAATAGAATATTGTAGCGATGTCCAAAATATCTCAAACCATTTTCGGCTGATCATTAATTGATAGCCTACCGTTCCTTTTTTGATATCCCACTGATGTACTTGATTAGGAAAAACGAGGTGTACTTGTTGGTCCTTGATTTCATAACTTTTAAAATCAATAACGTGTTCGCCATTTCCTTTTTCGAACAGTATGATGATAAAGAAATCGTGCTTATGTGGCTTGGCAATATAATTTCCCCCTCGCAACTCATGAAACAACAAATCGCACCCTTGCGAAGGATGAGTACTAAATTCTTGAATATTCAGCAGTGGGAAATGATTAGGATCTAGCCCCATGAGTGTTTCGGTTTTTTGCTAAATATAACAAAAACCCAAAATCAATCTACCATATTCTTTGCTTACTGTAGTATGTTAACAATTTCCTTATAATTGTGCTTTTGGGCATGCTGTAAAGCAGTAACACCATCTTTATCTGGAATGAGCAAATTGGCACCGCCATTTTTCAGTATCTTTATTATTTCCTGATATTTCTCACTTCCGTCGCCCAAAATCACGGCCTCCAATAAAGCAGTCCACCCTAAACGATTGACATGATCGATGGGAAAGTCTTTGGCATTGACCAATACTTTAACTGTTTCTACATGCCCACGCTCACAGGCTGGAATAAGTGCAGAACCATGATAACGGTTAAAAACATCAAAACGGGCACCATTTTCCAAATATAGTTTAACCAAAGTGGTTTGCCCACTAGCTCCTGCGTATAGAAATGGGCTATCCAGATTATCAGCCTGCATATTGACATCGGCACCGTGAGCAACTAGGAGCTGTGCCATTTCCAATTGCTGGTTTACAGTGGCAATCAACAGCAAGTTCCTTTTATGACTGTCTTGAGTATTTACTTTTGCTCCTTTTGCCAGTGCACTTTTTACCGCTGCCAAATCATTTCGTTGAACTAGTTCAATCAAATTTTCTTGTATCATTTCCTTTTTCTCATTTAGGTGATTTGTTTGCTGGCACACCCCTAATAAGCTGTACGATAACAGCACTAACATCATTTTCATATACAAGCTCTAAAACACTACGTTTCCTTTGTAAATCAAGGATTTCACATCGGAAATTCTAGAAACTGCTTCTGCCGAACAGCTTGCATCAAGAAAGGCCAAATTTGCCTCATCTCCTACCTTTGGCCATTGCTGCTCACCTTTATCTGTTAGTGGCAACACATTGGCCGTAGCTAAACCTAACATTCGTGATAACTGAAACTCCGTGGAATAACCATATAACTGTGCCGCTAAATTTGCCTTTTGCAATACACTTCCTGTTCCAAATGTATTCCAATGATCTACAATGCTATCGTTTCCTGTCAAAACTTCCACTTTGTATTTTATCAAAGTTGGAATAGGCATCACCAAGCTTCCAAACGGAATGGTGGAAACAATACCTATTTTAGCTTCGGCAAGTTTTTCTGCAAGCTCTTCCTGTTTGGCTTTACTCACTCTTGCCAAAGCAAAGCAATGGCTCAAATAAGTTTTTCCTTTTAAGGCTGGATTTTCGTTCACTTTCTTGATCAGGTATTCGATAGTTTGCACACCCGAATCACCGGTTTCATGCAAATGAATATCAATCCCTTTCTGATGGTCCAATGCCAATTGTACCGTAAAGTCCATGGTTTTCTCAATAGCCTCATCCACATTAAAAGGATCAAGTCCCCCAATGAAATCAATATCTGTTTGAGCCGCTTCTTTTAAATACGGGAGGGTATCTGTATAGAACACACCGTGCTGCGGAAATGCCACCAATTCGGCTCCGAACACTTTCTTTTTGTGATCTAAGGCAATTTGAAGGTTTTTCAAAGAATCCAACTTAGAAGTTGGCTCAATATTGACATGACTACGGGCAAAGGAAGTGCCTTTAGACTGTAGCAATTCGATTAATTTTTCTGCCTTATGGGTAGATTTCTTTAACATTTCTGGCAACATTTGTTGCTCCAATGCTATCATTCCTTTAACGCCTCCTGTTCTGCGTTTTATCGCTTGCCAATGATCTCCGTAAAAAGTCTTATCCAAATGGATGTGCATATCTTTAAATGAAGGCAGCATCAAATGGCCTTTCGCGTCAATGGCATTTTTTAAATTGGGCTGATTAGGGCTGATCTTTACGATTTTATCTTTGTCAATTTCTATGCAGAATAATGCCGTTTTGGTAGCAGATACCTCTCCTTGCTCATCATATTCAAACCCAATCTCCAAACGAACATTTTTCAGCGTCATCTTCCCCTCTATCAAGGTCTTTATTTCTTGGTTCTCGTTATGAGCACCGGCAATATCTGAAGTCAATACTAAGCCTGCTACTGCAACCGCAGAATTCCTGATAAAATTTTTGCGTGACATACCATCCATAATTATAACATTTTAATACAAATTTAGTAGTTAACTGCCAGGAGTACGTTGTATGCTTTATACCAAAGTTTGTACAATTCATTTCAGTGACGTATAGATTGGGTCCTATCTCGATAAATCTTTCTTTCAACCCTAAACCGCTTTTCTTATCTTCGTCCTATGTCAATGTTTGAGATAAAAGATAAAATGGATGCGCTGGTTACCGAGCTCAACCAACATACCTACAACTATTATGTATTGGCCATGCCAACTATAGCCGATTATGAGTTTGACAAGAAATTGGAGGAACTGGCCAAGCTGGAGCAGGAATATCCTGAGTATGCAGACCCCAACTCGCCTACCCAAAAAGTTGGTGGAGACATTACTAAGACTTTCAATACGGTAAGGCATAAATGGCCAATGCTATCGTTAGGGAACACCTATAACGAGCAGGATCTTAGGGATTTTGATGAACGCGTGCGTAAAGCCATAGGCGACGATTTTGAATATGTTTGCGAACTGAAATTTGACGGGCTTTCCATGAGCCTTACCTACGAAAATGGCTTATTGCTACGTGCGGTAACTCGGGGAGATGGAACTCAGGGCGATGAAGTAACTGCAAATATTAAAACCATCCACTCTATCCCTCATAAAGTTAAAGGGGACAACATTCCCGAAACCTTTGAAATTAGAGGTGAGGTATTTATGCACCGAGCAGCTTTTGAACGTTTGAATAGAGATCGTGAAGAACTGGGTGAAGTTCCTTATGCAAATCCACGCAACTTTGCTGCCGGAACGGTGAAAATGCTGGATTCGAAAGAAGTGAAAAAGCGTCCATTGGACTGTTTCCTGTACGGGCTTTATACTGATAAACAGATTTTTAAAACCCACTGGGAAAGCTTAGAAGCGGTAAAACAATGGGGCTTTCATGTTTGCGAACATTCCAAGCTAGTAGCAAGTATTGATGAAGTTTTAGATTTTATTCACTATTGGGATGAAAAGCGTTTTAAATTAAGTTATGATATCGACGGTATTGTGATAAAAGTAAACAGTTATGGTCAGCAACAAGAGTTAGGCTTCACAGCCAAATCGCCACGTTGGGCCATTTCTTATAAATACAAAGCTGCAGAAGTACAAACAGTATTAGAGAAAGTAACTTATCAGGTAGGCCGTACCGGTGCGGTTACCCCCGTAGCTAATTTAAAACCAGTAGTATTGGCGGGTACAACCGTAAAAAGAGCAACCCTGCACAATGCAGACGAGATTACACGTCTAGACTTACATGAAGGCGATACCGTGCTAGTGGAGAAAGGTGGCGAAATCATTCCGAAAATCATCAAGGTAAATCTAGAATTACGTAAACCAGGAACCAAAGCTATTCATTTTATTGAGCATTGTCCGGAGTGTGGAACGCCTCTGATCAGAAAAGAAGGTGAAGCAGCTTATTATTGCACTAATGAAGATGGTTGTGGACCGCAAATTGTTGGAAAGATACAGCATTTTATTGGTCGCAAAGCGATGAATATTGATGGCTTGGGCGATGAAACCATCGAAACCTTTTACAAACGTGGACTGGTAAGGCACATTAGTGATCTTTACAAACTACACGAAAAAGCTGATGAATTGAAAGCCATCGAGCGATTCGGCGAAAAATCTATAGAGAATATGCTGAAAGGTATTGAACAGTCGAAACAAATGCCTTTTGAAAAAGTATTGTTTGGTTTGGGCATCAGGTATGTAGGTGAAACAGTGGCTAAAAAATTAGCCAAGGGCGTAAAAAATATCGACAACCTTGCAACTGCTTCCTTAGAAGAACTTACTGCTATCGATGAAATTGGTGTGCGTATTGCGGATAGCATTAACGAATATTTCGCAAAAAACAGCAACGTTGCGCAGATAAACGAATTGAAAGATGCAGGTTTATGCTTTGAAGTCAAAGAAAGTTCAAATAAGCCTCAAAGCGATAAATTAAATGGAAAAACATTTGTAATTTCGGGCGTTTTCGAAAAATACAGTAGGGACGAATTGAAGAATTTGATCGAGGAAAACGGCGGTAAAATTTTAAGCAGTATCTCGGCAAAGCTCGATTTTTTAGTGGCCGGTGACAACATGGGCCCATCTAAATTGGAGAAAGCGACCAAGCTAAACATTAAGTTGATTAGTGAGGATGAACTGGAGGAAATGATTAATTCATAACCTTTACTGCCGTCATGCTGAATTTATTTCAGCATCAGCAACCGACTCTGAAATAAATTCAGAGTGACGACCAAAGTAAATCGCTACTGTAAACTAGAAATTAAAGCAATAAATAATTAATCATATATAATGAACAAATTTCACGGAACAGGTGTAGCAATGATCACACCGTTCAACACCGATGGCTCGGTAGATTATCAGGGCTTAGAGCGCCTGATCAATCACTTGGTTAATGGAGGTATAGATTACCTCGT
>Ga0222427_100557_pt1 | contig 48392 bp, 41 predicted proteins | sample 2B20Ametagenome_FD_182890 | JGI IMG/M metagenome (GOLD analysis project Ga0222427, IMG submission 182890) | Enriched microbial communities from leaf-cutter ant dump, University of Wisconsin, Madison, United States - 2B20A (version 2) | ecosystem: Environmental > Terrestrial > Nest > Insects nest... | reverse complement strand
GACTTCCACTTCGTCGCCAACCTGAACGACTTTCGACGGGTGGATGTTCTTGTTGGTCCAGTCCATTTCGGAAACGTGCACCAGACCTTCAACGCCTTCTTCCAGCTCAGCGAAGCAGCCGTAGTCGGTCAGGTTGGTGACGCGCGCCATGACGCGAGTGCTTTCTGGGTAACGAGCCTTGATAGCAACCCATGGGTCTTCGCCCAGTTGCTTCAGACCCAGGGAAACGCGGTTGCGCTCGCGGTCGTACTTCAGAACCTTGACATCGATCTCGTCGCCAACGTTGACGATTTCCGATGGGTGCTTGATACGCTTCCAGGCCATGTCGGTGATGTGCAGCAGGCCATCTACGCCGCCCAGGTCCACGAATGCGCCGTAGTCGGTGAGGTTCTTGACGATACCCTTGACTTGCTGGCCTTCCTGCAGCGATTCCAGCAGAGCTTCGCGCTCGGCGCTGTTTTCGGCTTCCAGGACGCTGCGACGGGAAACGACAACGTTGTTGCGCTTCTGGTCCAGCTTGATGACCTTGAATTCCAGCTCTTTGCCTTCCAGGTGGGTGGTGTCGCGCACAGGGCGGACATCAACCAGGGAGCCCGGCAGGAACGCACGGATACCGTTAACGTCGACAGTGAAGCCGCCCTTAACCTTACCGTTGATAACGCCCTTGACCACTTCTTCGGCGGCGAAAGCTGCTTCCAGAACAATCCAGCACTCGGCGCGCTTGGCTTTTTCACGGGACAGTTTGGTTTCGCCAAAGCCGTCTTCCACCGCGTCCAGCGCAACGTGAACTTCGTCACCGACCTTGATGGTCAGCTCGCCAGCTTCGTTGTAGAACTGCTCGAGCGGGATGACGCCCTCGGATTTCAGACCAGCGTGGACAGTAACCCAGTCACCGTCGATATCGACAACGATACCGGTGATGATCGCACCTGGTTGAAGGTTGAGGGTTTTCAGGCTTTCTTCAAAGAGTTCTGCAAAGCTTTCGCTCATTTTAATTCCTGTAGATTCGGGCGATAAATCCGCCCATCAGCCACACTCCAGACAATGTGGGTTTCGTTCATAGTAAGGGCCGCCTGCAGGACGTTGACTGGTGATCCTGCAACCGGCCCGGGTCATCCGGCGATATCGCGCAAAGCGACTTCGCTCAGAATGCGTTCAAGCACCTGCTCGATGGACAGCTCCGTGGAATCCAGCTGTATTGCGTCGGCCGCCGGCTTGAGCGGGGCCACCGAACGCTGGGTATCACGCTCATCGCGTGCACGGATCTCATCCAGCAGACTCGGCAGACTAACATCATCGCCTTTCGCCTTCAACTGGAGGTAGCGTCGGCGTGCCCGCTCCTCGGCGCTGGCGGTCAGGAAAATCTTCAAGGGCGCATCGGGAAACACAACCGTGCCCATGTCCCGGCCATCGGCGATCAGGCCCGGCGTCTCGCGGAAAGCGCGCTGACGCTGCAGCAGCGCTTCACGCACTGCCGGCAGCGCGGCGACCTGGGAAGCTCCAGCGCCGACATGCTCGTTGCGGATGTCATTGCTGACATCGTCACCCTCGAGAATGATGCGCTGCAACTGACCTTCTTCCGCAGCGAGGAACTGCACATCCAGATGCGCAGCCAGGGCCTTGAGCAGCTCTTCGTTGGTCAGGTCGACACCATGGTTGCTCGCAGCAAACGCCAGCAGACGGTACAAAGCCCCCGAATCCAGCAGGTTCCAGCCCAGGCGCCGGGCCAGCAGGCCAGCCACCGTGCCCTTGCCCGAGCCGCTCGGCCCGTCGATGGTGATGACCGGCGCTTGCATGTTCACGATTTACCCTCTTCAGCAACGCGAATACCGACTTCGGCGCACAGGGCGAGGAAGTTCGGGAAGGAGGTCGCGACGTTGGCGCAGTCATGGATGCGGATCGGCGCGGTAGCGCGCAGCGAAGCGACACTGAAGGCCATGGAGATGCGGTGATCACCGTGACCATGGACTTCGCCACCACCGATCTCGCCCCCATCGATGATGATGCCGTCGGCGGTCGGCTCGCACTTCACGCCCAGAGCCAGCAGGCCATCGGCCATGACCTGGATACGGTCGGATTCCTTGACCCGCAGCTCCTCGGCGCCACGCAGCACGGTGCGCCCTTCGGCACAGGCGGCAGCGACGAACAGCACGGGGAATTCATCGATCGCCAGGGGAACCAGGTGCTCGGGAATCTCGATGCCTTTCAGCTTCGCACCACGAACACGCAGGTCAGCCACCGGCTCGCCACCGACTTCACGCTGGTTTTCCAGAGTGATGTCGCCACCCATCAGACGCAGGATGTCGATGACACCGGTACGGGTCGGGTTGATACCGACGTGCTCCAGCACCAACTCGGAACCCTCGGCGATCGACGCCGCCACCAGGAAGAAGGCCGCCGAGGAAATGTCAGCCGGCACTTCGATATGGGTGGCTGTCAGCTTGCCACCGGACACCAGCGAAGCAGTCGGCCCTTCGACATTCACGTCGTAACCAAAGCCGCGCAGCATGCGCTCGGTATGGTCGCGGGTCGGGGCCGGCTCGGTCACGGTGGTTTTGCCTTCGGCGTACAGACCAGCCAGCAGCAGGCAGGATTTGACCTGGGCGCTGGCCATCGGCAGCGTGTAGGTCAGCGCCTTGAGCGCGTGTCCGCCACGAATGGTCATCGGTGGGCGGCCCTGCTCGGCGGTTTCGATGACTGCACCCATTTCCCGCAACGGGTTGGCGACACGGTTCATCGGGCGCTTGGACAGCGAGGCGTCGCCGGTCAGCACGGTGTCGAAGTTCTGCGCCGCCAGCAGGCCGGACAGAAGGCGCATCGAGGTACCGGAGTTGCCCAGGTAGATAGGGCCAGGCGGCGGCTTCAGGCCATTGAGGCCGACGCCGTGAATCGTGACGCGACCATGGTGCGGACCTTCGATCACCACCCCCATGTCACGGAAGGCCTGCAAGGTCGCCAAGGCATCCTCGCCTTCGAGGAAGCCTTCGACTTCCGTGGTGCCCTCGGCGAGGGAGCCGAGCATGATCGAGCGATGGGAAATCGATTTGTCGCCAGGAACGCGAATGCGTCCGGACAGACGGCCACCAGGTTGTGCCAGGAAAATCAGGTCGTTGGAGTTCATAGCGTCCACATAGGCCCGACGGGCCAGGATTTTACTGAAATGCTCGCGGGCAACCCGGGCGCGAGTGAATACGCCCAACAATTGGTGCCCATCCCCTGCATCGACCGCATCGCGCAAGGCGTCGAGGTCGCTGCGAAAAGTGTCCAGTGTGCGCAAGACTGCCTCGCGATTGGCGAGAAAAATGTCATGCCACATTACAGGGTCGCTTCCTGCTATCCGCGTGAAGTCACGGAAACCGCCGGCAGCGTAGCGGAAGATATCGAGGTTTTCATTGCGCTTGGCCAAGGAATCGACCAGGCCGAACGCCAGCAGGTGAGGCAAATGACTGGTAGCAGCAAGCACTTCGTCATGCCGCTCGACCTGCATGTGCTCGACATCCGCGTCCAGCACGCGCCACAGCCGATCGACCAGCGCCAATGCCTGGGGATCGGTTTCGGCCAGCGGCGTGAGGATTACCTTGTGTCGACGGAACAACTCGGCATTGGAAGCCTCCACCCCGCTCTGCTCGGAACCGGCAATCGGGTGACCAGGCACGAATTGCGCCAGGCGCTCCGGCATGACCGCACGAGCGGCGCGCACCACGTTGCCCTTGGCGCTGCCAACGTCGGTCAGCACTGCCTGGCCGAGGTCCATGCCGGCCAGACGGGCCAGCACCTTCTCCATGGCCAGGATCGGCACCGCCAACTGGATCACATCAGCACCGACACAGGCTGCCTCGAGGTCATCCTCGCAGCGGTCGACCACCCCCAGCTCCACTGCCAGCTTGCGCGACTGCGGATCGAGGTCGACGCCGACCACTTCGCTACAAAGGCCGCTTTCGCGCACGCCCTTGGCGAAGGAGCCGCCGATCAGCCCCAGGCCCACGACTACCAGCCGACCGATCAGCGGCCCGCTCTTTTGCGTTTCGACTTCAATCACTGAGCTCGGACCCTGTTCAAAACATCACGTATTGCCACGCCTCAAAGCACCGCTTTCGGGTAGGAACCCAGCACTTTCAGGGCAACCGCCTCCTGGCTGATCTTTTCCAGCACGGCCTTGATCAGCGGATCGCGGTGATGGCCGACGAAATCGATGAAGAACACGTAGGTCCATTTACCGCTGCGCGAAGGACGGGTCTCGATACGCGTCAGGTCGATACCGTTCTCGTGGAACGGCACCAGCAGTTCGTGCAACGCGCCCGGCTTGTTGCTCATCGACACGATGATCGAGGTCTTGTCGTCGCCAGTCGGCGGGACTTCCTGGTTGCCGATCATCAGGAACCGGGTGGAGTTGTCCGGACGGTCCTCGATCTTCTCGGCCAGACGGGTCAGGCCGTACAGGCCGGCCGCCATGTCACCGGCAATGGCAGCGGAGTTCCACTCGCCCTTGACCCGCTTGGCCGCCTCGGCATTGCTCGCCACCGCGACGCGCTCGACGTTCGGGTAGTGCGCATCCAGCCACTTGCGGCACTGGGCCAGGGACTGGGCATGGGAATAGATGCGGGTGATGCTGTCGGTCTTGGTGTTTTCGCCCACCAGCAGGTGATGGTGAATACGCAGTTCGACCTCGCCGCAGATGACCATGTCGTGTTCAAGGAAGCTGTCGAGCGTATGGTTGACCGCACCCTCGGTGGAGTTCTCGACCGGCACCACGCCGAAGTTGACCGCACCGGCAGCCACTTCGCGGAACACCTCGTCGATCGCCGCCATCGGCTTGCTGATCACCGCATGACCGAAGTGCTTCATCGCCGCGGCCTGGGTAAACGTGCCTTCAGGACCGAGGTAAGCCACTTTCAGCGGCTGCTCCAGGGCCAGGCAGGAGGACATGATTTCGCGGAACAGCCGGGCCATCTCCTCGTTGCCGAGCGGCCCCTGGTTACGCTCCATCACGCGCTTGAGCACCTGGGCCTCACGCTCGGGCCGGTAGAACACCGGCACCTCGCCTTCGGCCAGGGAACCCATCTTGACCCGGGCTACTTCCTGGGCGCAGCGGGCACGGTCACTGATCAGTTCGAGGATCTTCTCGTCAAGGCTGTCGATGCGTACCCGCAGCGCCTTGAGTTCCTGTTCGGACATCAGGAGTGTTCCTTCTCGAATTCAGCCATGTAGGCCACCAGCGCTTCGACGGCTTCCAGACCCAGGGCGTTGTAGATCGAAGCACGCATGCCGCCGACCGAACGGTGACCCTTGAGGTTGAGCAGGCCACGGGCATCGGCACCGGCAAGGAAGGCCTTGTCCAGGCGCTCGTCGGCCAGGCGGAACGGCACGTTCATCCACGAGCGGGAGTTGACGCTGATCGGGTTGCTGTAGAAATCGCTCTTGTCGATGAAACCGTACAGGAGATCTTTCTTCGCCCGGTTGCGCTGCTCCATCGCCGCGACGCCACCCTGCTCTTTCAGCCACTGGAAGACCAGGCCGGACAGGTACCAGGAATAGGTCGCCGGGGTGTTGTACATCGAGCCGTTATCGGCAGCGATCTTGTAGTCGAGCATGGTCGGACAGGCGCTGCGAGCGCGACCCAGCAGGTCTTCGCGCACGATCACCACCACCAGGCCGCTCGGACCGATATTCTTCTGCGCACCGGCGTAGATCAGGCCGAACTGCGAAACATCGATCGGACGGGAGAGGATGTCCGAGGACATGTCGACCACCAGCGGCACGTCACCGGCCTGCGGCACCCAGTCGAACTGGAGACCACCGATGGTTTCGTTGGAGGCGTAGTGCAGGTAGGCGGCACCCGGGGTCAGCGACCACTCGTTCTGACCGGGAATCGCCAGGAAATCGTAAGGCTTGGCCGAGGCGGCGACATTGACGTTGCCGAAGCGACGGGCTTCCTCGATGGCCTTCTTCGACCAGATGCCGGTCTCGATGTAGTCGGCAGTGCCGTTCTCGGGCAGCAGGTTCAGCGGAATCTCGGCAAACTGCTGGCTGGCACCGCCCTGGAGGAACAGCACCTTGTAGTTGGAGGGGATGGACAGCAGGTCGCGCAGGTCCTGCTCGGCTTGCTCGGCAATGGCCACGTAGTCGTCGCTACGGTGGCTCATTTCCATGACGGACAGGCCTTTGCCGTTCCAGTCCAGCATTTCGGCCTGGGCGCGCTGCAGAACAGCGTCCGGGAGCGCAGCGGGGCCTGCGCAGAAGTTAAAGGCTCGTTTGCTCACATCCACTCTCGCTCTGCTCAAGATAACGGCGGAAGCGGGGACCAGCCCCGCTTCCGTATTTCACGCGTTCTACAACTCAGTCCTGTATCGCTTCTTCTTCACCGGCAGCATCCGCTTGCGGCGCGTCGAGGTTGTCGCCATCCGCCTCGGCATCCAGCAACTCGTCGTCTTCGCCTTCGTCGGAAGGCTCCTGGACCCGCTCCAGACCAACCAGGGTTTCATCGCTGGCCAGTTTGATCAGGGTCACGCCCTGGGTGTTGCGACCCAGGCTGGAGACTTCGCCGACACGGGTACGGACCAGGGTGCCCTGGTCGGAAATCAGCATGATTTCCTCACCTTCCTGCACCTGCACCGCACCGACCAGGCGGCCGTTACGCTCGTTGCTGACCATGGCGATAACGCCCTGGCCACCACGTTTGTACTCGGGGAACTCGGCGATCGCGGTGCGCTTGCCGTAGCCGCGCTCGGAGGCAGTCAGGATCTGGCTGCCCTCTTCCGGAATGATCATCGAGATCAGCTTCTGCCCATCTGCCAGGCGCATGCCGCGGACACCGCGAGCAGTACGGCCCATGGCACGGACGTCGGACTCCTTGAAGCGGGTGACCTTGCCACCATCGGAGAACAGCATGACTTCACGCTCGCCATCGGTGATCGCGGCGGAAATCAGGATGTCGCCTTCGTCCAGCTCCAGGGCGATCAGACCGACGCTGCGCTGGCGGCTGAACTGCTCCAGCGGGGTCTTCTTCACGGTACCGTTGGCGGTGGCCATGAAGATGTAGTGACCCTCGGTGTATTCCTCCACCGGCAACATGGTGGTGATCTGCTCACCCTCGTCCAGCGGCAGCAGGTTCACCAGCGGACGACCGCGGGCGGCACGGGACGCTTCGGGGATTTCGTAGGTCTTCAGCCAGTACACCTTGCCCTTGCTGGAGAACAGCAGCAGCGTGGTGTGGCTATTGGCAACCAGCAGGTGGGAAATGTAGTCCTCGTCCTTGACGCCGGTAGCCGACTTGCCTTTGCCACCGCGACGCTGGGCCTGGTAGGCCGCCAGCGGCTGGGTCTTGGCATAACCGCCGTGGGAGATGGTCACCACGCGGTCTTCTTCCGGAATCATGTCGCCCAGGGTCAGATCCAGGCGCGCATCGATGATCTCGGTACGACGCACATCGCCATATTCGGCGCGGATCAGCTCCAGTTCTTCGCGGATCACTTCCATCAGGCGCTCGGCGCTGTTGAGGATGCGGATCAGCTCGCCGATCTGGTTGAGGATCTCCTGGTACTCGGCCAGCAGCTTCTCGTGCTCCAGGCCGGTCAGGCGGTGCAGGCGCAGGTCAAGAATGGCCTGGGCCTGTTCCGGCGACAGGTAGTACTTGCCATCGCGCAGGCCGTATTGCTCGTCGAGGTTCTCCGGACGGCAGGAATCGGCGCCAGCGCGCTCGACCATGACCTGCACGGCACTGGATTCCCACGGCGTGCCGATCAGCGCTTCCTTGGCCTCGGACGGGGTCGGCGAGGCCTTGATCAGGGCGATGACCGGGTCGATGTTGGACAGCGCGACCGCCTGGCCTTCGAGGATATGCCCACGCTCACGGGCCTTGCGCAGTTCGAACACGGTACGCCGGGTCACCACTTCACGGCGGTGACGGACGAAGGCTTCGAGCAGGTCCTTGAGATTGAGCAGACGCGGACGACCGTCGATCAGGGCGACGATGTTGATGCCGAACACGCTTTGCAGCTGGGTCTGGGCATAGAGGTTGTTGAGCACGACCTCAGGCACTTCGCCACGACGCAGCTCGATGACCACGCGCATGCCGTCCTTGTCGGACTCGTCGCGCAGTTCGGTGATGCCTTCGAGTTTCTTCTCCTTGACCAGCTCGGCGATCTTCTCGATCAGGCGTGCCTTGTTCAGCTGGTAAGGCAGCTCGGTGACGACGATCTGCTGGCGGCCACCGGCCTTGTCGATGTCTTCGACGGTGGAACGGGCACGCATGTAGATGCGTCCGCGACCGGTGCGATAGGCCTCGATGATGCCCTGGCGGCCGTTGATCAGACCGGCGGTCGGGAAGTCCGGACCCGGGATGAACTGCATCAGTTCGTCGATGCTGATTTCCGGGTTGTCGATCAGCGCCAGGCAACCGTCGATGACTTCACCGAGGTTGTGCGGCGGGATGTTGGTCGCCATGCCCACGGCGATACCGCTGGAGCCGTTGACCAACAGGTTGGGGATACGGGTCGGCATGACCGCCGGGATCAGCTCGGTGCCGTCGTAGTTGGGCACCCAGTCCACGGTTTCCTTGTGCAGGTCGGCCAGCAGTTCGTGGGCCAGCTTGGCCATGCGCACTTCGGTGTATCGCATCGCCGCGGCGTTGTCGCCGTCAACCGAACCGAAGTTGCCCTGGCCGTCGACCAGCAGGTAACGCAGGGAGAAAGGCTGGGCCATGCGCACGATGGTGTCGTACACCGCGGTGTCGCCGTGGGGGTGGTACTTACCGATCACGTCACCGACCACACGGGCGGATTTCTTGTACGGTTTGTTCCAGTCGTTACCCAGTTCACTCATCGCATACAGAACGCGGCGATGCACGGGCTTCAAGCCATCACGCGCATCGGGCAGTGCACGCCCGACAATGACGCTCATCGCGTAGTCGAGGTAGGACTGTCTCAGTTCGTCTTCGATATTGACCGGGAGGATTTCTTTGGCCAGTTCGCCCATGAGAAGCCTGATTCCTTTTTCTGGTGAAACTTCGTCACATCCATATGGGACGAACGAAGCTCGCCGTCGCGAAGGGCCTCCTGCGCGACGACTTACGACAAATCAACGAGTTATGCCATGGATCTGCGTAGTGAAGAACGCCCCGCAGGGCGCTCTTGGAAACCGCCGGATGTTATCACAGTCGCCGGGGGCATGGGAGTATGGCAAAGCGCCGCCTGGCACGAGGGAAAATGGACTCAATGCAGGCGCTTGCGACACATCAATTGCGCCAGCTTGGCCGTATCGGGACGCTCGACGATGCCCTTCTCGGTCACGATCACATCGATCAGGTCCGCCGGAGTCACGTCGAACACCGGATTGCACGCTTCCACCTCTGGCGCAATGCGAGTCCCGGCAATTTCCAGCAACTCATCGCCATCACGCTCCTCCAGGACGATCTCGTCGCCACTGGCCAGGCTCATGTCGATGGTCGAGCTCGGCGCCACCACCATGAAACGCACGCCATGGTGCATGGCATTCACCGCCAGCTGGTACGTACCGATCTTGTTCGCCACATCGCCGTTGGCGGTGATGCGGTCGGCGCCGACCACCACCCAGGTGATGCCCTTGGTCTTCATCAGGTGCGCGGCGGCAGCGTCGGCATTGACACTTACCGGAATCCCCTCGTTGGCCAGTTCCCAGGCGGTCAGCCGGGTGCCTTGCAGCCAGGGGCGGGTTTCATCGACATAGACATGCTCGATCATGCCGTCCAGCCAGGCGGCGCGGATCACCCCGAGCGCAGTGCCAAAGCCGCCGGTGGCCAGGGCGCCGGTATTGCAGTGGGTCAGCACGGTCTGCTCGCTGCCCTGGTACTTGCGGATCAGCTCCATGCCGAGCTGCGCCATGTTCAGGTTGGCCTCGCGATCGCTCTCGTGGATCGCCAGGGCCTCGGCCTCCAGGGCCTGCGACGGATCGTCACCCTCTTTCAGCCGTTGCAGGCGCTCGCGCATGCGATTCAGCGCCCAGGACAGGTTGACGCCCGTCGGCCGCGCCTCGCCGAGCGCAGCAAAATCAGCCTCCAGCGCTGCACGCCAGTCACCGCCCTCGGCCAGGCGCCGACGCAGGCCCAGCAGCAGACCGTAGGCGGCGCTGATGCCGATGGCCGGGGCTCCGCGCACCACCATCGAGCGAATCGCCTCGGCCACGCCGGCGGCATCGGTATACGCCAGCCAGGTCTCCTCGAAGGGCAAGGCGCGCTGATCGAGCAAGTAAAGGGTGCCATCACGCCAATCGATGGCCCTTACTTTCTCTGCAGCCAGAAGTCGATCGCGCATGCCTCACCCCGTCATTCGGACATCAAAAACCGGCGATTATAACGAGCCCCAAGCGCGGACGCTCGGGTATACTTCGCCACCACCCCATGATCCAGGGAAATCCGCCCCCCATGCCCAGATCCACCACCCCTATCGACCTGCTGCTCCTGCCGACCTGGCTGGTGCCTGTCGAGCCGGCTGGCGTGGTCTTCGAGGAACATGCCCTGGGCGTACACGACGGCCGGATCGTCTTCATCGGGCCGCGTAGCGAGGCTGGCCGCTTCAGCGCCACCGAGGTCCGCGAGCTGCCTGGCTGCCTGCTTGCGCCGGGGCTGGTCAATGCCCACGGCCACGCCGCCATGACCCTGTTCCGCGGCATGGCCGACGATCTGCCGCTGATGACCTGGCTGAACGAACACATCTGGCCCGCCGAAAACCGCTGGGTCGACGAGGATTTCGTCCGCGACGGCACCCGACTGGCCATCGCCGAACAGCTCAAGGGTGGCATCACCTGTTTCAGCGACATGTACTTTTATCCGAAGATCGCCAGCGAATGCGTGCACGAAAGCGGCATGCGCGCGCAGATCTGCGTGCCGTTGATGGATTTCCCCGTCCCCGGTGCACGCGACTTCGACGAAGCCCTGCACCTGGGCATCGAGCTGTTCGGCGACCTGCGCCATCATCCGCGCATCCGCATCGCCCTCGGCCCCCACGCGCCCTACACGGTCAACGACGAGCATCTGGAGAAGATCCGGGTACTCGCCGACGAACTGGACGCACCGATCCAGATGCACGTCCACGAGACCGCCAGCGAAGTCCGCGACGCCCTCGACCAGCGCGGCGAACGCCCGCTGCAGCGCCTGGCCCGCCTCGGTCTGCTCGGGCCGAACCTGCAGGCCGTGCACATGACCCAGGTCAGCGATGACGACCTGGCATTGCTGGTAGAAAGCAACACCAGCGTGGTGCACTGCCCCGAATCCAATCTCAAGCTGGCCAGCGGCTTCTGCCCGGTGGAGCGCCTGTGGCAGGCCGGGGTGAATGTCGCCATCGGCACCGATGGCGCGGCCAGCAACAACGATCTCGACCTGCTCGGCGAAACCCGCACCGCCGCCCTGCTGGCAAAAGCCGTGGCGGGCTCGGCCAGCGCCCTGGACGCCCACCGGGCCCTGCGCATGGCGACCCTGAACGGCGCCCGCGCCCTCGGACTGGATGCCATCACCGGTTCCCTGGAGGTGGGCAAGGCCGCCGACCTGGTCGCCTTCGATCTCGGCGGCCTGGCCCAGCAACCGATCTACGACCCGGTGTCGCAATTGATCTACACCTGCGGCCGCGACTGCGTGAAGCATGTCTGGGTCGCCGGCAAGGCGCTGCTCGAAGAGCGCCGCCTGACCCGCCTGGACGAACAGGCCCTGCATGCGAGCGCCACGGCCTGGGGCCGGCGCATCGCCGGGCACACCGAATGACCTGCGGGCAGCAACGCTGCCCCATCGAATTTTCACAGCTTCAGAGGATTGTTCCATGAGCAACGTCGACCACGCCGAAATCGCCAAGTTCGAGGCCCTGGCCCACCGCTGGTGGGACCGCGAAAGCGAGTTCAAGCCGCTGCACGACATCAACCCGCTGCGGGTCAACTGGATTGACGAGCGGGTCAAGCTGGCCGGCAAGAAGGTCCTCGACGTCGGTTGCGGCGGCGGCATCCTCAGCGAAGCCATGGCCCTGCGCGGCGCCACGGTGACCGGCATCGACATGGGCGAGGCGCCGTTGGCGGTAGCCCAGTTGCACCAACTGGAATCCGGAGTGAACGTCGAGTACCGGCAGATCACTGCCGAAGCCCTGGCCGAAGAAATGCCGGAGCAGTTCGACGTGGTCACCTGCCTGGAAATGCTCGAGCACGTCCCCGACCCGTCGTCGGTGATCCGCGCCTGCTTCCGCATGGTCAAGCCCGGTGGCCAGGTGTTCTTCTCCACCATCAACCGCAACCCCAAGGCCTACCTGTTCGCCATCATCGGCGCCGAATACATCATGAAGCTGCTGCCACGCGGCACCCATGACTTCAAGAAGTTCATCCGCCCTTCCGAACTCGGCGCCTGGAGCCGCGCGGCAGGCCTGAGCGTCAAGGACATCATCGGCCTGACCTACAACCCGCTGACCAAGCACTACAAGCTGGCCGCCGACGTTGACGTCAACTACATGATCCAGACCCTTCGCGAGGAATGAACATGCGTTTGCGAGCAGTACTTTTCGACATGGACGGCACCCTGCTCGACACGGCGCCGGACTTCATCGCCATCTGCCAGGCGATGCTCGCCGAGCGCGGCCTGCCACCGGTGGCCGACAAGCTCATCCGCGACGTCATTTCCGGCGGCGCCCGGGCCATGGTCGCGGCGACCTTCGACATGGACCCGGAGGCTCCCGAGTTCGAGCCGCTGCGCCTGGAATTCCTCGAACGCTACCAGCGTGATTGCGCCGTGCACAGCAAGCTGTTCGACGGCATGGAAGAGCTGCTGCAGGACATCGAGCGCGGCAAGCTGCTGTGGGGCGTGGTCACCAACAAACCGGTGCGCTTCGCCGAACCGATCATGCAGCGCCTGGGCCTGGCCGAACGCTCCTCGCTGCTGATCTGCCCGGACCACGTGAAGAACAGCAAGCCCGACCCGGAGCCGATGATTCTCGCCTGCAAAACCCTCGGCCTGGACCCGGCCAGCGTCCTGTTCGTTGGCGACGACCTGCGCGATATCGAGTCCGGCCGCGATGCCGGCACCCGCACCGCCGCAGTGCGCTATGGCTATATTCATCCTGAGGACAACCCCAACAACTGGGGCGCGGACGTGGTGGTCGATCACCCACTGGAACTGCGCAAGGTGCTCGACAGCGCCCTGTGCGGCTGCTGATCACCCTTCCATAGGCCATGCCGGGCCGGCTCGCATGCCGGCCCGCTGGCGTCTGAACGCCATTTCCTTTTCGAGGCAACTCCCATGTTCGACTATTCCGCCCGCCCAGAACTGCTCAAAGGCCGGGTCATCATGGTCACCGGTGCCGGTCGCGGGATCGGTGCGGCTGCGGCCAAGGCCTTCGCCGCCCATGGCGCCACCGTGCTGCTGCTGGGCAAGACCGAGGCCAACCTGGCTGCGGTCTACGACGAGATCGAAGCCGCCGGCCATCCGCAGCCCGTGGTCATTCCTTTCAACCTGGAAACCGCCCTGCCGCACCAGTACGACGAACTGGCGGTGATGGTGGAAAACGCCTTCGGCCGTCTCGACGGCCTGCTGCACAACGCCTCGATCATCGGCCCGCGCACGCCGCTGGAACAGCTGAGCGGCGATAACTTCATGCGCGTCATGCACATCAACGTCAACGCCATGTTCATGCTGACCCAGACCCTGCTGCCGCTACTCAAGCTGTCGGAGGACGCCTCGGTGGTGTTCACCTCCAGCAGCGTCGGGCGCAAGGGCCGCGCCTACTGGGGTGCCTACGGCGTATCGAAGTTCGCCACCGAGGGCCTGATGCAGACCCTGGCGGACGAACTGGAAGGGGTTGCCCCGGTACGGGCCAACAGCGTCAACCCGGGCGCCACCCGCACCAGCATGCGGGCCCAGGCCTATCCTGCGGAAAACCCGCAGGACAACCCGCTGCCCGAGGCCATCATGCCGGTCTATCTCTACCTGATGGGCCCGGACAGCACCGGGGTCAACGGCCAGGCGTTCAACGCCCAGTAACGACTCAGGCCAGGGCGCCGCGGCGGCGGGCGTCCTGGCTCGACTCGCTGTGTTCCAGCTGCATGCAGCGTTCGAGGAACAGGAACATATAGTCGTAGCTCTTGCAGATTGCCCGCTTCAGCTCGTTCTGCAAGGCCTTGCCCGGACTGTTGCCGGCCAGGGTGCAGATGATTTCCAGCGCTTCCCACGGGTGGGCATCGTCGTACTGCGCGTGCATTCGCAGCCATTTCATCGCGCGCTTGCGGTTTTCCTCGGGGAAGCCCATGGCGTAGGTATCGGTCGAACAGACCACCGCCGACCACTCACCCACCGCCCCTTCGATCGCATAGTTGGTCGCCGCCATGGCTACCACCAGCGAGTCCGAGGCACAGGTGTGCACGCACCAGTCGCTCAGCGCCTGCAATTCCGCCGGCACGTCCTGCGCCTGCAGATCTTCCAGGCTCACGCCATGGGCCTCGCACCAATGCACCCAGTAGTCGGCATGGTTGAGTTCGACACGGATATTGCGCATCAGCCAGCGCCGCGCCATGTCCTCGCCGGGATGGCGGGCGTAGCGGGTCTTGGTCAGGTTGCGGGCCATGTACACCGAGAATTGCTCGACCACCGGCCAGCCACCCACCAGGTACTGGTGCATGGTCCGGCTGGAGACCTGGCCGTCGCGCAAGCGCTGGTAGAACTCATGTTCCACCACACGACGCTTGCTCGCGCTGCATTCCTGGATCAGGCGCTGGGCCCAGAGGGGATAACTGGTGGCGTCCATCAATGGACCGGTCCGGGTAAAGGCATCAATCACTGTCAGCTCCTTGTCCTTGTGATTTGGATAGAAGCGTCAGCGCAATGCCCCCGGCGATCCGAACAGCACGGGCCTGGCCGCGTCGCGCCGACGCTGCAGGCTGGTGCAGGAAAAGACCTGGGGCCGCTCGATCAGGAAGCCCTGGGCGTAGTCGACACCGATCTCCCGCAAAGCCTGTTCGATCAACGGCGTCTCGACAAACTCGGCGATGGTGCGCTTACCCATGACGTGGCCGATGTGGTTGATCACCTGGACCATCGCCCGGTTAATCGGGTCGTCGAGCATATCCTTGACGAAACTTCCGTCGATCTTGAGGAAGTCTACAGGCAAATGTTTCAGATACGCGAACGACGACATTCCGGCGCAAAAATCGTCAAGGGAAAATTTGCAACCCAATCCTTTCAATTCGTTGATAAAACGAATCGCACTACCGAGATCGGCAATCGCGCTGGTCTCGGTTATTTCGAAACAGATCAATTCAGGCGGAATGCCATGTTCGCTGAACTGGCGGCGCAGGTAGTCGAGGAACTTGTCGTCACCGATGCTGTTGCCCGACAGGTTGATCGAACACATGGCCAGCGGCCCCTGCACGCCATCGTCGAGACACTGGCGGATGATCTTGAACACGCTGTTCACCACCCAGCGATCCAGCGCGGTAATCAGCCCGAAGCGCTCGGCGGCAGGAATGAAGCTATCGGGCAGGATGATCCGCCCGCTTTCATCATGCAGGCGCAACAGGATCTCCAGGTGCCCACCGCCATCGCTGCCGGGATCGAGTGCGGCAATTTCCTGGGCGTACAGGCAGAAGCGGTTCTCTTCCAGGGCGATATGCAGGCGCTGGATCCACGCCATCTCGCCGAAGCGCATCGACAACTCGGTATCGTCGGCCTGATACAGCTGGATACGGTTGCGCCCCTTCTCCTTGGCCATGTAGCAGGCCATGTCGGCGGCACGCAGCGCCGCCTCCAGTGAGTCCGGCGCCTGGTCGAGGTGGACCAGGCCGATGCTCACCGTGTTCATGAAGGGCCGTCCCTTCCACACGAAATGCAGACTCTGCACCGATTGGCGCAGGTTCTCGGCAATCCGCTCGGCCTGCTCCGGCGGGCAATCGTGCAACAGCACACCGAACTCGTCGCCGCCGAGCCGGGCCAGCACATCGCCCTCGCGCAGGGCCGACTGCAAAACCGCGCAGATATGCCGGAGCAACTCATCGCCGGCGGCATGCCCACTGGTGTCGTTGACCAGCTTGAACTGGTCAAGATCAAGGAACATCAGGGCATGCCGGCCGCCGTGCCGGCTCAGTTCCCCGAGCGCCTGCTCCAGGCGGTACTCGAATTCACGACGGTTGGACAACCCGGTCAAGGCATCGTGGGTCGCCTGCCAGGACAGGTTGGCGATGTACTGGCGCTCCTGGGTCATGTCGTGCAGCACCAGCACGGTACCGCTGATCCGCCCTTCGCTGATGATCGGTGCACCCACCAGGGCCACCGCCACGGTACTGCCGTCGAGGCGCTGGATCTGCCGGACATGCTCGGAGCCGCCGCACAGCGCGCCGTTGAGGATATGTTCGGTGAGGGTCAGGCTGTCCTTCTCGGAGTTGTCATCGAGCAGGCTGAACAGCGCCGCCAGCGGCAGGCCCTGGGCGTGCAGCGCATCCCAGTGGGTCAACTGCTCGGCGGCGGGGTTCATGTAGACGATGCAGCCATCGACATCGGTGGTGATGACCCCGTCGCCAATCGAGGCCAGGGTGATCTGCGCCCGCTCCTTTTCCACCTGCAAGGCGCTGGCGAAGGCCTGGCGCTGGGCCAGCAGCTTGCTCGAACGCAGCCAGGCCAGGGCGATCAGGAATGCTGCGGTGGCGAGGTTGGTCAACAGCAGCAGGCGCAAGAGCATGCGCGAGCCTTCGCCGAGGGCGTCGCTGAAGGCCCGGGCGGCGGGGGTCACGTTGTCATTGATGGCAACGATGCGCTGCTTCCAGGCCACCAGATCGCGGGGCGTGGCGCGGCTGGCGGCAATACCCGCGTGAATCTCGCTCGCCAGGGTGTCCAGCTCCTGCAGGAAGCTGTCCCCCACCTGCCAGCGGTCGATGGCCTTCTCCAGGTAACTGACATGACGGAAGTTGAGGTAGAACCAGATCACGCTGGCGACGTCGTCAGGGTGGTTGCCGCCGGCAAGAATGCCCTGCCGAGCCCCCTCCAGATCCGGCGGATCAAGGTCCAGGGCCAGGCGCAGGCGATGGCTGCCTTCGGGAATGGCAAACGCCTGGCGGTACTTGCGAAAGTTTTCCTCGTCGCGGCTGTCGACATACAGGCTGAGGTAGTAGATCGCGTCCTTCTGCCCCTTGGACCAGAGGCTCTCCCCCGCCACATAGGCGCGCATGGCCGACAAGGCATACAGGCTCATGCTGCCAAGCAGGGCCTGGAACAGCACCACGGCGATAAATGGCCAGATGAGCCCCAGGAGCCTGGGCGTTTCGAGCGTCCGTTTTCCCTTCATGAAATCCCTTGCAGCAGCATCGGTGAGTGACCTCACTCTGTTCCGATACAGACTAGGCCATTTGCCTCCATCGGGATAAGTGATTTCTCACAATCCTGGCTCAGCTCTGCTGCAAGTGACCGTACAGCTTGGCGTACAACCCGCCCTCGGCGATCAGCTGCTGGTGGCCGCCATCCTCGGCGACATGGCCGCCGTCGAACACCAGCACGCGATCGGCCTGTTTCACCGCAGACAGGCGGTGGGCAATGATCAGTGTGGTACGGGCGCTGAGGAAGCGCGCCAGGGCGTGATGCAGGTTGTATTCGGTGGCGGCGTCGAGGGCCGAGGTGGCTTCGTCGAGAATCACCACCTTGGGCTTGGCCAGGACCATCCGCGCAATCGCCAGACGCTGACGCTGGCCGCCGGACAGACGCACCCCGGACCGCCCGACCACGCTGTCCAGCCCCTGGGGCAAGGCGCCGATGGCGTCATCCAGTTGGGCGATGGCCAGGGCCTGCCAGCACTCCTCGTCGCTGCACTCACGGCCCATGGTCAGGTTGGCGCGTACCGTATCGTTGAACAACGAGGGATGCTGGAGCACCACCGCAACGTTCTCGCGCAGGGTTTCCAGGCCGATTTCCTGCAGCGTCGCGCCGCCGAAACGGATGGTTCCGGCCTGGGCGCTATAAAGGCCGAGGAGCAATTGCACCAGGGTGCTCTTGCCGCCGCCGCTGGCGCCGACAATGGCCACCTTCTCGCCCGGCGCGATGGACAGGTTCAACTGGTCCAGTACCGGTTCCTCGCCATAGCCGAAACGCAGGCCGCGCACTTCGATACCGACCGTGGTCTGCCCGTGGAACGGGTCGCTGCCGCCGGCGTATTGCGGCTCGTCGTTACGCGCCAGCAGCTCGTTGATCCGGCTCAGGGCGCCACCGGCCCCGTAATAGGCGTACTGCAGGTTCAGCAGTTGCTCCACCGGGCCGATCATGAACCAGAGGTAGCTGAACACCGCGAGCATCTGGCCGATGCTGAGGTCGGAGAACAGCACCGTGAGCATCGCCGCCGCCCGGAAGATATCGATGCCGAACTGGAACAGCAGGGCACTGGCCCGACCGCTGGCGTCGCTTTTCCATTGCGAGGCCACGGCATAGTTGCGCACCTCCTGGGCACGCAGGCCGAGGCGTCCGAGGAAATAGCCCTGGCGGTTGCCGGCGCGGACTTCCTGGATGGCATCGAGGGTTTCGGTGAGGGCCTGGGTGAAGCGCGAGGTGCTGTCGTTTTCCAGCTTCTTCAGGTGCTTGACCCGCTTGCCCAGTTGCACCGTGGCGAAGATCACCAGCGGGTTGAACAACAGGATCAGCAGCGCCAGTTGCCAGTGCATCCAGACCAGGATCGCCGCCGTGCCGGTCAGGGTCAGCATCGCCACGAGGAAACGGCTGAGGGTCTCACCGACGAATTTGTCGAGGGTGTCGAGGTCGGTCACCAGATGGGTGGTGACCGTGCCACTGCCGAGGCTTTCGTATTCGCTGAGGGAAATCCGCTTGAGCCGCTCGATCAGGCGGATGCGCAGGCGGTAGACGATGTCCTTGGCCAGGCCGGCAAACAGCTTGGCCTGGATCACGTTGAAGACCAGTGCGGTGGCACGCATGACCAGGGTGAACGCCAGCATCAGGCCGATATAGCCGACCGCCACCTGCCAGTCGGTCGGCAGCAAGTGGTTCATCCATTTCAGCGCGGCATCGCCGTGGCCGAGCAGGACTTCGTCCACCAGCAAAGGCAGCAACAGCGGAATCGGCACGCTGCACAGCGCCGCCAGCACGGCGACGCCATTGGCGGTCCACAGGGCTTTCTTGTGATGCAGCGCCAGGCGGCGGATTTCCGCCCAGCTCAAGCGATCGGCAGACGCCGCCGCAGGCCCGGGTACCGGGTCGGGCGAGCCTGGCAGATCAAGCATAGGCAGCCCGCTCCAGCCAGCGGCCGAGCAGCGGCTCAAGGGACTCCAGCGCCTGGTAGCCGTTGGTCAGCAGGGCCAGTTGTCCGTTGCGCTCGGCGAGCAGGGTGGGGAAACCGGCGATGCCCAGGTCCTGGGCCCAACTGAAGTCGGCGGTGGTGGCGGTGCGCTGTTCGGCACTGGTGAAAGCCGTGGCGAAGGTGGCGCGATCGAAACCGGCCTGTTCGGCCAGATTGACCAGGGTCGGCGCCAGGGTGACATCCTCGGCACGCTGGTAGAACGCCTGCTGGATCAGCGCCAGCAAGGCCCAGACCTTGTCACCATCGAGGCTGCGTGCGGTGACCAGCGCCCGGCACGCCGGCTCGGTGTCGTAGACGAAACCGTCAGGCATGGCACCGTCGAACCGGAACGGCTGGCCGGTGGCCTGGTTGACCGCCTGCCAGTGTTCGAGGATATAGCGCCGGGTCGACGCATCCAGCGCCGAGCTGCCAGTACGCAGCCCGCCCACCACGAGACGGGTTTCGACCCCCGCCTCACGCGCCTGGGCGATCAGGGCCGCGGCCACCGGCGCGAAGCCCCAGCACCAGGAGCACATCGGGTCCATGACATACAGCAGGCGAGCGCTCATCCATCACACCTCGGCTTTGCGGTAGTTGTACCCGATCGGGTGCGGCTGGTTGCGGGCCTTGGCCAGTTCGATCTGCTTCTGCCGGTCGATGGCACTGCGGCGGGTCTTCTCGCTCAGGCTGTCCCAGCAATGCGGGCAACTGATGCCTGGCGAATAATGCTCCGAGGCCCGGTCTTCCACACTGACCGGATGGCGGCAAGCGTGGCACTGGTCGTAGTCGCCTTCGCTGAGGTCATGACGCACGGTGACCCGGTTGTCGAAGACGAAGCAGTCGCCCTGCCACTTGCTCTGGTCCTGAGGAACTTCTTCAAGATATTTCAGGATCCCGCCTTTCAAATGATAGACGGCTTCGAAACCCTCGCCGAGCATATAGCTGGACGCCTTCTCGCAGCGGATGCCGCCGGTGCAGAACATGGCCACCTTCTTGTGCCGTGCCGGGTCGAAGTTGGCCTTGATGTAGTCGGGGAATTCGCGGAACGAAGTGGTCTTCGGATCGATGGCGCCTTCAAAGGTGCCAATGGCCACTTCGTAGTCGTTGCGGGTGTCGATCAGCAGCACTTCCGGGTCGCTGATCAGGGCGTTCCAGTCCTCGGGCTCGACATAGGTGCCGACCGCCTTGTTCGGGTCCACGCCCGGCACGCCGAGGGTGACGATCTCTTTCTTCAGCTTGACCTTGGTGCGGTAGAACGGCTGCTCGTCGCAGTACGACTCCTTGTGGTCGACATCCACCAGGCGCGGGTCGTTGCGCAGCCAGGCGAGCAGGCCGTCGATGCCTTCGCGGGTGGAGGAGACCGTGCCGTTGATGCCTTCTTCGGCCAGCAGCAGGGTGCCTTTGACGCCGTTGGCTTCCATGCAGGCCAGCAGCGGCTCGCGCAGTTCGACGTAGTCTTCCAGGGTGACGAACTTGTACAGCGCCGCCACGACGATGGGTTGGGTCATGCTTGCAACTCTCCAGTGGTTGCCCTCGCAAAGGGCGGACCGGGTTCGAAAATACAAATAAAAACGCGCCGACAAGCGGCGCGGGTGCGGAGTCTAGCAAAAACCGATGGTTAAATCAGTGCTTGCTACCTCCGGCGCAGGTCGGTGAAGCCGGCGCAGCGCCGACTTTTTCCCATTCCTGCGGGGTATAGGTATGCAGCGCCAGGGCGTGGAACTGCCCCATCAGGTCGCCGAGGGTGGCGTACACCTTCTGATGACGCTTGACGCTGTTGAGACCCTCGAACTGCTCGCTGACCAGTACCGCCTTGTAATGGGTTTCCTGGCCACGGCTATGCATGTGGCTTTCGTCCAGGACCTGCAGGTGCCGGGGCTCCAGCGCCGACAGGCTCTGTTCGATCTTCTGCTGCATCGACATCTTCGGCTCCGCTTATGGCTTCTTGGCCGGGGCGGCGGCCTTGCCGGCATTCGGATCGAGTTCGTTGGTCATGTCGGCCAGCAGCTTGTTGACCACCGGTACCGCGCTTTCCAGTTTCTGCTGGGTCAGCTGCGCCGATTGCTGGGTGACCTGAGGCATTTTCTCCAGGACTTTCTTGCCCAGCGGTGACTGGTAGAAGGCCACCAGGTCTTTCAGCTCCTGCTCGCTGAAGGTGCTGGTGTACAGCTTGACCATGTCCGGCTTGAGCTTGTTCCAGCCGATGGCGTTGTCCAGAGCCGCGTTGGCCTTGGCCTGGTAGCTGTCGAGCACGGCCTTCTTCGAGGCAGGCGCCTTGGTCTGCTCGAAGCGCTGGGCAAACATCTGCTGCACCTGCATGTACACCGGAGTACCGAGCTTGTCGGCGTGCGCCAGCTTGAGGAAGGTGTCGGCAGCCGCTTCGTGGCTGGGGGTAGCAGCGAACACCTGGCCGCTTGCGCAAACCAGGGCGACGGCCGTGCAAAGGGCGCGGAGACGGGTCATCGGAATTCCTTAAAAGAGTAAGTGAGTGTTTCCAGCGTAGAGCATTCTGCGCCCACGGGCGCAACCGCTCAATAGGACGAGTGGGCTATGGAACCGGCCTTCATAATCGAGACCTAAACTGTCTGGTCAAACCTGGCATCTTGCATAAGGAGTGGGTAACACATGAGCCGCATCGAAACTGACAGCCTCGGACCGGTCGAAGTTCCTGACGAGGTCTATTGGGGCGCCCAAACGCAGCGCTCGCTGATCAACTTCGCCATCGGCAAGGAACGCATGCCGCTGGCCGTGCTGCATGCCCTGGCCCTGGTCAAGAAAGCCGCCGCGCGGGTCAACGACCGCAATGGAGACCTCCCTGCCGATATCGCCCGGCTGATCGAGCAGGCCGCCGACGAAGTGCTCGACGGCGAGCACGACGACCAGTTCCCCCTGGTGGTCTGGCAGACCGGCAGCGGCACCCAGAGCAACATGAACGTCAACGAAGTGATCGCCGGCCGCGCCAACGAACTGGCCGGCAAGGGCCGCGGCGGCAAGGAGCCGGTGCACCCCAACGACCACGTCAACCGCTCGCAGAGCTCCAACGACTGCTTCCCCACCGCCATGCACATCGCCGCCGCCCAGGCGGTGCAGGGCAAATTGCTGCCAGCCATCGCCGAGCTGTCGGCCGGGCTGGCCGAGCTGTCGGCACGGCACACCCACCTGGTGAAGACCGGACGCACCCATATGATGGATGCCACGCCGATCACCTTCGGCCAGGAGGTCTCGGCCTGGATCGCCCAGCTGGACTATGCCCAGCGCGCGATCCGTGGCGCCCTGCCGGCGGTCTGCGAACTGGCCCAGGGCGGCACGGCGGTGGGTACCGGGCTGAATGCCCCGCACGGTTTCGCCGAAGCCATCGCATCAGAACTGGCGGCGCTGTCCGGGCTACCGTTCGTCACCGCACCGAACAAATTCGCCGCCCTCGCCGGCCATGAGCCCCTGACTACCCTGGCCGGCGGCCTGAAAACCCTCGCCGTGGCGCTGATGAAGATCGCCAACGACCTGCGCCTGCTCGGCTCGGGGCCCCGTGCCGGCTTCCAGGAAGTGCGCCTGCCGGCCAACGAACCCGGCAGCTCGATCATGCCCGGCAAGGTCAACCCGACCCAATGCGAGGCCCTGTCCATGCTGGCCTGCCAGGTACTGGGCAACGACACCGCGATCGGTTTTGCGGCGAGCCAGGGGCATCTGCAGTTGAACGTGTTCAAGCCGGTGATCATCCACAACCTGCTGCAATCCATCGAACTGCTTGCCGATGGCTGCGTGAACTTCCAGCGTCATTGCGTGGCCGGCATCGAGCCGGACGCCCAGCAAATGGCCGCGCACCTGGAGCGCGGGCTGATGCTGGTGACCGCGCTGAATCCGCATATCGGCTATGACAAGGCGGCGGAAATCGCCAAGAAGGCCTATGCCGAAGGCACCACCCTGCGTGAAGCGGCATTGACCCTGGGCTATCTGACCGATGCCCAGTTCGACCAGTGGGTACGGCCGGAGCAGATGCTCGAAGCCGGCGGCAAGGGCTGAATCAGCAAGTCCTGGGTTGTCGCTGCCGGCCTCATCGTCGGCAAGCCGACTCCCACAGGGTTCTGGGCCAGCCACAGTATCTGTGCTCGACGCAGGCCCTGTGGGAGCTGGCTTGCCAGCGATGAGACCGACAGGACAACATCGCCGGCATGCCGGTCAGTCGCTACTTCTTGTGCTTGCGAAACGCCGCTTCAAGCGCCTCATTGATGGTCCGCAACACCTTCACCCGCGCCCAGCGCTTGTCATTGGCTTCCACCAGGGTCCAGGCGGAAATCTCGGTGCTGGTACGGTCGACCATATCCCCCACCGCCCGGGCATACAGATCCCATTTGTCACGGTTGCGCCAGTCTTCCTCGGTGATCTTGAAGCGCTTGAACGGGATTTCCTCGCGCTCCTGGAAACGCTCCAGCTGGGTCTGCTGGTCGATCGCCAGCCAGAACTTCACCACCACCACGCCGGCGTTGCTCAACTGCTCTTCGAAATCGTTGATTTCGCCATAGGCGCGCATCCAGTCGGCCGGGGTGCAGAAGCCTTCGACCCGCTCCACCAGCACCCGGCCGTACCAGGAACGGTCGAATACGGTGAACTTGCCGCGCCCCGGAATATGCCGCCAGAACCGCCACAGATAAGGCTGGGCGCGCTCTTCTTCGGTCGGCGCGGCAATCGGGATGATGCGGTACTGGCGCGGGTCGAGCGCAGCGGCCACGCGGCGGATCGCCCCGCCCTTGCCCGCCGCATCGTTACCTTCGAACACCGCCACCAGGGCGTGGTGCTTCATGCGCTTGTCGCGCAGCAGGCCGGCCAGGCGTGCCTGCTCGGCGAGCAACTGCTCCTGGTAGTCGTGCTTGTCCAGGCGCACGCCGAGATCCAGGGCATCCAGCAGGCTGAGCTTGTCGATGCTCTCGCTCAGGGGCGCGATATGGGTCGGCTGCTTGACGTTGCCCTCGGTCTTCAGCGCGTTCTGCAAGCCCTCCAGAAGGATCCGCCCCACCGCCAGGCTGCGATAGTGCGGGTCGGAGCCTTCGATCACATGCCAGGGCGCGTAGTCGCGGCTGGTCCGCCGCAGCACCCGCTCGCCGAAGCGCACGAAACGGTCGTAGGTTTCCGACTGCTGCCAGTCCAGCGGACTGATGCGCCAGCTACTCTGCGGGTCTTTCTTGAGGGACTTGAGGCGGTCCTTCATCTGTTTCTTGGACAGGTGGAACCAGAATTTGAAGATCAGCGCGCCTTCATCGCAAAGCATCTGCTCCAGACGTTCCGCCCCGGTGATCGCCTGGTCCAGTACGGCATCCTTGAACTGCCCGTGCACCCGGCCCTGGAGCATCTGGCTGTACCAGTTGCCGAAGAACACGCCCATGCGCCCCTTGGCCGGCAGCGCCCGCCAGTAGCGCCAGGCCGGTGGGTGGGCCAGTTCCTCGTCGGTCTGCTGGTCGAAGGTACGCACCTCGATCAGCCGCGGATCCATCCATTCGTTCAGCAGCTTGACCGTCTCGCCCTTGCCGGCGCCCTCGATGCCGTTGATCAGCACGATCACCGGAAAACGCGCCTGCTGCTTGAGCTCGAACTGGGCTTCGAGCAGGGCCTCGCGCAGCGCGGGCACTTCGGCTTCGTAGGTTTCTTTGTCGATCGAGTGACCGATTTCAGCGGATTCGAACATACCAGGCTCCCTTCTTGGATAAGCAAGACTAGCGGATCGCCATCGTTTTTGTCCGGCCTTGCGCCAGATCAAACGGCGCCGTGGCGATCGGCTAGAATGCCGGATCCGCTGTTGCCGAGCCCCTTCATGACCGACACCCCTGACCCGCGCCACGCCCAGATCGACTGGGACGAACTGGGCCGCCCGCATTCGCGGCAGTACGACGACATCTATTTCTCCAAGGAGCAGAGCCTGGAGGAAACCCATCATGTGTTCATCGAGCAGAACGACCTGCGCCAACGCTTCGCCGCGCTGGTCCCGGACGAGTGCCTGGTGATCGGTGAAACCGGCTTCGGCACCGGGCTGAATTTCCTTTGCGCCTGGCAGTTGTTCGAGCAGTGCGCAGTGCCGGGCGCCCGCCTGCATTTCATCAGCGCCGAAAAATTTCCCCTGACCCGCGACGACCTGCACCGCGCCCTGGCCCTGTGGCCGCAACTGGCGACCCAGGGCCAGGCCCTGCTGGCGCAGTACGTGGCGGTACACGAGGGTTACCAGCAGTTCCTGTTCGATGACGGCCGGATCAGCCTGACCCTGATGATCGGCGATGCCCGCGAGCAGTTCGAGAAGCTCGACGGACGCATCGATGCCTGGTTCCTCGACGGCTTCGCCCCGGCGAAGAACCCCGACATGTGGACCCCGGAGCTGTTCGCCCAGCTTGGCCGGCTGAGCGTGCCCGGCACCAGCCTCGGCACCTTCACCAGCACCGGCTGGGTACGCCGCGCGCTGATCGCCGTGGGCTTCCGGATGAAGCGCATTCCCGGCATCGGCAAGAAATGGGAGGTGCTGCGCGGGGTGTTCGACGGCACCAGCGAAGAGCAGCCAGCATTGCCTGCACCAGCCCCGTGGTACCGCCGCCCGCCGCAGCCATCCGGGCCGCGCCATGCCCTGGTGATCGGTGCCGGCCTGGCCGGGTGCGCCAGCGCCGCCAGCCTGGCTGCGCGGGGCTGGCAGGTCAGCCTGCTGGAGCGCCATGCCGGCCCGGCGCAGGAAGCCTCGGGTAATCCGCAGGGCGTGCTGTATCTCAAGCTCTCGGCCCACGGCACGCTGCTGTCGCAGCTGATCGTCAGCGGCTTCGGCCATACCCGACGGCTGCTGCAGCGTCTGCAACGAGGCAGCGACTGGGATGATTGCGGCGTGCTGCAACTGGCCTTCGACGCCAAGGAAGACCAGCGCCAGGCGCAATTGGCCGGCGCGTTCAGCGAAGAACTGGTGCAACGCCTGGATCGCCAGCAGGCCGAAGCCGTGGCCGGTATCGGCCTGCCCAGCGGCGGCCTGTTCTATCCCGAAGGCGGCTGGGTGCATCCGCCGGCGCTGTGCCACTGGCAGGCCGGGCAGCCGGGCGTGCGCCTGCTCGCCCACCACGAGGTGCTGCAACTGCGCCGGCACAACGGACAATGGCAAGCGCTCGATGGCCAGACCGTCCTGGCCGAGGCGCCGGTGGTAGTGCTGGCGGGGGCGGCGGAAATCCAGCGCTTCGACGGCAGTGCCGGCTTGCCGCTCAAGCGGATTCGCGGCCAGATCACCCGGCTGCCGGTGACCAGTGCCAGCCAGGCGCTGCAAACGGTGGTCTGTGCCGACGGCTACGTCGCCCCGCCACGGCATGGCGAACACACCCTGGGCGCCAGCTTCGACTTCCACAGCACCGACACCACGCCGACCGAAGCAGAACACCGCAGCAACCTGGAGCTGCTGCGGGAGATTTCCCCGGACCTCGCCGAGCGACTGGATATCGATCAGCAGGATCCGCGCCACCTGCAAGGCCGCGCGGCATTCCGCTGCACCAGTCCGGATTACCTGCCGCTGGTCGGGCCGCTGGCGGATGCCGAAGCCTTTGCCGAAACCTACGCCGCACTGGCGAAAAATGCCCGGCAGATTCCCGACCAGCCCTGCCCTTGGCTGGAAGGCCTGTATATCAACAGCGGGCATGGCTCGCGCGGGTTGATCACCGCGCCCTTGTGCGGCGAGCTGGTGGCGGCCTGGATCAATGGCGATGCCCTGCCGGTACCGCGGGAGATGGCCGAGGCCTGTCACCCCAACCGCTTCATGTTGCGCGAGCTCAAGCGCGGCAAGGCTTGAGGCCCAATCGCCGGCAACGCCGGCTCCCACAGGGTTGAGTGGCGCACACGAACCCTGTGGGAGCCGGCGTTGCCGGCGATGAGGCCCTCAAAAGCACCACTACCCCTCAAACCCCAACCAAAGCCTTATTCCATATCGATCTAAAACTCCCACCATCCCCACCGGTCAGTTCCTGAGTGCCCCGTTTTCGGGCACCTTCCCCAACGGCAAAACCGGTAAGGACTTATGTGCGGATTAGCTGGAGAGTTTCGTTTCACCCCTGTAGCCACCCCTTCGCGCCCGGCGGACCTCGCCGCGGTTGAGCGGATCACCCACCACCTGGCACCTCGCGGCCCCGATGCCTGGGGCTTTTTCAGCCAGGGCCCGATCGCCTTGGGCCATCGCCGCCTGAAGATCATGGACCTGTCCGACGGCTCAGCGCAGCCGATGGTCGACCAGAACCTGGGCCTGGCCCTGGCCTTCAACGGCGCCATCTACAACTTCCCGGAACTGCGCGCCGAGCTGGAAAGCCTCGGCTACGCCTTCTATTCCGATGGCGATACCGAAGTGCTGCTCAAGGGCTATCACGCTTGGGGCGAGCAACTGCTGCCACGCCTGAACGGCATGTTCGCCCTGGCCATCTGGGAGCGCGATACGCAGCAACTGTTCCTCGCCCGCGACCGCCTCGGCGTCAAGCCGCTGTACCTGTCGCGCAACAACGAGCGCCTGCGCTTCGCCTCGACCCTCCCTGCCCTGCTGCAAGGCGGCGATATCGACCCGGTGCTGGACCCGGTGGCGCTCAACCACTACCTGAACTTCCATGCCGTGGTCCCGGCGCCACGCACCCTGCTGGCCAATATCGACAAACTGCCGCCGGCCACCTGGATGCGCATCGACGCCCAGGGCCGCAGCCAGCAGCAGCAATGGTGGAGCCTGCATTACGGCCCGCGCACCGATGAACAGGACCTGACCCTGGAAGACTGGCGCGACCGCGTGCTCGACAGCACCCGCGAGGCCGTGGCGATCCGCCAGCGGGCGGCGGTGGATGTCGGCGTGCTGCTCTCCGGCGGCGTCGATTCCAGCCTGCTGGTCGGCCTGTTGCGCGAGGTCGGGGTCGATGACCTGTCGACCTTCTCCATCGGCTTCGAGGATGCCGGCGGCGAGCGCGGCGACGAGTTCCAGTACTCCGACCTGATCGCCAAGCACTACGGCACCCGCCATCACCAGTTGCGCATCGACGAGCGCGAGATCATCACCCAACTACCGGCGGCCTTCCGCGCCATGAGCGAGCCGATGGTCAGCCACGACTGCATCGCCTTCTACCTGCTGTCGCGGGAAGTGGCCAAGCATTGCAAGGTGGTGCAGAGCGGCCAGGGCGCCGACGAACTGTTCGCCGGTTACCACTGGTACCCGCAGGTGGACGGCGCCGCCGATCCGTTGGCGGCCTATCGTGCGGCCTTCTTCGACCGCAGCCACGACGAATACCGCAACACCGTGCAACTGCCCTGGCTCCTGGAGCAGGACGCCGCCGGCGACTTCGTCCGCCAGCACTTCGCCCAACCCGGCGCCGTTGATGCGGTGGACAAGGCCCTGCGCCTGGACAGCACGGTGATGCTGGTGGACGACCCGGTAAAGCGGGTCGACAACATGACCATGGCCTGGGGCCTGGAAGCGCGCACGCCGTTTCTCGATTACCGCCTGGTGGAGCTGTCGGCGCGCATCCCGGCGCGCTTCAAGCTGCCGGATGGCGGCAAGCAGGTGCTCAAGGAAGCGGCGCGGCTGGTGATCCCCAGCGAGGTGATCGACCGCAAGAAGGGTTACTTCCCGGTGCCCGGCCTCAAGCACCTGCAAGGCGCGACCCTGGACTGGGTGCGCGAGCTGCTGCTGGACCCGAGCCAGGATCGCGGGCTGTTCAACCCGGCGATGCTCGACCGCCTGCTCAGCGATCCGCACGGCCAGCTGACACCGCTGCGCGGCTCGAAACTCTGGCAACTGGCGGCCCTCAACCTGTGGCTCAGCGAACAAGGAATCTGACCGATGAAAGCCCACGCAACCGCCTACGGGCAACGCCTGCTGCGCGGCCAGGTGCCGTCCTACGAACGCCTGCAGGCGCGCCTGGCCGGCGAAGGCAGCGAACCGCACGACGAGCCGCGCTCGCTGCACTGCGGCTGGGGTCGCTTGCTGATCGGTCATACCTACGCCGAGCCCGGCCAACTCGCCGAGGCCCTGCTCGAAGAGCAGCCGGGCGAACGGGATATCGCCCTGTATGTTGCCGCACCGCAGCAGGTGCTGGCCCAGGCCCCGCACCAGCTGTTCCTCGACCCGTCCGACACCCTGCGCCTGTGGTTCAGCGATTACCGCCCGGCCAGCCGGGTGTTTCGCGGCTTCCGCATCCGCCGGGCGCAGAGCGACGAGGACTGGCTGGCGATCAACACCCTGTACCAGACCCGCAGCATGCTCCCGGTCAAGACCGAGTTGCTGACCCCGCGTCATCTCGGCGGGCCGGTGTACTGGCTGGCCGAGGACGAGGACAGCGGAGCGGTGATCGGCAGCGTGATGGGCCTCAACCACCTCAAGGCCTTCGCCGACCCGGAAGCCGGCAGCAGCCTCTGGTGCCTGGCCGTGGACCCGAACACCACCCGCCCGGGCGTCGGCGAAGTGCTGGTGCGGCACCTGGTCGAGCATTTCATGAGCCGTGGCCTGAACTACCTCGACCTCTCGGTGCTGCACGATAACCGCCAGGCCAAGCGCCTCTACGCCAAGCTGGGGTTCCGCAACCTGCCGACCTTCGCAGTCAAGCGCAAGAACGGTATCAACCAGCCGCTGTTTCTTGGTCCCGGTCCCCAGGACGGGCTCAACCCCTATGCACGGATCATCGTCGAGGAAGCCTACCGGCGCGGTATCGACGTGCAGGTGGATGACGCCGAAGGCGGCCTGTTCACCCTCAGCCATGGCGGGCGGCGGGTGCGCTGCCGCGAGTCGCTGAGCGACCTGACCAGCGCGGTGAGCATGACCCTGTGCCAGGACAAGCGCCTGACCCAGCGCACCCTCGCTGCGGCCGGGCTGGCCGTGCCGGCGCAGCAACTGGCGGGCAATGCCGACGACAACCTGGCCTTCCTCGAGGACCACGGCGCCCTGGTGGTCAAGCCGGTGGACGGAGAGCAAGGCAACGGTGTGGCGGTCAACCTCACCAGCCTCGACGAGGTCAACCACGCCATCGAACAGGCCCGGCGCTTCGACAGCCGGGTGTTGCTGGAAAGCTTCCACCCCGGCCTGGACCTGCGCATCGTGGTCATCGGTTTCGAGGTGGTGGCGGCGGCGATCCGTCACCCGGCGCAAGTGATCGGCGACGGCCAGCACAGCATCGGCCGCCTGATCGAGGCTCATAGCCGCCGACGCCAGGCGGCGACCGGTGGTGAAAGCCGCATCCCCAAGGACGACGAAACCCTGCGCACGTTGCAGGCCGCCGGCTTTGACTACGACAGCATCCTCCCCGCCGGCCAGCGCCTGGCAGTGCGGCGCACCGCCAACCTGCACACCGGCGGCTGCCTGGAGGACGTCACCGCGCGCCTGCATCCGGCCCTGGCCGAGGCGGCGATCCAGGCCGCCCGGGCCCTGGACATTCCGGTGGTCGGGCTGGACCTGATGGTCCGCGGCGCCGACCAGCCGGACTACGTATTCATCGAGGCCAACGAGCGCGCCGGCCTGGCCAACCACGAACCGCAACCCACTGCCGAACGTTTCGTCGACCTGCTGTTCCCCCACAGCCGGCCGACGTCCTGATCCACGAGTACCCGAGGAGTGCCCATGACTGCCCCGCTACCCGAACCGGACCTGAACTATCTGCAGAAAGTCCTTCTGGAAATGCTGGCGATCCCCAGTCCCACCGGCTTTACCGACACCATCGTGCGCTACGTCGCCGAACGCCTGGAAGAACTGGGCATCCCCTTCGAACTGACCCGGCGCGGCACCATCCGCGCCACCCTCAAGGGCCGCAAGAACTCCCCCGACCGTGCCGTCTCCGCGCACCTCGATACCATCGGCGCCAGCGTCCGCGCCCTGCAGGACAACGGCCGCCTCGGCCTGGCGGCGGTGGGCTGCTGGTCGAGCCGCTTCGCCGAAGGCAGCCGGGTCAGCATCTTCACCGACAACGGCGTGCTGCGCGGCAGCGTCCTGCCGTTGATGGCCAGCGGTCACGCCTTCAACACCGCGATCGACCAGATGCCGGTGAGCTGGGAGCACATCGAAGTGCGCCTGGACGCCTACTGCGCGACCCGCGCCGACTGTGAGTCGCTGGGGATCAATATCGGTGACTTCGTCGCCTTCGATCCGCTGCCGGAGTTCACCGAAAGCGGCCATATCAGCGCCCGCCACCTGGACGACAAGGCCGGCGTAGCGGCCTTGCTGGCGGCGCTCAAGGCGGTGGTGGAAAGTGGCCAGCAGCCGCAGATCGACTGTCACCCGCTGTTCACCATCACCGAGGAAACCGGCTCCGGCGCGGCGGGCGCCCTGCCCTGGGATGTCAGCGAATTCGTCGGCATCGACATCGCCCCGGTCGCCCCGGGCCAGCACTCCAGCGAACATGCGGTCAGCGTGGCCATGCAGGACTCGTCGGGGCCCTATGACTACCACCTGTCGCGGCACCTGCTGCACCTGGCCAACGAGCACAACCTGCCGGTGCGGCGCGACCTGTTCCGCTATTACTTCAGCGATGCCCACTCGGCGATTACCGCCGGGCACGATATCCGCACGGCGTTGCTGGCGTTCGGCTGCGATGCCACCCATGGCTACGAGCGCACCCATATCGACAGCCTGGCGGCGTTGAGTCGTTTGCTCGGGGCTTATCTGCTGAGTCCGCCGGTGTTTGCCGCGGATTCACAGCCGGCGGGGAGTTCGCTGGAGAGGTTCAGTCATCAGCTGGAGCATGATGCGCAGATGGAGAGTGATACGCGGTTGCCGACGGTGGATGAGGTGTTTGGTCGCAGGGATTGATTGGTCTTGAGGGCCTCATCGCTGGCAATCGGATCGCCGCCCGGCCAGCTCCCACAGGTTCGCGTACACCGCCGAACCTTGTGGGAGCCGGCGTTGCCGGCGATGAGGCCCTCAAGTGCAACAAAGCAGGTAGCATGTGCCATCAATTCACAGCAGACCCAGTCCCATGCTCATCCCCTACGACCAACTCGAAGCCGAAACCCTGACCCGCCTGATCGAAGACTTCGTCACCCGCGACGGCACTGACAACGGCGACGACACCCCGCTGGAAACCCGCGTCCTGCGCGTGCGCCAGGCGCTGGCCAAGGGGCAGGCGTTCATCCTCTTCGATATGGACAGCCAGCAGTGCCAGCTGCTGGCCAAGCACGACATCCCGAAAGAGCTGTTCGACTGATCAGCCGGCCTTCTGCTTGTCCATTTCCTCCGCCAGGCGCCGATAGATTTCGGCGCGATGGATTTCCACGTTGCGCGGCGCGCTGATACCGAAGCGCACGGTGCCGCCGTCCACGGAAATCACCTTGAGCTTGATGTCGTTACCGATGTTGATGACCTCGCCAATCTCGCGTCCTATGACCAGCATCGACAAATCCTCCTTGTTCGAGTGAATTCGGAGACTGGCTGTCGGCGTAGTCCACTTCAATGGTCCGATCGGTAAATAGAGCTGTCCTACAACATGAAAAGAAAGAGCCTACTGAAACTTCCTACAATCTCAGCCCGCGCTCTGTAGCCGAGGGCCCAGCAGGATCACCGTCGCCCCAACCACGCAAAGCAGTGCGCCGAGCCAGTCGCTGGTCAGCGGCCGGCCCTTCTCGACAAAGGCCAGCCACAGCAGCGAGGTGACGATATAGATCCCGCCATAGGCGGCGTAGGCACGGCCGGCATAGGCCGCCTCGACCCGGGTCAGGAGCAGGGCGAACAGGGTCAGGCTGAGCAGCGCCGGGGCGATCCACCAGGCGCTCTTGTCCAGCCGCAGCCACATATAGAAGGCGTAGCAGCCGGCGATCTCGAACACGGCGGCGAAGAAGAACAGCAGGTAGTTGAGCACAGGTATCCCCGGTACTGGCAAAACGCCGAGGATACCTGATGAGACGACTCAGGATTGGCTGGGACGGCCTTTCGCGCGCATTTTCTCGGCCATGCTGGCCATCTCGTCATAGAGCGCCTGCGGGTCGTGCTGCTTGAGGTGCCAGGCCATGCGCCCCTGCTCGTGGGGCAGGATCATGAACTGGCCGCGCTCGACCTCGCGGTAGATGTAGTCGGCGATATCCGCCGCGCTGATCGGCGAACTTTCCAGCAGCTTGCCGACCTGGGCCTTCATCGCCGGGGTCGGGCCGCGGAACGAGTCCAGCAGGTTGGTCTGGAAGAACGATGGGCAGACCACATGCACGTCCACCTCGAGCTGGCGCAGTTCCACCAGCAGGCTCTCGGAAAGCGCCACCACGCCGGCCTTGGCCACGTTGTAGTTGCTCATCGCCGGGCCCTGCATCAAGGCGGCCATGGAGGCGATGTTGATGATTCGCCCTTTGCTCCGTTCCAGCAGCGGCAGGAAGGCCTTGCAGCCCTTGACCACGCCCATCAGGTTGATCGCGATCTGCCAGTCCCAGTCCTCCAGGGACAGCTCGGCGAAGAAGCCACCCGAGGCGACGCCGGCGTTGTTGACGATCACATCGATGCCGCCGAGCTGTTCCTCGCAGGCCTGGGCCAGGGCGATCAGCTGGCTGTAGTCGCGCACGTCGCAGCGCTGGGTGAAGCCGTTGCCGCCGGCCTCGCGGACCATGGCCAGGGTCTGTTTCAGGCCTTCCTCGTTGACATCGCTCAATGCCAGTTGCCACCCCTCGCGGGCCCAGCGCAGGGCAATCTCGCGCCCCAATCCGGAGCCTGCGCCGGTGATCATCATGCGGTTCTGCATAGCACCTGCCTTGTCTGTTTCATGTCGGTGACGGGCAGTGTAGCGAAGGGTTTGCGCGGGCCCGACCGGTATCAGGTTGCTGAATGGTCGGGGCAAAGATCCGAGGCTTTTGCTGGCCTGAAGACCGTCATCGCTGGCAAGCCAGCTCCCACAAAGTCCGCGGCGTATTCGCCCCCTGTGGGAGCTGGCTTGCCAGCGATGACGCACGAGAGAGCAACCCGATTAAACTTTCTTCCCTGGCCCGCAATCACACTTATTAAGCGGACCTGAACAGCAGGTCTGCCCATCCGACCGAAACCAGAGGAATCCGTCATGGGCACAATTCTGATCATCATCCTGATCCTGCTGCTGATCGGCGGCCTGCCGGTCTTCCCGCACTCCAGAAGCTGGGGCTACGGGCCGTCCGGGGTCGTCGGGACCGTGCTGATCGTGCTGCTGATCCTGCTATTGCTCGGCTACATATGACCGGCGTCTGAATCGCAGGCAAAAAAAACGGCCCTTCTCAGGGCCGTTTTTTCATTGCCGGGGAACTATCAGTGCGAAACCGCACCGCTGGCGCCCAGGCCGGTCTGCGAACGGACGAACTGCGGGAAGAACAGCGCACGCTCGTCTTCGGCTGCCTTGGACTTGTCGGTGACCGAGAAGAACCAGATACCGACGAAGGCAATGATCATCGAGAACAGCGCCGGGTACTCGTACGGGTAGATCGGCTTCTCGTGGTGCAGGATCTGCACCCAGATGGTCGGGCCGAGGATCATCAGCGCCACGGCACTGATCAGGCCCATCCAGCCGCCGATCATGGCGCCACGGGTGGTCAGCTTCTTCCAGTACATCGAGAGCAGCAGTACCGGGAAGTTGCAGCTGGCGGCGATGGAGAACGCCAGGCCGACCATGAAGGCAATGTTCTGGCTTTCGAACAGGATGCCCAGGCCGATGGCCAGCACCGCCAGGGCGATGGTGGTGATCTTCGAAACGCGGATCTCGTCCTTCTCGTTGGCCTTGCCTTTGCGCCAGACGCTGGCGTACAGGTCGTGGGAAACCGCCGAAGCACCGGCCAGGGTCAGGCCGGCAACCACCGCGAGGATGGTGGCGAAGGCCACCGCCGAGATGAAGCCGAGGAAGATGCTGCCGCCTACCGCATCGGCCAGGTGCACCGCCGCCATGTTGTTGCCGCCGATCAGGGCGCCAGCAGCGTCCTTGAAGGCCGGGTTGGTGCTGACCAGGAGGATCGCGCCGAAGCCGATGATGAAGGTCAGGATGTAGAAGTAGCCGATGAAGCCGGTGGCGTAGAACACCGATTTACGGGCTTCCTTGGCGTCGCTCACAGTGAAGAAGCGCATCAGGATGTGCGGCAGGCCGGCGGTACCGAACATCAGCGCCAGGCCGAGGGAGAACGCCGAGATCGGGTCTTTCACCAGACCGCCAGGGCTCATGATCGCTTCACCTTTCGGGTGCACGGCGATGGCCTGGGAGAACAGCTGGCTGAAGTCGAAGTTGACGTGCTTCATCACCATCAGCGCCATGAAGCTGGCACCGGAGAGCAGCAGCACGGCCTTGATGATCTGCACCCAGGTGGTCGCCAGCATGCCGCCGAACAGCACGTACAGGCACATCAGGATGCCGACCAGGATCACCGCGACGTGGTAGTCGAGACCGAACAGCAGCTGGATCAGCTTGCCGGCGCCGACCATCTGGGCGATCAGGTAGAAGGCCACCACCACCAGCGAACCGGAGGCGGACAGGGTGCGGATTTCCTTCTGCCCGAGGCGGTAGGACGCCACGTCGGCGAAGGTGTATTTGCCCAGGTTGCGCAGGCGTTCGGCAATCAGGAAGAGAATGATCGGCCAGCCGACAAGGAAGCCGATCGAGTAGATCAGGCCGTCGTAGCCGGAGGTGAACACCAGGGCGGAAATACCCAGGAAGGACGCCGCGGACATGTAGTCGCCGGCGATCGCCAGGCCGTTCTGGAAGCCGGTGATCTTGCCGCCGGCGGCGTAGTAGTCGGACGCCGAGTTGTTCTTTTTCGAGGCCCAGTAGGTGATGCACAGGGTCAGGCCGACGAAGGCGACGAACATGATGATCGCCGCGACGTTCAGCGGTTGCTTCTGCACCTCGCCGGTGAGGGCGTCGGCGGCCCAGACGGCGGGTGCGAACGCGCCGATGGCCAGGGTTGCCAGTACACGCCGGATCATTGCTGAACCTCCTTGAGGATTGCGTTGTTCAGCTCGTCGAACTCACCGTTGGCACGACGTACGTAGATACCGGTGAGGACGAAAGCCGAGAGGATCAGACCCACGCCCAGGGGGATGCCCCAGGTGATCGAAGAGTCAGGGCTGATCTTGGTACCCAGGATCTGGGGACCGTAGGCAATCAGGAGAATGAAAGCAGAGTAGAGGCCGAGCATGATCACCGAGAGAATCCAGGCGAATCGTTCCCGTTTTGACACCAGCTCCTTGAACCGCGGGCTGTTTTGTATCGAGAGGTAAATGCTGTCGTTCATTGTTTTTGTCCTCGCAGCACAGATTAGGTAGAACCCGTCACCACTTTATGCTGCCCATGGACGCACTCCAGACGACCTTAGTCTTAGATGTAAAAGTCTTTTGCGAAGTTGGTAACAGCCCCGAAACACAAGGGCCGCCCGCCGGAAAATCCGGGGGGCGGCCCTGCAAGGCTCAGGATAGAGGCATAAAGCCACTATGCGATGGGTTATTTAGCGGTCCACTCGGCAACGCGCTCGGGGTGCTTGGCGACCCAGTCCTTGGCGGCGGCATCGGGCTTTGCGCCCTCTTGAATGGCCAACATGACCTCGCCGATCTCGTCCTTCGACTGCCAGGAGAACTTCTTCAGGAACTCGGCCACTTCCGGCGCCTTGGTCGCCAGTTCCTTGCTGCCGATGCTGTTGACGGTTTCAGCGGCGCCGTACACGCCTTTCGGGTCTTCGAGGAAGCGCAGTTTCCACTTGGCGAACATCCAGTGCGGCACCCAGCCGGTCACCGCGATGGACTGCTGCTTGGCGTAGGCGCGACCCAGTTCGGCGGTCATCGCCGCGCCGGAGCTGGCCTGCAGCTTGTAGCCGGTCAGGTCGTAGTCCTTGATCGCCTGGTCGGTCTTGAGCATCACGCCGGAGCCGGCATCGATACCGACGATCTTGTTCTTGAAGCTGTCATCGGTCTTCAGGTCGGCGACCGATTGCGCCTTGACGTACTCAGGCACGATCAGGCCGATCTTGGCGTCCTTGAAGTTGGGGCCGTAGTCGACCACGTTGTCCTTGTTCTTCGCCCAGTAGTCGCCGTGAGTGACAGGCAGCCAGGCCGAGAGCATGGCATCGAGTTTACCGGTGGCCACGCCCTGCCACATGATCCCGGTCGCCACAGCCTGGACTTTCACGTCGTAGCCCAGCTTCTGTTTGATGACCTCGGCGGCCACATGGGTAGTCGCCACACTGTCGGCCCAGCCATCGACGTAGCCGATACTCACTTCCTTGGCCATCGCCGTCACGGCGCTCATTGCCAATACCAGGGCGGTGCCCGCCCCCAGGAGTCGTCGCATTTTCATCAAAGCTTCCCCTTGTCACTTCACGGATAGTCATGCCCCGACGGTGTTCGGGCCACGTCTTGTTCTGGTGCACGGCGCCCCCTTCACGCCCCAACCACTGAACCGCGACCGCCATCAGTGGAGTACTGATGCGTCCATCATCAACCTCGACCGACGACGGACCTGATCTGTCAGCGACCTCGAAACATCGAGAAACGACACCAGATTGCCAGCACCGCCAGCAATCACGGGGGCCACGAAAAATCCCGCCCGAACTTTGCATGGCAAGGGCAAACGCGGGGAGGTTTGCGGGTAGTATTGGCGGCTTTGTCACCTCAGCCGGAACGCTCCATGTCCTCGACTGCCCGCTTTGCGCTGCCGCCTTACCTGTTCGCCTGCCTGCTCGGCCTGTTCGCCCTCGCCGGGCTCTGGTACGGGCTCGGCAAGCCGGTGGTGTTGCCCGACGCCGCCAGTGCCACGCACAAATTGCAGTGCGCTTCCTACACACCGTTCGACAAGGACCAATCGCCTTTCGACCAGCCCTTCACCCTGCGCCCGGAGCGCATCGACGCCGACCTGGCGCTGCTGTCGAAACGCTTCGAGTGCATCCGCACCTACTCCATGACCGGGCTCGAAGGCATTCCCGCCATCGCCCGCAAACACGGGCTGAAGGTCATGCTGGGGGCCTGGGTCAACGGCAATCCGGCGGATACCGACAAGGAAATCCGCGCCCTGATCGCCTCGGCCAACGCCAACCCGGACGTGGTCAGCGCAGTGATCGTCGGTAACGAAACCCTGCTGCGCAAGGAAGTCACCGGCGACCGCCTGGCGGCGCTGATCGCCGAGGTGAAGAGCCAGGTCAAGGTGCCGGTGACCTACGCCGATGTCTGGGAATTCTGGTTGCAGCATCCGCAGATCGCCCCGGCGGTGGACTTCCTCACCATTCATCTGCTGCCCTACTGGGAAGACGACCCGCGCGGTATCGACGATGCCCTGGCCCATGTCGGCGAAATCCGCCAGCAATTCGGCAAGCAGTTCGCGCCCAAGGACATCCTGATCGGCGAGACCGGCTGGCCCAGCGAAGGTCGCCAGCGGGAAACCGCGGTGCCGAGCCGGGTCAACGAAGCGCGCTTCATTCGCGGCTTCGTGGCCATGGCCGAGGAGCACGGCTGGCACTACAACCTGATCGAAGCCTTCGACCAGCCGTGGAAGCGCGCCAGCGAAGGTGCGGTCGGCGGTTACTGGGGGCTGTATGACGCCGACCGGCAGGACAAGGGCGTGCTGGAAGGGCCGGTCAGCAACCTGCCGTTCTGGCCGCAATGGTTGATCGCCAGTGGCGTGCTGTTCTTCGTCACCCTGGTGCTGGCGGGGCCGGTGCGCACTGCGCGCAACGCCCTGGCGCTGCCGCTGCTGGCGGCGCTCGGTGCGGCGAGCATCGGCTTGTGGGGCGAGCTGGCGCGGACCAATGCGCGCTTTGCCGGCGAATGGCTGTGGGTGGCCTTGCTGGTGGGCTTGAACCTGATCGTGCTGGCACACGGCGCGCTGGCGTTGTCGGCGCGGGATGGCTGGCGTGAGCGGGCCTTTGCCTGGCTGGAAGCGCGGGGCGCCTGGTGGGTGCTGGCGGCGGGCTTTGCCGCGGCGGTGAGCATGCTGGCGCTGGTGTTCGATCCACGTTACCGCAGCTTCCCGAGTGCCGCGTTCGTGGTGCCGGCGCTGGTTTACCTGGCGCGCCCGGTGCGGGTGGCGCGGGGCGAGGTGGCGCTGCTGACCTTGATCGTCGGCGCGGGGATTGCGCCGCAGCTGTATCGGGAAGGGTTGTTGAGCCAGCAGGCGTGGGTGTGGGCCTTCGTCAGCGTGGCGATGACCGTGGCCCTGTGGCGTTGCCTGAGAACCCGATAGTTCTTTCGGGCCTCATCGCTGGCAAGGCCAGCTCCCACAGGTCCAGCGGTGCACGCGGTCCTTGTGGGAGCTGGCCTTGCCAGCGATGAGGCCCTCTAATCCACTACAAAAACCGTAGGCTCAGCGAGTCCGGCGAACCAGACGCAACCCCGCCAGCACCACGGTGAACACCGCAATACTCGCGGTATACAGCACCAACGCCGGAATCCCCGCCGCCAGCGCCAGCACCGCCAGCCACCAGCCGGCCTTGCGCGGCACCAGGGTTGCCAGAACCGCCAGCCCCAAGCCGATCCACGCCAGAATCCTGAAGTGAATGGTCAAGCCCAGGGCAGAGCGCACCGAGCACTCCCACACCTGCACCTGCGCCGAGCACACCCCAACCCACTGCGGATCCTCCATGAAGCCATAGCGCACCGCATAACTGGCGGCCAGCCACAGCGGGATGAACAGCAGCAAGGCGATCAGTGGCAAGCGCTGGGACATGGGTCACTCCAAAGTCAGAAAAATCGCCGGCCAGCATAATCCCTCAGGCCGTCTGCGCAAGGCGAAAGCGCCGGCCTGGGCTATTTTTATCCCCAGGATAAATGGAACCAATTGTTGCAACGGCCAAAGCGGGCGCGGCAACATTCGGGACAACAAAGACAGTGGCACTTGGCAACTTCTTTAGTAATGGAAGTGTCCTAGGCTGCATCGTGCTTTTTGCCTTTTTCCGGGGACCCGTCATGTTTCGACCACTGCGCCTCGCTGCCCTGCTGGGCGGCCTACTGTTGAGTGCGGCCGCGTCGGCGGCGGATATCGATGCCGCCAGCTATGGCTATCCGCTGACCAACCCCTTCGAGGCGACCATCGCCACCACGCCGCCGGACCTGCGTCCCGAGCTGCCCACGGACGATGACATCACCCAGAACGACTACACCCTCAACCTGCGCCCGGAACGGGAGTTCATCCTGCCGGACAATTTCTGGCCGGTGAAGAAGCTCACCTACCGCCTGGCCCGCCAGGACCACGAGGCGCCGCTGATCTTCCTGATCGCCGGGACCGGCGCACCGTTCAATGCCAGCATCAACGAATACCTCAAGCGCCTGTACTACAAGGCCGGCTTCCACGTGGTGCAGTTGTCCTCACCGACCAGCTACGACTTCATGAGCGCCGCCTCGCGCTTCGCCACGCCCGGCGTCAGCACCGAGGACGCCGAAGACCTGTACCGGGTCATGCAGGGCGTGCGCGCCCAGCACCCACGCCTGCCGGTCAGGGAGTTCTACCTCAGCGGCTACAGCCTCGGCGCCCTCGACGCGGCCTTCGTCGCCCACCTCGACGAGACCCGGCGCAGCTTCAACTTCAAGCGCGTGCTGCTGCTCAACCCGCCGGTGAACCTGTACACCTCGATCAGCAACCTCGACCGCCTGGTGCAGACCGAGGTCAAGGGCGTGACCAGCCACACCACCTTCTATGAGCTGATCCTCAACAAGCTGACCCGCTACTTCCAGCAGAAGGGCTATATCGACCTCAACGACGCCCTGCTCTACGACTTCCAGCAATCGCGCCAGCACCTGTCCAACGAGCAGATGGCCATGCTGATCGGCAGTTCGTTCCGCTTCTCCGCCGCCGATATCGCCTTCACCTCGGACCTGATCAACCGCCGCGGCCTGATCATCCCGCCGAAATTCCCGATCACCGAGGGCAGCAGCCTGACGCCGTTCTTCAAGCGCGCCCTGCAATGCGACTTCGACTGCTACCTGACCGAGCAGGTGATCCCCATGTGGCGCGCCCGTACCGACGGCGGCAGCCTGTTGCAACTGATCGACCAGGTCAGCCTGTATGCCCTGAAGGACTACCTGAGCACCTCGGACAAGATCGCCGTGATGCACAACGCCGACGACCTGATCCTCGGCCCCGGCGATATCGGTTTCCTGCGCAAGACCTTCGGCGACCGGCTGACCCTGTACCCCCATGGCGGCCATTGCGGCAACCTCAATTACCGCGTCAACGCCGACGCCATGCTGGAGTTCTTCCGTGGTTAAACCTCTGCTGATCACCGCCCTGCTGTTGTCCGCCGTCCCGGCCTTCGCCGACGAACCGGCACCTGCGGCCAGCGTGCTGGATACCGACGGCTTCACCGAGCCGCTGAAGGAACTGAAGTTCAACCCCGGCCTGGACCAGCGCGAGTTCGAACGTGCCACCCTCAATGCCCTTGAGGTCTACGACCCGCTGGAGTCGTGGAACCGCCGGGTCTATCACTTCAACTACCGCTTCGACCAATGGGTGTTCCTGCCGGTGGTCAACGGCTACCGCTACGTCACCCCGGAATTCGTGCGCAGCGGCGTGAGCAATTTCTTCAGCAACCTGGGCGACGTACCGAACCTGCTCAACAGCCTGTTGCAGTTCAAGGGCAAACGCTCGCTGGACATCACCGCGCGCCTGCTGATGAACACCACCATCGGTGTGTTCGGCCTGTGGGACCCGGCGGCGAAGATGGGCATCCCGAAACAGAACGAAGACTTCGGCCAGACCCTCGGCGTGTGGGGCGTGCCCAGTGGTGCGTACCTCGTACTGCCGATCCTCGGCCCGTCGAACCTGCGTGACACCGGCGGGCTGGTGGTGGACTACGGTGCGGAGAACCAGATCAACTTCCTCAATGTCGCCGAGGTCAGCAATGACCACCCGGAAATCTGGGCGCTGCGCATGGTCGACAAGCGCTACACCACCAACTTCCGCTATGGCCAGATGAACTCGCCGTTCGAGTACGAGAAGGTACGCTACGTCTATACCGAGTCGCGCAAGTTGCAGATCGCCGAATAAGAAGGCTGCACTTACCCTGTGGGAGCGGGTTTACCCGCGATGGCGCTGGTGAACCCACTGGCGCTATCGCGGGTGAACCCGCTCCCACAGGGTACTGAGCCCCGCTCTTACTCAGTTGTGATGCCCAGCCAATCCAAGGAAGTTGCATAGCTGAGCGCGCTTGGCCAGCGCATCCCGCCGTCCCAGCTCGATCAACTCGCTGCAATAGGCGGCTTCGAACAACAGATAGCTGAGCACCCCTGCCCCACTGGTCTTGGTCGCCCCCGGCCCACGCAGGAACAGGCGTAGCGCCGCCGGCAGTTCACGGCGATGGCGGGCGGCGATCTCGTCCAGCGGCTGGCTCGGCGCGACCACCAGGACTTCCACCGGCGCCAGGCCAAGACGCTGGGGATGGGTCTGGTTCGGAATCAGATGACTGAGATGGTTGAGACGCTGGAGCAATTCCAGGTCGTCTTCGAGGCTGTCGATAAAGGTGCTGTTGAGCAGATGCCCGCCGATCTGCGCCAGGGTCGGCGGCCGACCGCTGTAGATCCGCGCCTGCGGCGTGGCATCCGCCGGCCCCCGTGGGTTGCCGCTGACCCCCACCACGAGGATGCGATTGGCGCCCAGGTGCAGCGCCGGGCTGATCGGCGCCGACTGGCGGACCGCGCCGTCACCGTAATATTCGTGCCCCAGCTTGACCGGGGCGAACAGCAGCGGGATCGCCGAACTGGCCAGCAAGTGCTCGATACTCAGGCGGGTCGGCAGGCCGATGCGCCGGTGGCGCAGCCAGGGATCGATGGCACCGCGGCCTTGATAGAAGGTCACCGCCTGCCCGGAGTCGTAGCCGAAGGCGGTCACCGCCACGGCGCGCAGGTGGCGCTGCTCGATGGCCTGGCCAATGCCGTTGAGGTCCAGGTGCTCGTTCAGCAGGCCGCGCAATGGAGAACTGTCGAGCAGCGCCACCGGCACCTGGCGGCCAAGCCCCAGCAGGCTGTGGCCGACGAAGCGACTGGCCTGGCGCATCACCCCCGGCCAATCGCTGCGCAGCACCTGGTGGCTGCGAAAGCCCTGCCAGAAGCTGGTCAGGCGACGGATCGCCTCGGCGAAATGCAGGGCGCCGCTGGCCAGGGTCACCGCATTGATCGCCCCGGCCGAGGTGCCGACGATCACCGGAAAGGGATTGGCCGCGCCTTGCGGCAGCAGGTCGGCGATGCCCGCCAGGACCCCGACCTGATAGGCAGCACGGGCGCCGCCGCCGGAAAGGATCAGGCCGGTGACCGGTTCTGCTGCTGCCATGCACGTACTCCCTGGAATGAAGGATGAAGCCTGCTTACTTCTTGTACAGCTTCGGCTCTCCCAGCGGCCGCGACTTGAAGCGCCGGTGCGCCCACAGGTACTGCTCCGGGCATTCGCGCAGGGCCTGCTCGATCCACTGGTTGATGCGCAGGCAGTCGGCCTCCTCGGTTTCCCCCGGGAAGTCCTCGAGCGGCGGGTGGATCACCAGGCGATAGCCGCTGCCATCGGCAAGGCGCTCCTGGGTGAAGGGAATGACCCTGGCCCGGCCCAGGCGGGCGAACTTGGTCGTGGCGGTGACCGTCGCCGCCTGGATGCCGAACAGCGGCACGAACAGGCTCTGCTTGGCGCCATAGTCCTGGTCCGGCGCGTACCAGATAGCGCGGCCGGCGCGCAGCAGCTTGAGCATGCCGCGCACGTCCTCGCGCTCCACCGCCAGGGAATCGAGGTTGTGGCGCTCGCGACCACGGCGCTGGACGAAGTCGAACAGGGCGTTCTTGTGCTCGCGGTACATGCCATCGATGGTGTGTTCCTGGCCGAGCAGCGCGGCGCCGATCTCCAGGGTGGTGAAGTGCAGGGCCATCAATATGGCACCCTGGCCATCACGCTGCGCGGCCTGCAGGTGCTCCAGCCCTTCGATGTGCGCCAGGCGCGCCAGACGGGCCTTTGGCCACCACCAGCTCATGGCCATTTCGAAGAAGGCGATGCCGGTGGAAGCGAAATTTTCCTTGAGCAGACGGGTTCGCTCGACGGACGGCAATTCCGGGAAGCACAGCTCCAGGTTGCGCGCCGCGATCGCCCGGCGCGCACCGGCCACGCGGTACATCACCGCGCCCAGGGCACGGCCGATCCCCAGCAAAACCGGGTACGGCAGCTGCACGATCAGCCAGAGCAGGCCGAGCCCCAGCCACAGCGGCCAGAAACGCGGGTGCAGGAAGTAACGACGAAAACGCGGGCGATCCATTCAAGATTCCGGAAAGAAAAAGGCCGGGCATTCTACAACGGTTCGGCGCGGGTTGCGGCTAACCGGCGTTCTCGTTATAAGTCTGGGCACTTTTCGCAACAAAGCCGCCTCGACTTAGACCATGAGCCAAAGCCAGACGCCAGACCAAGCCCACGTGTTCCAGCTCAAGGGCAGCATGCTCGCCATCACCGTGCTCGAGCTTGCCCGCAACGACCTCGAAGGACTCGACCGGCAACTGGCGGCCAAGGTCGCCCAGGCGCCGAACTTCTTCAGCAACACGCCGCTGGTGCTGGCGCTGGACAAGCTGCCGGCCGGCGAAGGCAGCGTCGACCTGCCAGGCATGATGCGCATCTGCCGTCAGCATGGCCTGCGTACCCTGGCCATCCGCGCCAGTCGTATCGAGGACATCGCCGCCGCCATCGCCATCGATCTGCCGGTGCTGCCGCCTTCCGGCGCCCGCGAGCGGCCGGTGGATCCGGTGGAAATCGAGCCGGTGAAAAAGCCCGAGCCAGCCCCCGCGCCACCGCCTCCGCCGCCGGAGCCGGCGGTGCGTCCGACCAAGATCATCACCGCGCCTGTACGCGGCGGCCAACAGATCTATGCTCAGGGGGGCGACCTGGTCGTCGTATCGGCGGTCAGTCCGGGTGCGGAACTTCTCGCCGATGGCAATATCCATGTGTACGGGCCAATGCGCGGACGCGCCCTCGCCGGTATCAAGGGCAACACCAAGGCACGGATTTTCTGCCAGCAGATGACCGCCGAGCTGGTTTCGATCGCCGGGCAGTACAAGGTCTCCGAAGACCTGCGCCGCGATCCGCTGTGGGGGGCCGGCGTGCAGGTCAGCCTGTCCGGGGACGTGTTGAACATCACCCGCCTTTAACGGATACTGCCGCCATTTTCCGTGCAACTTTAGTCAGTTAGTTGCCGTTTTTTTGCATTTTAGGACCGCACGTCCTTTTTCATCATTTTTAGGGGTGATACACCTTGGCCAAGATTCTCGTGGTTACTTCCGGCAAGGGTGGTGTGGGCAAGACCACCACCAGTGCCGCCATCGGTACCGGCCTCGCGCTGCGCGGGCACAAGACTGTGATCGTCGACTTCGACGTCGGCCTGCGTAACCTCGACCTGATCATGGGCTGCGAACGCCGCGTGGTGTACGACTTCGTCAACGTGGTCAACAACGAGGCCAACCTGCAGCAAGCCCTGATCAAGGACAAGCGCCTGGAGAACCTCTACGTGCTGGCCGCCAGCCAGACCCGTGACAAGGACGCGCTGACCCAGGAAGGCGTCGAGAAGGTCCTGATGGAACTGAAGGAGACCTTCGACTACGTGGTCTGCGACTCCCCGGCCGGCATCGAGAAGGGCGCGCACCTGGCGATGTACTTCGCCGACGAAGCCATCGTCGTGACCAACCCCGAAGTGTCCTCGGTCCGCGACTCCGACCGCATGCTCGGCCTGCTGGCCAGCAAGTCGCGCCGCGCCGAGCGCAACGAAGACCCGATCAAGGAACACCTGCTGATCACCCGTTACCACCCCGAGCGCGTGAGCAAGGGCGAGATGCTCGGCGTCGAAGACGTCAAGGAAATCCTCTCCGTCGCGCTGCTGGGTGTCATTCCCGAATCCCAGGCCGTGCTCAAGGCCTCCAACCAGGGCGTCCCGGTCATCCTCGACGACCAGAGCGATGCCGGCCAGGCGTACAGCGACACTGTCGACCGCCTGCTGGGCAAAACCGTGGAACACCGGTTCCTCGACGTACAGAAGAAGGGATTCTTCGAGCGCCTGTTTGGAGGCAATTGAACCATGAACCTTTTTGACTTCTTTCGTGCCAGCAAAAAACAGAGTTCCGCATCGGTTGCGAAAGAGCGTCTACAGATCATCGTGGCGCACGAGCGCGGACAGCGCAGCACCCCGGACTACCTGCCAGCCCTGCAGCAAGAACTGCTGGAAGTGATCCGCAAGTACGTCAACATCGGCAACGATGACGTGCAGGTGGCGCTGGAGAACCAGGGCAGCTGCTCGATTCTCGAACTCAACATCACCCTGCCCGAACGCACCTGAGCGTCTGCGGGTAACCTGCCACGGCGGCGGCCGGGCCCGGGCTCTACAGTCCGGGTCCGGCCGCCGCCGTTGGCATTTGCAGAGAACACGCAATGCCGCTGTCCAACGTCGAGATCCTTTACCAGGATGACGCCATCCTGGTGATCAACAAGCCCACCCTGCTGCTCTCCGTGCCTGGCCGGGCCGAAGACAACAAGGACTGCCTGATCACCCGCCTGCAGGAAAACGGCTACCCCGACGCCCTGATCGTCCACCGCCTGGACTGGGAAACCTCGGGGATCATCCTGCTGGCGCGCGATGCCGACAGTCATCGCGAACTGTCGCGGCAGTTCCACGACCGCGAGACCGAGAAGGCCTATACCGCCCTGTGCTGGGGCCAGCCGGAACGCGACAGCGGCAGCATCGACCTGCCGTTGCGCTACGACCCGCCCACCAAGCCGCGGCACGTGGTGGATCACGAGCAAGGCAAGCATGCGCTGACTTTCTGGCGCATCGTCGAACGCTGCGGCGATCACTGCCGGGTCGAACTCACCCCGATCACCGGGCGTTCGCACCAGTTGCGCGTGCATATGCTGTCGATCGGGCATCCGTTGCTGGGCGATCGCCTGTACGCCAACCCGGAGGCCCTGGCGGCCCATGAGCGGCTGTGCCTGCATGCCTCGATGCTGAGCTTTACCCATCCGGTGACTGGCGAGCGGCTCAAATTCGAGTGTCCTGCGCCGTTCTGAAGGGCCTCATCGCCGGCAACGCCGGCTCCCACAAGGATCGTGTACACCGCTGCAACCTGTGGGAGCCGGCGTTGCCGGCGATGGACCGCAAAGCGGTCCCAACGAGCGCATCATCTGCGCTAAAATCGCGCCCACTGCCGTCTGGAGTGACTTATGCGCGACGCCCTGAACCAAGGCCTGATTGAATTCCTCAAAGCCTCTCCCACGCCCTTCCATGCCACCGCCAGCCTGGCCAAGCGCCTCGAAGCCGCCGGCTACCAGCGCCTGGACGAGCGCGACAGCTGGGCCACGGTGCCTGGTGGTCGCTATTACCTGACCCGCAACGACTCTTCGATCATCGCCATCAAGCTCGGCCGCCATTCGCCGCTGCTCGACGGTATCCGCCTGGTCGGCGCCCACACCGACAGCCCATGCCTGCGGGTCAAGCCGCAGCCCGAGCTGCAGCGTCAGGGTTTCTGGCAACTGGGTGTGGAAGTCTACGGTGGCGCCCTGCTCGCCCCCTGGTTCGACCGCGACCTGTCCCTGGCCGGCCGCGTCACCTTCCGTCGTGACGGCAAGGTGGAAAGCCAACTGGTCGACTTCAAGCTGCCGATCGCGGTGATCCCCAACCTGGCGATCCACCTCAACCGCACCGCCAACGAAGGCTGGGCGATCAACCCGCAGACCGAGCTGCCACCGATCCTGGCCCAGGTCGCCGGTGACGAGCGCGTCGACTTCCGCGCCCTGCTTACCGAGCAACTGGCCCGTGAACACGGCCTCAACGCCGACGTGGTGCTGGATTACGAGCTGAGTTTCTACGACACCCAGCCCGCCGCCCAGATCGGCCTGCACGGCGAGTTCATCGCCGGTGCGCGCCTCGACAACCTGCTGTCCTGCTACGCCGGCCTGCGCGCCTTGCTCGATGCCGACAGCGACGAGACCTGCGTGCTGGTATGCAACGACCACGAGGAAGTCGGCTCCTGCTCGGCCTGCGGCGCCGACGGCCCGATGCTCGAACAGACCCTGCGCCGCCTGCTGCCGGACGGCGACGAGTTCGTCCGCACCATCCAGCGCTCGCTGCTGGTGTCGGCGGACAACGCCCACGGCGTACACCCCAACTACGCCGAGAAGCACGACGGCAACCACGGGCCCAAGCTCAACGCCGGCCCGGTGATCAAGGTCAACAACAACCAGCGCTACGCCACCAACAGCGAAACCGCCGGCT
>Ga0222427_100555_pt1 | contig 48967 bp, 44 predicted proteins | sample 2B20Ametagenome_FD_182890 | JGI IMG/M metagenome (GOLD analysis project Ga0222427, IMG submission 182890) | Enriched microbial communities from leaf-cutter ant dump, University of Wisconsin, Madison, United States - 2B20A (version 2) | ecosystem: Environmental > Terrestrial > Nest > Insects nest... | reverse complement strand
TCAGTGATATTTTTAACAGTACCTTCAAGTACTTGTCCTTTTTCTAATTTAGAAACGATTTCTGATTTTTGTGATTCTAGATCGTCCTCAATCAATACTTTGTGTGATACTACCACGTTTTTGAACTCATGGTTAATTTTAACCACTTTGAATTCCATAGTTTTACCTACGTAAACATCGTAATCGCGGATTGGTTTGATGTCGATTTGAGAACCAGGTAAGAAGGCCTCAACACCCATGATGTCAACAATAAGACCACCTTTAGTACGGCTCTTAACAAAACCGTTGATGATTGTGTCGTTATCAAGTGCTTCGTTGATAAGCTCCCAAGAACGTTGGGTTTTAGCTCTCTTACGAGATAAGATTAATTGGCCATTCGCATCTTCAGGTGCTTCTACAAACACGTCAACTTTATCGCCAATTTTCAAATCAGGTAGATCTCTAAACTCAGAAGCAGATACTAAACCGTCAGATTTGAAACCTACGTTTAATACTACGTCTTTGTTGTTGATAGATACTACAGTACCAGAGATGATCTCACCTTGGTTGATTTGATTGAAAGTATCGGTATACATTGCTTCAAACTTTTTACGGTCTTCGTCATTGTAGTTACCAAAAACTTTGTCGTCTGCATCCCAGTCAAAATCTTGATCTGGAGTTGCCAATTGTGATTTGATCTGTTCGATCGATACCGAATCAGCTTCTGACTCGATAGTTTCTTTTTGGTTCAAACGGGCGTCTGCACCTTGCAATTCGGCTGTTTTAGCCTCTAGTTCTTTTTCTGCTACTTGTTTTTTAGCCATTAATTAATTATCTCCTTTTTCCCTGTTTAGGGACGGCAAAGGTACGGATAATTTTAAAAAACCAAAACTATTTTGAAATAAATATAGCTGATATTTAATGGATTAAATTTTGCTTTGAGGGTTTATAGGTATTTTTTTTGAACTATTCTGACGTGTTGGGATGAAGCACTATTTTTTTGAAAAGCAATTTGCTGCAATATGGCTAATGTAGCCCCGCTATTCGCTATAATCTTTTTGTTTTGGTACTATTGTCATCCTGAGCTTTTCGAAGGATCTGTTTCATACGCTTCGACAAGCTCAGCGTGACACCACTAGAAAAAGGCAAGCAAAACAAAAAGTATTCCCCTGCCTACCGCAGGCAGGCGCTACTATCGGGTTTAAATAACCTAAGTCTGTACAAAGCAACAACTTTGCGACCTTTGCATAGCGCTTATTTTTGTAAACCGCAGAGGATTTGTGAAGTGTTCGCCAAGAACGTGAAGATCGTGTATCAACTTTGTCAATCTTATGCGACGTTATTTAACTAAGATTGACAAAGTTTTACAACGGATTCTTCACTGCGTTAGAAACAGATCAAACAAAGGTATTCCGCTGCTATCGGATTTATTGCTTTTTCAATTTCTCTAAAACCTTTTCCAATTTCTTTTGATCATTCACGTAAGGTTGCAAGTCAAATAATTTCACTACCCTAAACTCAATAGGATGGCTTTCACTTTGTAGGGCGATATATCCACCAGTTAAGGCTTTACCATCTTCCTTTACCTTAGTGTCAAAATTGGCCACGCTACCGCCACCAATTTTTGGATGGGTGTAGGTTAAAACCGTATCGCCGTTAATAATGTGTTTGATGGTAGAATCTCCCAATACTAAAAACTCTGCGGTAACCCATTGGTCACCATGATAGGTTTTTGAACTGCTGTTTAAACAATGCGGGGTAAATAAACTGCCTTTGATTTCGATGGTGGTTCCGGGAGTACAAACATTACCAGTTGGGCGTTCATCTTTACCGTTCCCTCCTAAAAATTGTCCTTCTATAGAAATGGGAAAGTTTTGGTCTTTAAGCATGGTCGCGGGATTTTGGCAATGCAGCATGGCGCCACTATTTCTAAGGGCCCATCCTTCACCACCTTTGGCCTGTTCGCCAACAAACCTATATTCTATTCTTAAAAGATAATTAGAGAAAGGTTTTTTATAGAAGATATGCCCGTATTGCTGGTCAAAATTCTCATAACCATCATACTTTACTTTCATCATCCCATTTTCTACATAAAAAGTATTGCCAAAATTCTCATTGTATTCATGTTTGGCAATTTTAATGCTCCAATCTTTAAGGTCTTTTCCATTAAAAAGATTGGTCCACCCTTTTTGGGCAAAACCATGAAATGAATTTAATAATAAAATGGTAAGGAATGCAAGCTGAACTTGTTTAAGGATCTTCATTGGAATTACATTTAAAATCAGAAGTTTCTAAGATAAGGTAACGATGTTAAACTTACAACAACTAGTTTACCAGCTGCCGCCAGCACCACCGCCACTGCTGCTCCCGCCACCCCAACTGCCCGATGATGAGGAAGAAGATGATGATGAGGAGGACGAAGATGAGGAAGAACTGGTGCTGCGTACAAGTTTGCTTAGCACCACAGTTCCAAGGAATATCTTATGCTTGCAAAACTGACAAACCTGTACGCGTTCCGCTTCGCCAGTACTACTGTAAGTTGCCGCTTTAACGGTTTTTAATTCTGGTTTTGCTAATGTAATGAAATTACATGCTTCGCAACGACTGTAGTTAGTAGCCTTTTCTCCTGGCCATTCTACAATCTTTACTTCACTAGCTTTGTCACCTAACCAAATTTGGTAGCTTTTCACTTCAAGAAGCTCTTCTTTGTATTGCCCATCACTCAAATAAGGTTTGCCATTCCTATTTTTATTGCGGTCTACCCGTTGATAGTTTTCAAAACCTTCTGGAGCAATAAGCTGTAGTCTTAAGGCTTTATTTTTAGCGTATTGCCTTGAGAAACCTATCAATGAAAATGGGGCAAAAGGAATTAAAAAGCTCATTTTTTTGAGGTAAGCTTGCATCGCTTCCAGATAACTAGCGACATCCACATGTTGGCTTTTAATCACTGTTCTACCAGTATTAAAGCGCATGGTAAGTATCAACGAAGCAAGCAAGACTAATAGCCAAGGGATATATTTCAGCTTGAATAAGGAGAATACGTTAAACTCAAGAACTACAAAAAGAAAAATGCCAGCAAAAATAGAGAAGAAGATGATGAAACAGCCAGCTACAATGCTCTTGGTTTCAAAATCATCTTTTTTAATAGCTCGATTTGCCTTGGGAACTAAACGATTGGTGAACCTAAGTAGACCAAAATAGCCTAAAATCACTAAGACAATTGCAATTAAACTAGAACCATTTCTATCGATAAATGTTGGTGATTTTGGCAAGAGCGAGTTGAGTTCCGACACACCATCTGGATTGGTCAGTAGTTGCTCAATAACTTTTGAAGCGGCAATAATTCCTTGTCCGTAGTCGCCTTCCTTAAAAGCGGGAACCATGGCTCTTTCCCCAATTTGCTTTAAACGAATGTCTGGAAGTAGACCTTCAATGCCAGAACCCGTAATAAAACGATAACGCCTACGATCTTTAGCTACTAAAAGCAGTAAGCCGTTATTAGCTCCTTTTTTACCAATGCCCCATGTGTTAAATAAGGTATAGGCAAAATTGAAGTCATCATCCTGAGCCGTAAAATCATTAATTACGACGATGGCATATTCCACTTTGCCGGTCGCTTCTATTTGATTGGCAATTTGATTCAGTTCATCAACTTCGCTATGGTTTAAAATACCGTCTGGATTACTTACATATTGGTTCTGTCCTTGTTGTTTCGGATCTGGAACGCTCTCTACCGTGTATTGCCTAGCCCAAGAAGTAAGTGTAAGAAAACTTAAAATTACTATCGTACAGATTTTCGTTCTAAGCATCTTGATAGGGGATTAATGTGGTAAAAAAGGCTGTACTTTTTCTAGTGCAAAGGCGAGTTGCTCTTCCTCCGTAATATCGGTATTGTCCAAAATAATTGCATCTTCGGCGCGGGTTAGTGGGCTTTCTTCTCTGGTCGTATCTGCGTAGTCGCGGTGTGCCAAGTTTTCGAATACTTCCTCTAAAGTAATAGTTTGGTCACCTTTGGCTACCATTTCTTTGTATCTGCGTTCTGCTCTGATTTTAGGATCGGCAGTCATGAAGAATTTTACCTGTGCATCTGGAAATACGGCAGTACCAATATCTCGGCCATCCATCACAATGTTTTTAGATTTTCCCATTCTCTGTTGCTGCTTCACCATTTCTTTACGAACTTCCTTGATGGCTGATACAGGACTAACGGCTTCGGAAACAGGCATCAATCTGATTTCTTCTGAAACTTCTTCGCCATTGAGGGTAATATGAGATTCGTAGTCCTTCGAATTGAAATTTAGCTCAATATGTTGTAGCGCGTCCACAATGGCCTCGTGGTTTTCCAAATCTACATTGTTGCGTAAGAAATATAGGGTAATGGCTCTGTACATAGCACCACTATCAATATAAATAAAACCTAATTTCTTTGCCAGGGCTTTTGCCAATGTGCTTTTTCCACAAGACGAATAGCCATCAATAGCTATTACCAGATTTTTTCTCATACTCGGCAAAGATAATACTGTTACGGCTACTTAATGAAATTAAAGCTACATTTGTTGATATGTTACCAGACCAATCAGAAATACTAAAAATCGTTAGTTTTAAAACATCAAGAAGTGGTGGTAAAGGTGGGCAAAACGTTAATAAGGTTTCTAGTAAAGTAGAATTAATTTTTGATGTGGAAGATGCCTATTTTTTTACGGATGAAGAGAAGCAACGACTGAAAGAAAAATTAGCTTCCAGATTAGACAGCGATGGTTTGTTACATGTCACTTCTCAAGAAGATAGAAGCCAATTGCTAAACAAGCAACGAACAGTACTCAAATTGATGGCGATTTTGAAATCAGGGTTAGAAGTTCAAAAAGCTAGAAAGGCTACTAAAATCCCTAAAGCAGTTAAAGAAAAACGTTTGGCTAATAAGGCTGCAAATGCTCAAAAGAAAGAGGGGAGAAGAAAGCCGAATTTGGATTAGTTCGTTTTTTCGTCATTGCGAGGTCCGAAGCAATCTAGGTCCATGATTTAATCTCTTAAAAACAACTCGCTAGATTTCTCCTCCTTCGGTCGTCGAAATGACGAAAATAATCATGTCTTTGTGAGAAAGTAACTCATTCCGTCATTTCGAATGTGGAGAGCATTGAAAATCAACGGAGTTAAATCTAACTCTTTATTAGGGGATGTAGAAAAGAAGAATCATTTGAAAAGAGATTGCTTCGTTTCTCGCGATGATGTGTATAGGAAAGTATTGTGAAAAATAATTACAGAGAAAAATGTTTACTGACCTTAGTTCAATGGCAACTCATTGGTCTAAAGCTGATGCTGAACTAAATTCAGCATGACGAGAGTTCAACGATTAATTAAAGCGATAATACATCGAAATGCTGCCATATTGATGGGCTTTGGCATTGCTTTTAACTTCTTTCGATTGAAAAATCAAACTGTAGTCTATGGTAAAGCGTGGGCTGCTATAGTTAAAGCCTAATTGCTGTGAAAACACCAAAGGTTTGGTGCCAAAAGTTACCGGGCTTTTATCATTGAACAAACTACCTTGAATGGTGGCATCATATGCAACAACGTTCAATTGAGGTTTGGCATAGAAGTAGAATTCTTTCTTTTTTAGCTTCTCTGTTTTACTTTTATTGGAAATAGTAGCGTTGTAATGTGCCGAGTTGAAAAGCTGATTAATATCACCTGCCCTAAATAGCACCCCAACACCTGTTCCATTATAGGTAGTGCCAACATTAGCATAGGTATCTAAGGTGAAATCTACACTTTTATCGCTGCTACGATGAAGCAATTTTGCAAACTGAACGTTCACATTTGCGGCAAATTCGTTAGCAATTTGATAATCCCAGCCTTGTACTTGATAAAAACCTACAATACGGTGGAGTAAATCTTGTGCTTCTTCGCCTAAGGCATCCGGACCCACTACGCCTAAATTCAAACCAATTTTTAAAAGACTCTCCTTCTTATAAAAAAGACTGGTTTGTAGTCCTCCATATAAATAGCCTGCAAAAGGCCTATCGTGAGTATTCGGGTCAGGGCGATAGCCAGAATAGGGGTTGTACATTTTTTGGCCTGCAGAAATTTCATAGGTCACTTTTTCCAAGCTACCCTTTAATTTCTCTTGATTCAATGCCCTTCTAAAATAAATAAAAAGGCCATTGGTGTAATAACGGTCTTGGCCATACCATAAATAGGCATCGTTATCACTTTTAAAACCAAACTCGTTCTTATACTCTTGCGCAAAAGAACCATAAACAGTAGCTAAAATAGCAAGAGCGGCCAGAACGAGTTTTTTGTACATTTTTTAGTTGGTACTTGGTTTAGTTTTTATACTTAGATCAATAGGATTTTTAACCTTATCTTTAGTTAATGCTAAGTTAATAACTTCTTGCATTTCCGTCACATAATGGAATTTTAAATCCTTAATGTAATCTTCCTTAATTTCTAAAATATCCTTACGGTTAGATTTACATAGAATGATTTCCTTGATATTGGCACGTTTCGCAGCTAATATTTTTTCTTTAATTCCTCCTACTGGAAGTACTTTTCCCCTTAAGGTAATTTCACCAGTCATCGCTAAATTAGACTTTACTTTGCGTTGTGTAAAAGCAGAAGTTAAAGCGGTAAGCATGGTAATACCAGCCGATGGCCCATCTTTTGGCGTAGCACCTGCAGGAACGTGGATATGGATGTCGAAATTATCGAAAATCTCGTGGCTAATGCCAAATTGTTGTGCATGTGCTCTAATATAAGCCAAGGCAATCACCGCAGATTCTTTCATCACATCTCCTAAATTTCCTGTCAAAGTTAATTTACCCTTACCCGGACTTAAACTCGCTTCAATGAATAGAATATCGCCACCTACTTGTGTCCAAGCCAAGCCTGTAACCACACCAGCTACTTCATTCCCTTCGTAAGCATCTTTATCAAAGATAGGTGCACCTAATATGCGTTCCACATCCTCGGTGCCCAAAGTAGGTTCATAAGGCTCATCCATGGCAATTTTGGTAGCAACGCCTCGTACTAAAGAACCAATTTTTTTCTCCAAACCACGTACGCCACTTTCTCTGGTATAATCTTCAATCACTTTTTCAATGAGTGAATTTTTCAAGGTGATTTGCTTAGATTCTAAACCGTGCACCTCTTTTTGTTTTGGTAACAGGTATTTTTTAGCAATTTCTATTTTTTCTTCAATGGTATAACCATTTACCTCAATAATTTCCATACGATCTAATAAAGCAGGTTGTATGGTGCTTAGTGAGTTGGCTGTCGCAATAAATAATACGTTAGAAAGGTCGTATTCTGCTTCCACATAATGGTCATTAAAAGCATTGTTCTGTTCAGGGTCAAGCACCTCTAGCAAAGCCGAAGAAGGGTCGCCTCGGAAATCAGAACCTACTTTATCAATTTCATCTAGTACAAAAACAGGGTTGTCGGCACCAGCTTTTTTAATAGACTGAATGATGCGCCCTGGCATTGCTCCGATGTAAGTTTTACGATGTCCGCGAATTTCCGCTTCATCTCTAACGCCACCCAAAGCCATACGTACGTATTTACGATTTAAAGCCTTTGCAATTGATTTTCCCAGTGAGGTTTTTCCAACTCCTGGAGGGCCAACCAAGCATAAAATAGGGGCTTTCATATCACGTTTTAGCTTCAGTACCGCTAAATATTCAATGATACGTTGCTTTACTTTTTCAAGGCCAAAATGATCTTTATCTAAAACACGTTGAGCTCTTTTTAAATCAAAATTGTCTTTAGTGAACTCATTCCAAGGAAGGTCTAAAAGCAATTCCAAATAATTCATTTGGATAGAATAATCAGGGGCAGCAGGATTCATGCGACCTAATTTTTCTAATTCTTTATTGAAGTGCTCGGCAACGCTAGCACTCCATTTTTTCTTTTTGCCCCTTACCTGTAAGGCTTCAAATTCCAAATCAGAAGAATTACCCAATTCCTCTTGGATGGTTTTTAGCTGCTGGTTCAAGAAATAATCACGTTGTTGCTTATCCAAATCAGTACGCACTTTTGACTGAATTTGATTTTTAAGTTCCAACATCTGCAACTCTTGTGTGAGCAGTTCCATCACCATTTCTGCACGTTTGCGCAAATTGCCCATTTCAAGCATTCTTTGCTTGTCGGCCATTTCGGCATTCATGTTCGAAGAAATAAAGTTGATCAGAAAAGAGGTGCTCTCAATATTTTTTAAGGCAATTCCAGCCTCACTTGGAATATTTGGAGAAAGCTGGATAATTTGGCTCGACATTTCTTTGATGGCGGCTACCAAATTCTTAAATTCCTTATCGTTCTTATGCTTTGTTTCGGTAAACTTAGCAACTACAGCCTTAATAAAAGGTTCTGTTTGTACTTCTTCCACCAATTGGAAACGTTGTTTGCCTTGTATGATCACCGTGGTATTCCCATCGGGCATTTGAAGCATTTTGATGATATTGGCTATGGTACCCACCCCATGAAGCTGGTCAAAAGATGGATCCTCTATAGAAACATCTTTTTGCGCCACCACACCAATCACTCTATCGCCTTTATAGGCTTCTTTGATTAATTTTATTGATTTATCTCTACCAACGGTAATTGGAATAACCACCCCAGGAAATAAAACGGTGTTTCTTAAAGGCAGTATGGAAAGTATTTCAGGTGTTTCTTCGCTATTCATGTCATCTTCATCTTGCTGTGACATTAGCGGAAAAAACTCGGTATCTTCGTTTATAATGGGTAAAGTATTAAAATCAAACGGGTCTTGTTTGCTCATTCAGTTTGTATATTAAAATTGGGCGACATTATGACAGCATCGCCACATTAAATTTATCAAATATATAGTAAGGTTGCTAGTTTCAACTCCTGTGCCAAAAATCATAATAGAGGCCCATAAAATCCCTGTCATATAAAAAGCGGTAAAAAAGTCATGTAAAATAAATCTACTTAATCGAAATCATATTTAGCATAATTGTACGTTTATTGATATTATTGCACAATAAAAGTAAATTAGTACAACATTTTTAAATTAACTATTGAGTACGTAGATTTACCTAAAACATTTTTAATGAAATTCCTTACAAAATCTTATCTATTATTATTCGCTATTTCAGTTGGGCTACAAGCTAATGCCCAAAGTAACTTTGAAAAGCAGGGCACGCAAGCGTGGATGAAAGGCGACTTTAAAAACGCAGTTGTTTTATTGGAAAAAGCCGAAGGTAAGGACCCAGGTAATATTAATGTGCTTAAAATGTTGGGCTATTCTTATTTCCAGAATGGCGATTTTGAAAATGCGATTGCCGCCTATACACGTTTAATAGCTGTAAAACCAACAGACTATTCTGCTTATTATTATCGTGGAAAAGCGAGGTTGAATATTGCGAATGCACCTAAAGAAGCCCTTAACCAAATGCGTGAAAGCTTTTATACTGCGGCCATTAAAGATTTCTCCAAAGCAATGGAAATTAGTGGAGAGGAAGATGTGCAGATTTTGCAGAATAGAGGAGTAGCTTATAAAGACTATGGTATTTTTAAATCCTACAAGGTGAAAAAATCTGCAGACAAGAACGCTTGTATTGCACTTTTTAACAATTCTATAGCTGATTTCCAAAAGATATTGACCATGCAGCCGCTTAAAAAGGACGTGATATCATTGATAGATTACGTAAAAGCGCAAATCTCTAGCTTGAAATAAGCAACAAATTATTTGTTGAACATGCCTACGATACGGTAGGTTTTTGGAGCTAGGAGCTTTATTTTTTGATTGCTTTGTACCAAATATAAACTATCTGGATAGTAAATAAGTGTGTCGATAGCGGAATAAAGTCTGTTTTCAGAAGATTTATAAATTTTAATGCTGGTGATTTTATCGCCAACTTTAAAAACTTCAAGTTTTTTTACTGGGATTTTTTCGTTTTCAGTAGTGTAGGATATCCCATCTCCTAATTGCTTGATTTTGAATTCGCCACGCCATGAGGCTTTGTTAATGTCGGCAGCTTCAAATACAGCTAATTCGCTTCTCCAATTTGTTATTTTAATGGATTTCTGTTCTGTTTCTCCCTTAGAGAATACTTGTTTGTTTACCAAGGGTGAATTTTGCTGTAAACGGTTTACTTCTTTCGTAAAATAACCTTTAAGGTCAAAATATAAAAGCGTACCCGTGTCTTTATGCTCTCGTTTTACACAAGAAAACAGAAATAATACAAGTACGCTTAAAATATATTTTTTCATCTGCTATGGTCTGTTTTTCAATAGCGTATAATATCTATCTTCTAATTGTTTGAAAAAACACGATGATTATTATACCAAGCAATTGCCTGTCATAATTTCAGGGGCAGGTATGCCCATGATTTTTAACACGGTTGGGCCAATGTCGCCCAATTTACCATCGGCTATTGCTTTGTAGTCCTTATCTATTAAAATACAAGGAACTAAATTGGTGGTGTGAGCTGTATTTACCGAACCGTCTTCATTAAGCATAAATTCTGCATTTCCATGGTCGGCAAGTATAATGAACGAATATCCATTGTCAATTCCTGTTTGTACTACTGCTTGCGCACAGGCATCAACGGTTTCTACCGCTTTAATTACTGCATCAAAAACACCTGTGTGACCAACCATGTCAGGATTAGCAAAGTTCAAGCAAACAAAATCAGGCCATTTGCTTTCTAACTCTCTAATAATTGCTTCGGTAATACCGGCAGCACTCATTTCAGGTTGTAGGTCGTAAGTAGCTACTTTTGGGGAAGGAACCAAAATTCTTTTCTCATTCTCAAATTCCTTTTCCCTTCCGCCAGAGAAAAAGAACGTAACGTGGGGATATTTTTCTGTTTCAGCAATTCTGATTTGGTTTTTGCCGTTGGCAGCTAAAACTTCACCAAGGGTGTTATTCAGATCGTCTTTTGTAAACACCACATTTACATTTTCAAAACTTTCATCGTAAGTGGTCATGGTTACGTAGTACAAAGGCAATTTGCACATGCCTTGCTCTGGGAAATCTTTCTGGCAAAGCGCCTGCGTAATTTCCCTGCCTCTATCAGTACGATAGTTGAAACAAATTACTACGTCACCCGCCTTAATGGTTGCTGTTGGATTGCCTTGCTCATCTACAATCACCATTGGTTTGGCAAACTCATCGGTAATGCCATCGGCATAAGAATGTTGAACAGCTAATTCTGGGTCAGTAAATTTCTCGCCAATGCCATTTACCATCACATCGTAAGCTAATTTCACTCTTTCCCAACGATTATCCCTGTCCATAGCATAGTATCTGCCAACAATACTGGCAATTTTGCCTGCAGATTTTTCTAAATGTCTATCTAGTGTGGTGATATAATTCAAGCCTCCATTAGGGTCGGTATCTCTACCATCTAAAAAAGCATGTACAAAAACATCCTTTAAGCCATTTTCCTGTGCGGCATCGCAAAGGGCCATTAGATGGTTAATGTGCGCATGTACGCCACCATCAGAAACTAATCCAATAAAATGGACTGCTTTTTGGTTGGTTTTGGCATAGGAAAAAGCATCCAGTAAAGTTTGATTGTTGTTTAACGTTCTATCGACAATGGATTTGTTGATACGTCCTAGCTCTTGGTAAACTACACGTCCGGCTCCCAAATTCATGTGTCCTACTTCCGAATTTCCCATTTGCCCGGCAGGCAATCCCACCGCTTCTCCTGAAGCCTCAAGTTTTGAATTAGGGTAATTAAGCAGTAGTGAATCAAAGAAAGGAGTATTGGCGGCATAGGCAGCATCAGATTTATCTTTGCGACCGTAACCCCATCCATCAAGAATTAGCAGTACCAGTTTTTTAGCTTCCATTTATTATCGTTTTGTTTTATCCTTTGTTTTATGTTGTTTTGCAAATATACTTGAAAATAAGCCCTAAACCCAATATTTTGAATTTAAATATGGATAAATGGCATAGTTTTGGCGGTAACTTTATTTTTAGTTTTAAGGATGATGTTTAAATCTATACTTGCGCTCATGGTAATGTTTTTGCATTTTCAGCCTCAGGAGGCTGTACAAGGCGATATTGCTGATGAATTAGCAACAAATTTTAGACAGGGCAATACTAAAGAAATTGCCAAGAGCTTTGCGTCGTCTATTGAACTCATTATAATTGATCAGGAAGATGTCTATAATAGAGCACAGGCCGAACAGATTCTTAAAGATTTTTTCCTGAAAAACCCACCTAATAAGGCTAGTATTATTCATAAACTCAGTAACAATCCAAATTACAGGTTAACAATTTTGGCTTTAACCACCAAAACAGAGAAATTTAGGGTAACTGTAACGATGAAAAAATCTTCTAATTCTTTTCAAATCACAGAGTTGAGGATAGAGCAAGAGAGATAGTTCCCTATTGATATGCTTTTTTGCTATTTTTGTGGCAAATCATATAGCGTTGGATAAGAAACTAACTGATCTATTTATAAAAAATGCCATTGCCGAAGATGTTGGTGATGGAGACCATACCTCCCTATCTACTATTCCGCAAGGAACACAAGGCAGAGCAAAGTTAATTGTAAAAGAAGAAGGCGTTTTGGCAGGTGTTGAGCTCGCTTTAGAGATTTTTAACCAAATAGACCCTGCTTTACAAGTGGAAGTTAAATTGCACGACGGCGATAATATAAAGCCCGGCGACATTGCTTTTACCGTAAGTGGTAGCACACATTCAATTTTATTGGCTGAGCGTTTAGTGCTTAACTGCATGCAGCGCATGAGCGGTATCGCTACGCAAACAAATCGTATTGTAAAACGTTTAGAAGGGTACAAAACCAAAGTGTTGGATACCAGAAAAACCACTCCTGGATTAAGATATCTCGAAAAATGGGCAGTCAGAATTGGTGGAGGGGTAAATCATCGTATAGGGTTATATGATATGATCTTAATTAAGGACAATCATGTAGACTATGCAGGTGGAATTAAAAACGCTATTACACAGGCTAACGATTATTTGAAAAATACCGGAAGAAAACTACAAATAGAGATAGAGGTAAGGAATTTGGTAGAGTTACAACAGGTATTGGAAATTGGTGAGGTAGATAGAATTATGTTGGATAATTTTGAACCATCTTTGTTAAAACAAGCGGTAGAGATGATTGACGGTAGATTTTTAACGGAAGCATCGGGAGGGATTGTCGAAGAAAATGTAGCTGACTATGCCGCTTGTGGGGTTGATTTTATCTCTATGGGCGCCTTAACGCATTCTGTGAAAAGCTTGGATTTAAGTTTAAAGGCTTTTTAATGGATAGCGATTTTGTAAACTTTCCAAAAACATTTTTTTTAGTATCATTGTAAACAAATGATTTCAATCTATTCCATTTCTGCACTTATTGCGGCCTATCTTTTAGGGTCAATTCCTACAGCAGTATGGCTTGGACAGGCATTTTACGGCGTAGACGTAAGAGAATACGGGAGCGGCAACGCCGGAGCTACCAATACCTTTAGGGTTTTAGGTAAAAAACCGGGTATTGTGGTAATGACCATCGACATATTGAAAGGTTTTACTGCTACTAAATTGGCTTACCTAATAGGCCTTTCTGTTACCGGTCCTAAATATTCAGCACAATTTGTTAATTACGAATTAGCTTTAGGTGTAATTGCCGTAATGGGACACCTCTTTCCCATTTTTGCTGGTTTTAGAGGCGGCAAAGGCGTTGCCACCCTTTTTGGGATGGTGTTGGCTGTGAACCCTTGGGCAGCATTGCTTTGCGTGAGCGTATTTATTACCGTACTGTTAATTTCCAAGTATGTTTCCCTAAGTTCAATTTGTGCCGGATTTACTTTCCCCTTGGGCACAGTTTTTGTATTTCAATCCTCCGTAAAAGCCGAAGTACTCTATAGCATATGTGTTTGCGTATTGATATTGGTTACGCATCAAAAAAATATAGAGCGTTTACTTAAAGGGAAAGAGTCAAAAGTTTATCTCTTTAAGAAAAAACAGGCTTAGCCCAAATTGCAAAACAAAATCAACTATTGAATAGTTATGCTTTGGGTGTAAACAATGCATGAAACTTTGCGTGGCATTACTGCCATAATTGTTTTATTGCTAGTGGAACAAACCGAGTTTACGTACTGCATTGAAAACAATGGCCAGTACATTAATAAAAATATAGACAGATGAAAAAAACAATGCTTTTTGGAGTGGCAACGGCATTACTTGCTATCTCATCATGCTCAACGGTTCCTTTAACCGGTCGTAGCAGATTAAGTTTGGTAGATGATAGTCAACTGCAGCAACAAGCAGCTATTGGTTATGCACAATTATTGAGTGATCCTCAAACTAAAGTGGTTGCGTCAAATAATGCTAATGCTGCAATGGTGAAACGTGTTGGACAAAAGATAGCGGCTGCGGTTACAACGTACATGAACCAAAACGGTTATGGCGATCAAATCAAAGATTACAAATGGGAATATAACTTGATCGACAGCAAGGAAATTAATGCTTGGTGTATGCCAGGTGGTAAAATTGCTGTTTATACGGGTATTTTACCAGTAACAAAAGATGAAGCCGGTTTAGCTACAGTGATGGGACATGAAGTTGCACATGCTATTGCACAACACTCTGCCGAAAGAGCTTCACAAATGACAGTTGCACAGGGTTTAGGTGCGGCAGTAGGTGTGGCTAGCGCTAATTCTAAATATGCCCAGTATATCAATGCAGCTTACGGAATTGGTGGTCAGCTTACCATTCTAAGTTACGGAAGAAACCAGGAGTTGGAAGCAGACAAAATGGGCTTGTCTTTTATGGCCATGGCCGGATATAATCCTAGCAATGCCATTAGTTTTTGGCAAAGAATGGCACAAGCTAGCTCAGGTTCTCAAAAACCACCTGCATTTTTAAGTACGCACCCTACCGATCAGGCTCGTATTGCGCAAATACAAAAGGATTTGCCTGAGGCAATGAAATATTATAAAGGAAAATAATATCTTAATTAGCTAATTAGCAGCAGTGTTAATTAGCTAATTTTTTAATACGCTCATAATTGCTGACGCTTTCAGCAAACATTCCTCATATTCTTTTTCGGCATCAGATTGGTAGGTGATGGCTCCTCCAACTTGGAAAGACAAATATTGAGTTTCTGCATTGTATAGAATGCTTCTGATGACTACATTAAAATCAAAGTCCCCATCTGGGTTGATATAACCAAAGGATCCAGAATAAACACCTCTTTTGCTTCTTTCGTACTGATTGATTAACTGCATCGCCCTCAGCTTCGGTGCCCCTGTCATGGAGCCCATCGGGAAGGTATTTTTAATCGCATCAACAAAATGGACTTCCGGAGATAGTTCACAACTGATACTCGATATCATTTGATGTACCTGAGGGAAAGTATAAATCCCAAATAATTCATCAACTTTTACGGTTCCTTTAACAGCGCTTTTGGTTAAGTCATTTCTAACCAGATCCACAATCATTACATTTTCGGCCTGTTCTTTTTCACTGTTTTTTAGTGCGGTTTTGATTTGTAAATCTTCCACTTCATCCTTGCTTCTCTTAGCCGTTCCTTTAATAGGCTGTGAAGTCAAAGTATATCCTCTTTTCGATAAAAATCTCTCGGGAGTAGCGGATAAAACAAATCTGCCTCCAATTTTTAAAAAGCCAGAAAAAGGAGTAGGAGATACTTCCGTTAAATGTTTGTAGGTAGAAAGTGGATCTATAGCAGCATTTTCAGCAAAGAATTCTTGGCAGAAATTTATCTCATAAATATCACCACGTTTAATGTGTTGTTTAACTTTATCGATACTAACCAAATATTCTGCCTTGGTAAATTTACTTTGGATATTTAAAGGCTTGTTTGGGGCTTCTGTTGGTAGAGAAGTATCCAATATCTGATCAATGAGGTCCGTTTTTCCTTTAATGATTTGAATCTGGCTATCTTTAATCGAAATCAAATTTTCTGGAACAAAAAAGTATAGATCGGGGAAGCCTAATAAATCTTTATGTTGTTGGGTGACTTCTTCTATTTCGTCTTTCAGGTCATAAGTTAACAGGCCAAACATCCATTCCTTATTTTCTTCCGCGAAGGTCTTTAATGACGAGAAAGCATTTCCAACGAGTGCTTCTAGTTTTTTCTCTTCTCCAAATGCAATTAAGCAATCATGCTTTCCATACTTGTCTTGGTAGTGATGCGAATCGAGATAGCAACAAACATCAAAATTTGAAGCGTAATGTAATGCTTTCTGTTTAAAAGCTTGAATTTCAGCGGAGTTCATCTTTATACCACAAAGTTAAGATAAAGTAGGGAGCCTAGACTTATATTTTTATTCAAAATGTTAAGCTACTGGATAAAAAAAGCTCCATTGCGATAACAATGGAGCTTTTATGAAAATCAACTTTATTTCTATTTCAAAGTCAAAGTTTGGGTTCTGTCTGGACCAACCGATAAAAATTTGATTGGTACTTCTAGTTCTTTCTCCAAGAATTCAATGTATGATTTTAACTGCGCAGGAATTTGATCTAATGAAGTAATCTTTGTTAAATCAGTTTTCCAACCTTCAATAGCTTTCAATACTGGTTTTGGTTGTACAGTAATGATGTCGTATGGCATATAATCAATGGTTTTACCATCGTGCTCGTAGTGTGTGCAAGCGTAAATGGTATCAAAACCATCTAATACGTCGGCTTTCATCATGATCAATTCTGTAACGCCATTTAACATGATCGCATATTTCAATGCAGGAATGTCGATCCAGCCACAACGGCGAGCTCTACCTGTAGTAGCACCAAACTCATGACCTACTGCGCGTAAAGTTTCACCAGTCTCGTCAAATAACTCGGTAGGGAATGGGCCGCCACCAACTCTCGTGCAATACGCTTTAAAGATGCCATAAACATCGCCCACTTTATTAGGAGCAATACCTAAACCTGTACAAGCACCAGCAGTAGTCGTATTAGATGAGGTTACAAATGGATACGAACCAAAGTCAACATCTAAAAGAGCACCTTGGGCACCTTCGGCCAATACTTTTTTGCCCTCTTTTAAATAACCATTTACAAAATGCTCACTATCTACGTGAGGAATAGATTTAATGAATTCGATAGCTTCGAAGAACGCTGCTTCTTTTTCGGTTAAATCATACTCAAATTCGTAGTGAGAAAGAATTTCTTTATGTTTTTGTACTAATTTATTGTATCTCTCTTTAAAATCTGGTAAAGTGGTGTCGCCTACACGGATACCATTACGGCCAGTTTTATCCATATAGGTAGGGCCAATACCTTTTAGGGTAGAGCCAATTTTGCCTGCACCCATTTTCTGCTCATTTGCAGCATCCAATAATTGGTGGGTAGGTAAAATTAGGTGTGCTTTACGAGCTAGAACTAATTTCCCAGCGCCTACTGGATCATGGCCAGCAGCTTTTAAGTTGTCTAATTCTCTTTTTAAAATGATAGGGTCAATGACTACGCCATTACCAATAAGGTTCATGGTTTTTTCATTGAAAATTCCCGAAGGAATGGTGTTTAGAACGAATTTTTTGCCGTCAAACTCTAGTGTATGCCCTGCATTTGGACCACCCTGAAAACGGGCAATTAAATCATATTGTGGGCTAAGAACGTCAACAATTTTTCCTTTACCTTCGTCGCCCCATTGCAGGCCTAGTAGTACGTCTACTTGCGTCATTATTTTAAATTAAGAGAATAAGATTGGTGATATGTAATTAATTAGTTTTGTGCTTTGTTTTTGATTGTTGCAGCGGCACTGCAATCGAAACATACTCCATAAAGATTTAAAGAGTGGTGTTTGATATCGAATTTTAACAGATCGCCAACCATGCTTTGGATCTGACCAATGCGTGGATCGCAAAATTCTACCACTTTACCACAATCAATGCAGATGACGTGGTCATGTTGGTGGTAGCCATATGACTTTTCGAATTGAGCCATATTTTTACCAAACTGATGTTTGGTTACCAAATCACATGAAACCAATAACTCCAATGTATTGTAAACGGTTGCTCTACTTACACGGTACTTTTGGTTTTTCATGTGGATATAAAGGGTTTCCACATCAAAATGGTCGTCTCTTGAATAGATTTCTTCTAAAATGGCGAAACGCTCAGGGGTTTTTCTTAAGTTTTTATTTTCGAGATAGGCTTCGAAAATCTTTCTTACCAACTCGCTTGTATTCTGTTCAGACATAGTTTTTAAACTCCAATCAAAGGTAACTAATTGATTTCACACATTAAACGATTTAAGGGATTTATGTTGATAAATTACGTTATTGTTAAATTGTTTTGACGGAAAACTAAAATGATTAATTGTTAATGGTTAATGATTAATCCTTAAAGAGGCATTAGAAATGCTAAAGCGAATAGACTTACAATGTTTTCAAAAACTTTGTAGGTCTGTATGTCATTAACAATTAATCATTGACCATTAACCACTATTTTGGTTAATATTTGTTTTGGTGGTTTTTATAATAGATGTGATTAGTTTTATGATTTCAGTTGCATCTAAACAAATGCTCTCAAATTGCTCATTGGTAAGGTAATCAGTCTCTTTTAAAAGCTCTAGCCAATAGATTGTCTCATTAATTTCTTTTTGAGCAATTCCCATTTTATGCTTGAAATCTGCTTTTGTTTCGGCATGTTCAGCCTCACGAATCATCGCACCAACACTTGTTCCTGAACGCAATAATTGCTTGCTCAAAATGAATTCTTTTTTTGAGCTTGTGGATATTGATATAGTTTCACAACACGGACGGAAAACTTAAAACTCTTATCTCTTACAATATTTTCCTTCGCCATTAACAATTAATCATTTAGCATTAACCATTATTTTAAGCGTCAAATCTGGTTACTCCGGTAACTCCTTTTACTTCCAAGAGGTTCTTGATAAGATTGTCCAAATGCTCTTTGTCGTTTACAAATACCTTAATGGAACCGTCAAAAATACCATCATTAGTATCAACAGTAATAGAACGCATATTTACCTTGAAATCATTAGAAATTACTTTGGTAATGTTGTTGATTAGGCCTACATCATCGATCCCAACAATATGCAACCCGGTAAGAAAAGTTAATTCGTGCTGGCGGTTCCATTTGGCTTTTACTACGCGATAACCATAATTGGCCATCAATTGGGCTGCATTAGGGCAATTAGTGCGGTGTATTTTAATGCCTTCGTTAACGGTTACAAAACCAAAAACGTCATCGCCAGGAATAGGATTACAGCAAGCCGCTAAGGTATAATCAATTTTCTGAAGATCTTCGCCAATAAGCAAGATATCCGATTCTGGCCCTTTTACCTTTTTCAATAAAGCATCTATACGCTCGTTGTCGCTTACTTTTTCGGTATTACCTCTGTTCTCAATCTCTTTTTCGCTAGCTACGTATTCCCTTAAATCTTTCAACTCGATTTTGCCTTGTGCAACGGCAATAAACAAATCTTGGGTCGATTGTAATTTAAAGAAATAGCTGATTTTGTTGAGGTTATCAGTATTGTAAGTGATTTTAAGCGATTTTAACTTACGTTCCAACAATTCCTTACCTTCTTCAGCAATCTTACGCTTTTCCTCTTTTAAGGACGATTTGATTTTCGATTTGGCTTTTGCCGTCACTACAATGTTTAACCAATCTTCTTTAGGAGTTTGCTTGCTAGAGGTAATGATTTCTACTTGGTCGCCATTTTGTAGTTTGTACGAAAGGGGCACCAATTTGTGGTTTACTTTTGCACCAATACATTTTGCGCCAATATCAGTATGGATTTCAAATGCAAAATCTAAGGCCGTAGCTCCCAACGGAAGCTGTAACAATGCGCCTTTGGGTGTGAAAATGAAAATCTCATCAGAGAAAAGGTTCATTTTAAAATCATCCAAGAAATCCAATGCATTAGACTCTGGATTACTTAACATTTCCCTTACTTTTTGGATCCATTGGTCAAGACCATTGTCGTTGGTGCTTTCTTTGTATTTCCAGTGGGCGGCAAAACCTTTTTCCGCAATTTCGTTCATGCGTTGGGTACGTATCTGTACTTCAACCCATTGTCCTTTAGGGCCCATTACCGTAGTGTGCAGGGATTCGTAGCCATTACCTTTTGGAGAAGAAACCCAGTCGCGTAGGCGATCGGGATTAGGACGATATAAATCGGTAACAATTGAATATGCTTTCCAACAATCGGCTTTTTCACTCTCTGGCGGACTATCTAAAATAATTCGGATGGCAAAAAGATCATATACTTCTTCAAAAGGGATGTTCTTTTTCTTCATCTTATTCCAAATGGAATGGATAGATTTTGGACGTCCGTAAACGTTAGCTATAAGCCCTTGTTCTGCTAAAATATCATTGATAGGTTCAACGAAAGCCTTAATGAATGCATTTCTTTCCGCTTTTTTCTCATTAAGCTGTGTTGCAATGTACTTGTAAGTATCTGGTTCCAAATACTTCATGGATAGATCTTCCAATTCCGACTTAATCGCGTAAAGCCCTAAACGATGTGCCAGTGGAGCATACAAGTAAATGGTTTCCGATGCGATTTTTAATTGCTTATGACGAGGCATGAAATCCATCGTACGCATGTTATGCAGTCTATCAGCCAATTTGATCAAAATTACCCTAACATCATCAGCAAGGGTAAGCAGCATTTTCCTGAAATTTTCCGCCTGTAGCGAGCTGTTGGTGTCAAAAACGCCAGATATTTTGGTCAAACCATCAATAATCTTAGCGGTTTTTTTGCCAAACTCACGTTCAATATCTTCTAGAGTGATATCGGTATCTTCTACCACGTCGTGCAATAGGGCGCAAACAATAGAGGTGGTGCCCAATCCAATTTCTTCAGCGGCAATTTGAGCCACTGCAATCGGGTGGTATATATAAGGCTCGCCAGATTTACGGCGCATGTCCTTATGGCTTTCCAAGGCCATGTCAAAAGCCTTGCGTATTTCTTTTTTGTCGCCTCTTTGAAGTGTTGACTTACAGGCACGTAGCAATGCCCTATACCTTTTTAATATTTCTTTTTTTTCGGCTTCTAGATCTATCACTAACGCGTTCTTCATTTGTACTTTCTAGGTAAAATTATAATGTATTTAAACTATAAAATGCTATATTGGGTTGTAGTTAAAGCGAATAAGCAAAAATAGCTTTAACTTTGAACAGGTATAAATTTATGAAATTTTATCGTTTTTTTGCTCTTTCAATTGTCATCATTGCTGGTTTTAGCGCAAAGGCTCAAGACAGCACGGCAAAAGCTATTTGGCCAAAGTTAGGCAAAAATGATACCATTAGAGTGGCTGCTACTAATGATGGGGGATATATGATTCCCTGGATTGGCCTGAACGAGGTGGTGATTATTGGTCAACGTATCTGGAAATCGCCTCAGGAGCAGGTTGCTTATAATAGGTTAAGATACAATGTATTAAAAGTGATGCCTTATGCATTGTTTGCTAAAAGGAGATACGAAAAGCTGGAGCGGGATTTGGCGTTGGTTTCTGATAAAAAGGAACAAAAACGTTTGGTCAAGGAATGTGATAATGAAATAAAAAAAATGTTTAATACCGAAATCAAGGAATTAACCATTACCCAGGGACAAATATTAACTAAATTAATTGATAGAGAGGTAGGAAGAACCACTTATGATATTGTGAAACAGACAAAAGGTAAGTTTGCGGCTTTTTCATACCAGCTGGTAGCAAGAGTGGTAGGCCATAATTTAAAAAGTACCTACAGTGTTCAGGAAGATAGAGATATCGAATCCATTATCAGAGGCTCCGGTTACTATCAGTAAGTTTGAGAAGATGAATTTAAAACCAACAGTGTATCCGTTTAAGGCTCGCCTCATTAACGGAACAGAAAAAAACTTGGCCGATTATAACGGAAAAGTATTGTTGATTGTGAACACCGCATCTGGCTGTGGCTTCACACCCCAATTAAAAGATCTACAGCAAATCAGGGAAGAATTTTCCGGTCAGGATTTTGAAATTTTAGGTTTTCCTTCCAATGATTTTGGGAAACAGGAACCTCTGGATGGTAAGGCCATTAATGAATTTTGCGAAGTAAATTATGGCGTGCAATTCCCCATATTTGATAAAATTATGGTACGAGGTAAAGAAGCTCATCCTTTATTTAAGTTTCTGGCCGATAAAAAATTGAACGGAAACCTTACTTCTACACCCCGTTGGAATTTCCATAAATATCTGATCAATAAAAAAGGCGAAGTGGTAGAATATTTCTATCCTTTTACTAAGCCTACTTCATCTAAAGTGAAGAAAAAAATCCAACGTCTTTTACAGGAAACTATCTAAAACGTACACACAAATGAAACTTGATTTATTGGTTTTGGCTGTGCACCCCGACGATGCGGAATTAGGGTGCTCTGGCACTATTATTAAACATATTGCACAAGGAAAAAAAGTAGGCATTGTCGATTTTACGCAGGGCGAACTAGGCACTAGGGGCACTATTGAAACCCGTGCTGCTGAAGCAGAAGCTTCTTCTAAAATTATGGGACTACATGCCAGAGAAAATATTAAAATCAGGGACGGTTTCTTTAAAAATGATGAGCAACATCAATTGGAAGTAGTGAAGATGATACGTAAATATCAGCCTGAAATTATTTTAACCAATGCTTTGTATGATCGTCATCCGGATCATGGCAGGGCTTCGGAGTTGGCCAACGATGCTATTTTTCTTTCGGGTTTAAGGAAAGTACAAACCAGCTTGAACGGTATCGAGCAGCAACCTTGGAGACCCCGACTGGTTTTGCAGTACATTCAAGACACTTATATTAAACCTGATATTATTGTGGACATTTCTGGACAAATGGACCAGAAAATCGAAGCCATTAGAACTTTTAAGACTCAATTTGATAGTCCTGACGAAAGTGAACCGCAAACCTATATTTCTACTCCAGGCTTTTTACAATCTGTAATTGCCAGAGCTAGGGAGATGGGCAAAAATATTGGTGCAGAATATGGTGAAGGATTTACCTCTAGGAAACTTTTAGGAGTAGATAATTTGTTTGATTTACGATAGTAATCCTTCAAAAGCCAACAATTTTGGCCATTTTGTGTTTTAAATTTAGCTAATTAAGTCATCCGGTTTTTTGACTTTTAACTTTCTACTTTAAACCTAAAAAAATGGCCAATCTATTTTCCTCTTTAAAAAACGCTTATCAACTCTTCAAAAGCGTAGATTTCCAAAAACTAGATGCGTTGTCTAAAAAAGTAGACCTGCCAAAAATGGTGGAAACGATTTCTAATTTAGACGGAAAGCAATTGCAGGGCATGATGAAAATGATGGGTGGAAGTTCTCGTAAAAAGGAACTGCCGCCAATAGAAGGCGATTTTTATCATTTGGGCGAGGAAGCCTTGAATGAAGAAGATAGGGCATTACAGTTGAAAGTGCGTGCCTTTCTGGAGAAAGAGGTGAAACCTATTGTCAATCATTATTGGAACCGGGCTGAGTTTCCTTTTGAAATTATTCCCAAGCTTGCCGAACTTAACGTTTGCGGATTAACCTATAAAGGCTATGGCTGTCCCGGGAAATCTAATTTAATGGAAGGTATTTTGGCTATGGAAATGGCTCGCATCGATACCTCGTTATCTACTTTTTTTGGGGTTCAGAGTGGCTTGGCCATGGGTTCAATCTATATTTGTGGGTCCGAAGAACAGAAACAAAAATGGCTGCCCTTAATGCAGAAATTTGAAGTGATTGGCGCCTTTGGGTTAACCGAGCCCGAAGTAGGTTCGGCAGCAGCTGGAGGGTTAACTACTACCTGTAAAAAAGTTGGCGATGAATGGATACTAAATGGCCAAAAGAAATGGATTGGTAATGCCACGTTTGCGGATATTTTGGTTATTTGGGCTCGAGACGAAGATAGCAGTGAAGTAAAGGGATTTATTGTTAAGAAAGATAATCCTGGGTTTGCTGTTGAAAAAATGGAAAATAAAATGGCCTTGCGTATCGTTCAAAATGGTTTGATTACTTTAACTAACTGCAAAATCGCGGAGAGTGATCGCTTGCAAAATGCCAATTCATTTAAAGATACGGCGAAAGTATTGCAAATGACTAGGGCCGGGGTGGCTTGGCAAGCTGTAGGATGTGCTCGTGGTGCTTATGAAAATGCTCTTGATTATACCCGAACCCGCAAGCAATTTGGTAAACCCATTGCCTCCTTCCAGTTGATACAAAATCATCTGGTAGAGATGTTGTCAAACTTAACGGCGATGCAAACGCTTTGTTTCCGCTTATCGCAACTACAAGATCAAGGGTTGTTGAAAGATGAACATGCTTCTTTAGCCAAAGTGTTCTGTTCACTTCGCACCAGGGATGTGGTGAGCAAGGCGAGGGAAGTAATGGGGGGTAATGGAATTTTGTTGGAATATAATGTCGCTCGTTTTGTGGCTGATGCAGAAGCCATTTATTCATATGAAGGAACTAAGGAAATCAATACTTTAATTGTAGGTAGGGCAATTACAGGTTTTTCAGCCTTTGTTTAAGCTTTTATATGCCATTCATTAAGATTGCTTCGTCGCACCTTCCCGCAAAGACGTGAATAAGGTCGTCATTGCGAGCTTTGCGAAGCAATCTATTTAGATTATTGAGAAAAGCCCTTCAACTGTGTTGTTCAATATTTGAGGATATTCCTAATCTCTATTTTGTGGAGATCATTATAGATATATCACCCTTTCAGGGTTATTTTTATGGCTTGATTTTGCTATAAATATTTCATTTAGGCTTGTGGAGGGCTCGTTCGAGTAACAGTTCCATTATACTTATGTTTATCGGCTAATTTGCTATAAATAGTGAACTCTTCTAGTTGTAAAATTGCAGGAACATGTTCGCTTAATGATTCTCGTTATTCCAAGTCCGAAGGACTGATATTGATGTAGAAATAAAGCATAGCAAATGAACCACGAAGTGGTGACATTATGTTTTTCGAATAGTTTGGCATCTTTCTTTCTTGAATTAGCATGTACAAAGATTTCTCCGCTGCGGTCGAGATGGCGAACGATCAATGGGTTAGTCGTGGCTCTTGCAAAGACGAGGATAGTTCGTCATTGCGAGTATAACGAAGCAATCTTATAAAAAGCTTCTTGATTCAATTATTTAAATGGCCATTTTAATAGTCCTACGTTCCCCATGGCACTTTTTTCATACAAGGCAAAGCAATTTTGGTTAAAACGAGAATCAAAATTTACTTGGCCAGGAGTGAGTGCTGTTGGTGCTTCTTTGCCTTCCAAAAAATAGTAAACTTTGGTATTTCCATATTTGGTATGCGGCATTAGGTTTCCATAATCTTGCAGTTGGGCACCTAGAGTATCTTTTACGGTAACCACGTAAATACGTTGTACGGGGCCTGTATTGTTCTCATTTCTGTAGCTGGAAATTTCCTTAAATCCACCTTTTAAATCTTCAATGCCCGACTGTGTAAAGGTATCTTTGAGCATCCAGCCAACGAGGGCAATAACGAGCAATGCAATTCCGATTTTTTTCATGGTTCGAAATTAAGAGAAATAGATTTTTAGATTGTAGCGAACAAGTCACGAAAAAGAAAAACCATCAGGAAGTTAAGCTTAATGGTTTTTAAAGAAAAATAGTTCCAATTTAACGAAATGAAATTTATATAGTTTGTGTTAAAGCACAGAACATCAAAAAACGTCATTTAGAATGTAGAGGAAATCTAGCAAAATAGTTAATTCTACTTGCTAGATTTCTCCTCCTTCGTCGTCGAAATGACGGTGTAGGTAAGCTATAGCATTGGCAATATTTTGCGCATTACTTCAATGCCTTCATCAATATGTTGTTTTTCAATGCAAAGTGCTGGTCTAAAGCGAATGGTTTGGTTTCCACAGCCTAAAAACATCACATTGTTGGCCATTCCTTTTTCGATGAATTTATTGCGCATTTCTTTTTCTGGGAAATCGAAAGCACACAATAAACCTCTACCACGCACATTGCTCATTTTATCATGTTCATTGGCAAGCGTTTGAAGTTGAGTTTTTAAATATTCACCTAGTTGGGTGGCGTTGTTGCACAACTGGTCTTCTTCTACAATACTTAAAATTTGGGTGGAACGCACCATATCGACCAAGTTGCCGCCCCAAGTGGAATTGATACGCGAAGGAACATTGAAAACATTACCTTCAACCTCATCAACCTTATTGCCTACCAAAATACCACAGATCTGCATTTTCTTACCAAAAGAAATAATATCTGGTCTGGCTTTTTCACTAAAATGTTGGTGGCACCAAAATTTCCCAGTTAAACCAACACCTGTTTGTACCTCATCATAAATCAAGAAAGCCTCATTTTCATCAGCCAGTTGACGCAATTGGATTAAAAACTCTTCTCTAATATGGTTGTCGCCACCTTCCGACTGAATTGGTTCAATAATGATGGCACAAATGTCGTCTTTATTTTCAGCGAAAGCTTGTTTGATTTGAGCAATTGAGGCGGCTTCAGTTTCTTCGGCTACCGTTAAATTGTCGCCGCTTAAAGGGAATTTAACCTGTGGCGTGCCTACTCTTGGCCAATCAAATTTGGCAAACCACTTGGTTTTATCTGGTAGCGTATTGGTTAAGCTTAGGGTGTAACCGCTGCGGCCATGGAAAGCTTTTTCAAAATGAATTACCTTAAAGCCTTTCTCTTCTTTATATCCTTTTTTGAAGTTTTTCTGCACTTTCCAGTCCATGGCTACCTTTAACGCATTTTCTATGGCCAAAGATCCACCTGCAATAAAAAAGGCGTGTGGCAAATAATCAGGAATACCTACTCTGGAGAATGTTTTTACAAACTCCGCATATTGTTGGGTATATACATCTGAGTTGGAAGGATTGGCTAATGCAGCTAATAATAAGTTGTGTTTAAAAGCTTCATCGTTCACCATCTTGGGATGATTGTAGCCCAAAGGAACCGAAGCGAAGCAAGTAAAGAAATCTAACAACTTACGGTTGTATTTCGAATCATAGATATAGGCCCCGTTACTTTTTTCCATATCATAGGTAAGATCGTAACCATCGGCAAGAATATGTTTTTTAAGAGCTTGTTGAACCTCACTAGGGGAGACGCTTAGTTGATACATAAATTTAAGTTTTGGTATAACTCAAATTTAAATAAATGTGCCAAATTATCAAATTTAGGCGGTTTTTGAACTCTGAGTTCAAAAACTAGGTTTAAACAGTTTAAACTTAGTTTTTGCTTTGAACTTTCACAAAAATAAAAAAATGTGGAAAAAATATTTTGATAGAATTTAACTGAACTGGTCAATTTTTCCCAAAATTCCGAATAGCCCGCCCGTGTGGAGCATCAAAATTTTAGCATCTTTCTCAATAATTCCTTTTTCCATTAAATTGAAAATAGCGTAGCACATTTTGCCGGTATAAATGGGGTCTAGCAAAATACCTGTACTGCTCGTAAAATCTTTAATGAAGGTAATGAGTTCAGGGGTTGTTTTGGCGTAACCTCCAAAATGATAATCGAGATGCAGGTGTAGTTTAGAGAGGTCGCTTTCATAGTTGGCTATTTCATCGCGAATAAAATCGCCGCCTTTTAAAACGGGAATTACGTGAAGTTGTGTAGGTAGTTGGTGTTTATTGATACCTTTTAACAGCCCAGCAGCGGTGGTACCTGTTCCGGCGGCACAAAAGATATAATCAAAATCTTCCAGCAGCTCATCAATAATTTCGGCACAACCTATGATTGCTTCTTTACTTGCTCCTCCTTCATCTATAAAATAGACACTATTGTCGTTTGAGTAATGTTTTTCAAATAAATCCGTCTTGTTTCTGTAGCTTTCTCGGTCGGTAAATTGCAACTGCATGCCAAAAAGCTTACAAAGTGCAAGCGTAGGATTGTTTACCATTTCGCCCCTAACAAATGCAGTTGCTTTTAAGTGATTTTTCGCAGCAGCTGCGGCAGTAGCCAATAGGTGATTGGAATAAGCCCCACCAAAAGTAATGAGGTGATTTTTGTTTTTTTCAGCTGCATCTTGCAGGATATATTTCAGCTTGCGCCATTTGTTGCCCGAAACGAAAGGGTCAATCAAATCATCTCGCTTAACAAAAAGCGTTTTTCCACGAAAAGAAACCTGATGGATAGGGCTTGGCAACAGCATAAAATAAAAAAGCTTCCCCAAAGAGAAGCTTTTTTAAGCGTTTTTGAAAATTTTAATTGCCTATTCCAAAACCTATCCCAGCATTTACGTAGCTGTATTTAGCTTGAGTGTATGCACCGTAAATTCTGAAAAATGCCAACTGTAATTGAAAACCTAAAGAAGCTTTTGCACCGCTTACGTCAGTATTCTTGATTTCAAATGGGTTGGTATAAGTTTTACTAGGGTCAGTATCATCAAAGCTGTAAGTGCCTAATGCTCTAATGTGGGTATTAGATTTGTTGTAACCAAGACTAAAGAATGGCGTAAATACTGATAGTTTTTTAGAAATGATGGCATCTACACTTACCCCTTTCAGTTTTACATCAATATTTTGGTTTGGATCAGGATTTTGTCCTACTTCCAAAGGAATATTCCATTTTAATTGGGTATAACCAAAGGCCACCGCTAAATCAAAAGGTAGCATTTTGCCTGTTTTACCTAATACTAAAGGTAATACTTCTACTTTAGCACCTACACCAAAAAGATCCACCTTGCCAAAATCGCTAAGATCAATGGTTGGGGTGTAACGTACTGAGATGTCAATGTTTTTTGGAAGACCCATTGTTAACTGTACCTGAGGGGCTGGTACTACACCAACGCCAATACCTTCAGGTAGGTTAAATTGCTTACTAGGGTCGTTGCCTACTTGCATTTTGGTACCATCTTGTTCAGGTCCGGCAATAGTAGGAGAGTTTACATTAGCGCCAGCTACTGGAGCCATGCTGGTGAGCCCTAATTTAGTAACATCAAATGTTTTGTCCTTTGAAGGAACGAAAGCGCCAGAAGCGGTAATTCTTAGATCAAAGCGTAAGAAATTTTTAGCTTTTGCTGAGCTGTACCACATTGAGTTTAATCCTAAACCAAATCCAGTAGTTGCGGGTAAAAGGTAAGCGCCGGCTAATTTCCCAGCGTCTGCCGGGGTACCTTTGAAAACGCCTCCAACCTCATCTTGTGCCATCAAATTAAATGGCAATAAAAAAGCGCTAAGAACAATTGTGTTTCTTAGCGCCCGAAATTTTTTTTCCATGTTTATTTGTTTGATATTCAGACACGAAAATATATTTTTCTAATTAAATATGGAAAAAAATTCATTACAATCTTAAGGTTTTGAGTAAAGCTTTTCATACGCACAACTTAAATTCTCCACCTACACTACAATAAATAAGCCAATTTGTTTTCAAATAATATCATTTCGATAATTTATTTTTGCAGCATGGAAAATTTCGCAATAGGGCAAGAGGAAGACGAACAGGATTTATTTGAGCATTTTAATATTGTCGTTGATAAAGGACAGTCGCTATTGCGAATTGACAAGTTTTTGATGCACCGTATTGAAAATGCATCGAGAAACAGGATACAGAATGCTATTGATGCTGGCAATGTACTGGTGAATAAACAGGTCATTAAGGCTAGCTATAAGGTAAAACCTTTAGATGAGATCTCGATTGTTTATGCTCACCCGCCTCGTGATACAGAGGTTTATCCAGAAAATATTCCTTTGGAGATTGTTTACGAAGACGATGATCTATTAATCGTGAACAAACCAGCAGGTATGGTAGTGCATCCTGGTTATAACAATTATACCGGAACCTTGGTGAATGCCTTGGCCTACCATTTTGAGCAGTTGCCTACTTTACCAGGTAATGATGGGAGACCGGGTTTGGTGCATCGGATTGATAAGGATACTTCGGGATTGTTGCTGATCAGTAAGAACGAAATCACCATGACTAAGTTGGCGAAACAGTTTTTTGATCATAGCATTACCCGTAAATATATGGCTTTGGCGTGGGGAGATATTGAAACTGATGGTAGGATCGAAGGATATATTGGCCGAAGCCTAAAAAACCGCATTATCCAAGATGTTTATGAGGATGAAGAAAAAGGTAAGTGGTCGGTAACCAATTATAAGGTATTGGAGCGTTTAGGTTATGTAACTTTAGTGAGCTGCCAATTGGAAACAGGCCGCACACATCAGATCAGAGCGCATATGAAACATATCGGTCATCCACTTTTTAATGATGCTACCTATGGTGGCGATAGAATTTTGAAAGGCACTACCTTTTCTAAATACAAGCAGTTTGTTGGCAATTGCTTTGAACTGATGCCCCGACAGGCGCTACATGCCCAAACTTTGGGATTTATACATCCTACTACACAAAAGTATATGGAGTTTGAAGCTCCCTTGCCTGCCGATTTTGATGCAGTATTAACCAAATGGCGTAATTATATCATCCAACCTCAGTCTTAAATGTCGCAATATATTTTATTTAACGACCAATTTGTGCAGAGCGATGCGCCGCTTTTGCAAGCGCAGAACAGGGGTTTTAAGTTTGGGGATGGGCTATTTGAAACCATGAGGATGTGTAATGGAAAATTGCAATTTCCAGCGCTTCATGCTGATCGGTTACATGCGGGCATGAAGGCGCTAAAAATGGATGGTTATACCTTGCTGGATGATTACTTCTTGAAGCAAAAAACGGCTGAGCTGGCCAAAAAGAATAGGATACACGGCAATGCTCGTTTTCGTTTAACTATTTATCGTAATGGAGAAGGGCTTTATACGCCACAAAGTAACAAAGTAGGTTATTTGTTAGAAGCATCGGCGCTGCCTAATGCCGATTACGAATTAAATACCAAAGGATTGATTGTAGATGTTTACGATGAAATCCCTAAGCCGATCAATAAGCTCTCCAATTATAAAACCACCAATGCCTTATTATATGTTATGGCAGGGCTGTATCAAAAGCAGCATCGTTTAGATGAGGCTTTGCTTCTTAACCAACATGGTTTTTTATGCGAGAGCACTAGTTCTAATGTTTTTGTGGTGTACCAAAACCAAATTTACACCCCTGCACTTTCTGAGGGTTGTGTGGCGGGTGTCATGCGTAATGTGGTGATGCAATTGGCCAAGCAAAACCAATTGCCATTAATAGAGGCGCAAATTAACCCACAAATATTGAACGAAGCGGAAGAGGTTTTTGTGACCAATGCTATTGGGGGAATTAGATGGGTAATGGGCTATGGCCGCAAACGATATTTTAATGAAGTAGCTAAGGATTTAAGCGCCAAGCTAAATGCCTTCTAGTATTGGTAGTATCACTAATAAATTACATTCATAGTTTATCTATGGTGGGTTTTTCGATATAAAATTTGTGTATTTTGTTCTCACACACAAATGTAAATCGATATGAAAAAACTACTCACTATCGTCATGGCATGCTATGCCCTGAACGCTCGTTCGCAGATGGACGAATCCAAAAATTTTGTTTACCTCCGTTCTGATTCTGTTATTCATGCAGAACGGGTCAGGTTACGTCCTGATTTTTCAGGCTCTTGGGTATTACGGGCCGATTCCAGAAGAGTTCCCTTAACGCAGGTGAAATTCTTTAACAATGAAGATGGTTTCTTTGCCAACTTGCGTAACACCACTCTTTTGGGCACCAATTCTTTTTCAGAGCGGATCATTAAAGGGAAGATCAATCTTTATCAAGAGGTTGATTACAATCCCGTGCCATTTGAATTGGATCATTACCGATTTAGAGACCGGGCACCACGTGCAATTTCTACGCGGATGTTCTATAACAAAGGCTATTCGGCATTGAAAAAAGTAAGCTATGCACATTTGAAAATGGATATGGCAGACCAACCTAAGAGCCTTGATTTCCTAGAGGGGTATAGAAAGAGCAAGCAAGTAGGAACCGTTTTTTATGTCGCTGCGGGTGCTGCTATTGTCGCTGGCTTGGTCAATTTTGCCATTGCGGGCAATAATCAAAATTCTTCCATAGGTAGTTTTGAAAGAAGCTATTTGGGAAGCCTTTTGTTGATCGGGGCAGGTGCCGGTTTAAGTTTGGGAGGTTACCTAAAGCATGCGGAGGCCAATAGGGAAATGGAAAAAGCAATAGATGCTTACAACCGTCAATGATCAATCAATTAAAAAAGGGTGCCTGAAGCAATTTGGGCACCCTTAATGATTGTGCTAAAGTCTAACCCCTCTTAAAAATTCATCAACCAACATCCTTTTTTTGCCTTCCAATTGCAGTTCGAGCAATTTGATATAGCCGTTGTTGCTGGCAAATTTCAAAAAGGTTTTACCATCGGTTTCAAAAGCACCAGCGGCTACCTTAGGGGCGGTGTTTTCCTTCTCCACCTTGAAAATCTTTAAAGTTTTGCCATTTAAAAAGGTAAATGCGGTAGGGTAGGGACTTAATCCCCTGATATGGTTAAACACCGTTTGATTATCTTGCTGCCAGTTGATTTCGCAAAAATCCTTGAAAATTTTTGGAGCCATTTTCAATTCCGTATCCATAGGTTGTGGTACCTCGTTGTAATCGCCACTTTCAATGGCTTTCACCGTTTTTACAATGAGTTTGGCCCCAATATTCATTAACTTATCGTGCAGGGTACCCGCAGTATCGTCCTCGGTGATCGGTGTGCTTTCCGAAAAAATCACGTCGCCCGTATCTATTTCTTGTTTAAGGAAAAAAGTAGTCACACCGCTTTCTTTTTCACCGTTAATGATGGCATGGTTAATAGGTGCCGCACCTCGGTATTGTGGCAGTAAAGAGCCGTGCAGGTTAATGGTGCCCTTGGCGGGCATGTTCCACACCATTTCAGGCAGCATCCTAAAGGCAACCACCACTTGAAGGTCGGCATTTAGCGCTTTTAGCTCCTCCATAAATGCTGGATCTTTCAGTTTTAAGGGTTGCAGTACCTTTAGCCCATGTTCAACGGCGTATTTTTTAACAGCACTTTCGCTCAGCTTTTGGCCACGGCCAGCAGGCTTGTCTGCGGCAGTCACCACGCCCACAATCTCAAATCCCGCATTTTTAAGTGCATCTAAAGAAGCTACTGCAAAATCGGGCGTACCCATAAAAACTATTTTCATCTTTTTGATTTACGATTTTAGATTTACGACTTACGAGTTGACCCATTGCTTAATAAGTAGCAATCATCGGTCTTTCGAACAGCTAACTTATCACCTATTTAAAACTTCATCGCTCGGTCCAGCTCACGTTTACTTTCTCTTTCCTTGATAGTATCTCGTTTGTCGAACTCCTTTTTACCTTGAGCCAATGCTATTTCTACCTTGGCAAAACCACGTTCGTTAATGAAAATCCGGAGGGGAACAATGGTAAAACCTTTTTCTTCGCCTTTTAATTTTAACTTCCTCAGTTCCTTTTTCTGTAATAGCAACACACGGTCACGCTTAATATCGTGGTGATAAAAAGAGCTATGGCTATATTCGGAAATGTGCAGGTTGCGGATGTAAAGATTATTACTGATGAACATGCAAAAGGCATCGGTTAAATTGGCCTTTCCCTGTCTGATCGATTTAATTTCGGTGCCAAGCAAAGCAATGCCCGCCACATACTTATCTAAAATGTGGTAATCAAAAAATGCTCGCTTATTCTTTATCTGTATATCGTTAGGCATAACTGCAAATATCAACAATTGTGGGCTATATGTAACAGCATCTTTTCATTTTTGTTTTATTGCAATTAAGTTGCATTTTAAAAATCCTATTCTATATTTGCAATATAGTTGCGTTAATGCTTTGGTTTAGATTTTTTTAATTTAAATATTTATTGTTGTTAAATTAATTTTTAGATTTGTCTAAAATTATATTTTTGTATAGCTAATTGTTTTGATGATGAAGAACACTTTACCTCTTTTGGTGCTTTTACTATTGTTTTTTAATGCTGATGCTCAGGATATTGTGCTGAAAGGGAAAGTAGAAAGCAATGGTGCGCCCGTAACCAAGGCCAACCTGCGTATTGTAGCACTACAGCGCTCCACACAAACCGATGCCGAAGGTAATTTCGGTTTTGTAGCTTTGAAAGCTGGGCAATACCAGCTCAGAATTACGGCTTTAGGCTACGAAACCCAAACGAGTACGGTACAAATATCCTCAGACACGGTGTTGCATTTCGAGTTGGTTGAACAGCAGGAAAAACTAAGGGAGGTAGTGGTTACCGGTACGCAAAAGGAAGTGAACCGTTTGGAAAGCCCTGTACCTGTAGAAGTGTACAGTGCCAAGTTCTTCCAAAAAAATCCAACTCCGAGTATTTTTGATGCTTTGCAGAATATTAATGGTGTTAGGCCCCAGCTCAACTGCAATATTTGTAACACTGGCGATATTCATATCAATGGTTTGGAAGGCCCTTATACCATGGTGATGATTGACGGCATGCCTATTGTGAGCAGCCTATCTACGGTGTACGGCCTATCGGGCATTCCCAATTCATTGGTAGAGCGCATTGAGATTGTAAAAGGCCCGGCATCGTCCCTTTATGGCTCCGAAGCGGTAGGCGGGTTGATCAATATCATTACCAAAGAAGTAGGCAAAGCACCCCGGTTCACGGCCGATTTGATGAGCACTAGTTATTTAGAACATAACATTGATTTAGGTTTTAAAGCGCAGGTATCGCCCAAAATAAGCTTCTTAACGGGCGTAAACTACTTTAAATATGGCCACAAGGTGGATGCTAACCATGATGGCTTTACCGATGTGACCTTGCAGGATAGGATTTCCGTATTCCAAAAATGGCAGTTCAAAAGACCTGAAAACAGACTGTTCTCTTTAGCCGGACGGTATTTGTATGAGGATAGATGGGGTGGGGAAATGGGTTGGACAAAGCAATACAGGGGTGGAGGTGAAATTTACGGTGAAAGCATCTACACTAAACGCTTTGAATTGCTAGGGAACTACCAGTTGCCATTAAAAGAAAAGATGTTTTTGGCCTTTTCGTTAACGAGCCATAACCAAGATAGCAGATATGGGGAGACTTCTTACATTGCGAAGCAGAACATTGCCTTTTCGCAGCTCACTTGGGACAAAAAAATAGGTGCCCATGATCTGTTGTTGGGTACAGCTTTTCGCTATACTTATTATGATGACAATACGCCAGCTACCTTTACCACCCAAAACAATCCTGAAAAGGTGTACCTGCCAGGTTTTTTTGTACAGGACGAGATTAAGCTGGCCAGCAAGCATGCCCTGTTATTGGGCATGCGCTACGATTACCACTCTACACACGGGAATATCTTTACGCCCCGCTTGGCCTATAAGATCAATTTTGATGAAAGCAGCATCCTGAGGCTCAACGCTGGAACCGGATTTAGGGTGGTGAATATCTTTACCGAAGACCATGCGGCTTTAACTGGCGCTAGGGAAGTAGTGATCGAGGAAAATTTGAAGCCCGAGAAGACGTACAACGTGAACCTTAACTACCTTAAAAAAATGTACGATTTAAGTGGAAACACGTTCACTCTTGATGTTTCGGCCTTTTACACCCATTTCAGTAACCGCATTGTGGCCGATTATGAAACCAATACCAACCAGATTCGCTACAATAACCTTAGTGGCTACGCGGTAAGCAAGGGCTTGACCGGGAATTTTGAGGCTACGCTCAACTTTGGGCTTAAACTGAACGCGGGCATTACCCTACAGGATGTGGGCTTGGTAGCCAATGGGCAAAAAACGCAGCAAATGCTTACCGAAAAATGGATGGGCACTTGGTCGGTATCGTACCTGATCAATGTGCTGAATTTGGGCATTGACTATACCGGAAATATGTACGGCCCTATGCGCCTGCCCCTGCTGGGCGATCTGGATCCCCGCCAGCCCTATTCGCCTGTGTGGAGCCTGCAAAATATCCAACTGGTGTACCGCGGTTTTAAAAACCTGGAGGTTTATGGAGGTGTAAAAAACTTGCTCAACTTTAAGCCCACAAAAAACAACCCTTTTATTATTGCCCGTAGCCATGATCCCTTTGATCGCCAGGTACAGTTTGATCCCCAAGGCAATGCCCTGCCTACGCCCAATAACCCCTATGGCTTAACTTTTGACCCCAGTTATGTGTATGCGCCCAACCAAGGGATCAGGGGTTTTGTGGGGTTGAGGTATAGTTTGAGGTGATACTATTATAAACGAGAATTAGTTATTATAATATGAATGATTATCTATAAAATATAGGGTGCTCTATTCCTGGAATGGTTAATAAATTTGGTATAGGGCCTTTATGATTATTTGTTCGTAAATGAACTTGTTTTAAAGTAATATGTCCCAGCTTTGCTAATGAACCTTCGTAATACCTTTGATAGCATAATTTCCTGCCTGCAAAACCCGCGGTTTGAGGATAGTTAATTTCTTCTTGTAATGTTATCCAATAAATCAATTCCTTCATAGGGTTGTCAAACGTAGTAAACTTACATTCTAACCCATTGTTATAAAGTCCACTTAAAGCCTCTTTGATTTGGTTGAAATTGTTTGGTGTGGTTAGGCTATATACATCATTTACAATTTGCACATGAGTGGGAGCAATACCGCCTTTTGATAATCTATAGTCTCCAGGTTTTTTATATCCAGGGTAGGTTATCATTAAATCTCCCACTTTAAAACTAGTCTTTGTAGATTTATCTTGAAGCTCCTCATAAAGGTTGAGCATGTATTCTATGCCTCCATCGTAATTCATGGAACTATTTAAAATAAAACCTCATTTCTTTTTCAATTTATAAAAGACAGGCTTTGGGCCACGTCCTTCTTTTGACATATCTTTTCTTTCGGTTTTTTCTATTTTTCCTTTAAAAGACTTGTTGATGCGGTCTATAATTTGACTTACAGAGTAGCTTTCTCCATGCTCTTCTAAAATGCTATTTGCAATGTCCTCGGCTAAAAACTCATCACCAGCCGCGTAGCTCTTAATTACTTTGTTAATTTGCTCATTAATATCGCTTGAAGTGTAGGTAATTGCTTTAGCTGGACCTTCTTTTTTTCGGTAGGCAATGCGTTGTTTGGTTTTTTCAGGAAGTGATTCAAAAGAGGGAATAGGAAAATTGGGATTGCCGAATTCAAAAAATCTTAGCCCAAACGATTGAGCTATAGCTTCAGCTGTTTCGAGTTGCAAACTACCTGAATTATCTAAAACAGAAGAAATAGTTCTTTTAACTGAATTGGCTAAATATGCTATATCGATAGCTTCCAAAGAAAATTTTTTCATGTATTTTCTTAAGATTTTAGCGAATTCATCAATAACCAGCACTTCTTTCATTTTAATTGGTATAAAATCTTTTGTTTTTATATTTTTATTTTATTACATTTGGTATCAGTTACTTATAGCGACAAAAAAAAAGAGTAGGGGAAACCTTGCTTGACGATGCTACTCGTCCAGAATCCGCCAGATTTCACCACGAGTTGATCGAGAGTTCGCCTACTTACTGGAATTCTTATACTTTTGTATAATCCAGTAGGGCGTACCTCGTAAACTTTTGGGTAACTTTTATCCTTGTGATAAAAGAGGTTTCTGGCGGAACCGTGGCAAAAGTGAAGAGGTACGCCTTATTGGTTTTTTATCAATTCGGTTTCTTTCCTTACTTTTTTACGGGTGCGCGTCGTTTTACATAACCAAATTAACCGCGTATGAAAACGAAAAAATTAAGCCTTGCCAATTGCCAATACCTCAAGGAGGTGAATTGCGGCTATTCCCAGTTACTCTTGTTAAAGAACGTGATCCGTTCCCCATCGTAGTGTAGGCCAAAAAATCCAAGTGTAAATAAAAACTAGCAGAAAAGGCTGTTGTGAATGATACACATCAGTTCTAATGAGATTTATATTTAGCTTGGCACCAGCCCTTTTAGCTTATAGACTAAAAAGTATGGCTTACTAATAGGTATCGCAATTCCAAGGTAGGCAACTTTTTTTTAATAAGCAATACGTTTTTCCTGTAGGGGCATGTAAACATGCCCTAAGGGCTGTCCCTTTACTTTTTTTTGTTGACTGTCAACACTGCGTATAGAGGAAAATTAATGTACTCATGAAAAACCGTTTAACCCATCTTTATACCAAGCTGCTCAGTTTGGTAAAACGCAACCCAGAATAATAAGGCCTACCAGCGGCTATATTTTTAGGTTAGTAATGCTATAGCCGCTTTTTTTCTTACAACCTATAACCATTTAAACTAATTAACTATGAAAAAAACAACAATATTCATTGTAATGGCTTTGCTATGCCTAAATTTTTGGGCTTTAGCACAGGAGCCAAACCCCATTAAACCATTAAAGGTAGGAGATAAGCTGCCCCAAAGCTTCTGGCAGCAGGAGCACACAATCTACCAAAACGGTAGAACCACCCAGCAAACTTTGGCCGCATATAAGGGCAGGCCTTTGATCCTCGATTTCTGGGCCACTTGGTGCAGTACCTGCATCTATAAATTCGGCATACTGGCCCAATGGCAAGAAAGCTATAGAGAGCAATTAAGTGTCTTGTTGGTAAACAGCACCAATACCAGAGATAAGGAGCAGCGAGTGGCAGAGCAGTTGGAGGGCAAAAGAGCGCCACATCAGCAATTTAAGCTGGCCAGTGTTGTTAATGATACCTATCTGGATGCCTTGTTCCCACACCGCATGTTGCCCCATTACATTTGGATAGATGCCACCGGAACTGTTGGCGCTATGACCAATGCCGATTTTGTCACTATCGAGCAGCTCCAAATTTTTTTAAAGACCAATCCGGTTAAGCCATGAGCAGGCTGGTGATTATCTGCTGCTATCTATTGATGGTACAGTGGGCGCAAGCACAAAGTTTAAAAGGGAAGGTGTTAGATCAGCAAACTGGCAAGCCAATGCAGGGCGTGGGCCTAAGCTTGGGAAACGGCTTGGCTACACAAAGCACCGGCAATGGAAGTTTCCAGTTCAATCTGGTGGAAGGTAATTACCTGCTCAAGGTAAGCTATGTGGGCTATGCCAGTATCAATATGGCCATTACCATACCGCTAAAGGATAGCCTAGTGATCAGGTTGGTGCCCAGCGAGCAACAATTGGAAGGGGTAACCATAAGTACGGGCTATCAAAAACTGCCACGGGAAAGAGCAACAGGTTCTTTCGCGGTAGTAGACCGGCGCCAGTTTGAACTGCAGGCAGGCAGCGATGTGCTCTCCAGATTGGAAACCATTAGCAATGGCCTCACGGTTGATCGGAGGAGCAATAGCAGTGGACAATTGATGGTAAGGGGCCTAAGCACCATTGCAGGGCCAAAATCGCCCTTGATCATTTTGGATAACTTTCCCTATCAGGGCGATATAGCCAATCTCAATCCCAACGACATGGAGAGTATAGTGGTGCTTAAAGATGCGGCAGCAACATCCATTTGGGGCAGTAGGGCAGGAAACGGTGTAATTGTACTCACTTCTAAGAAGGCCAGGCAGGGTGGCCGTATGCAGATTGATTTAAATGCCAATGCTCTGTTGGCAGATAAGCCCGATCTGTTTAGTGTACCGCAAATGGGTAGTGCCGAATTTATAGCCGTAGAACAGTTCTTGTACGACAAGGGCTTTTATGATTCGAGGATCAACTCGGCTGCCAAGCCGGCCCTATCGCCCGTGGTTGAGCTCATGTGGGCAAATACCAAGGGGGTGATCGGCGCTGCCGAGCTACAATCAAGTTTGGAACGGTTACGACAGCATGATGTAAGGGAGGAATATACCCGCCTGGTATATCAGCGGCCATTTACCCAGCAGTATAACCTGAGCTTGCAGGGCAGTGAGCAAAACATGGATTGGTACCTCATGTTGGGAAATGATAGGAACCGTAATGAAATTGACGCCAAAAGCAATAGGTTAAACCTCATTAGCAGGAGCACCCTACGTTTGGGCAAAAAACTAAAGGTGGATTTTGGGATCAATTACACCTACCAGAACGGCGTTACGGGCAAGGCCAGCTTTAATGATTTAAAGAATAGTTCGGGGGTATTGTATCCCTACCTTAAATTGGCCGATGATAATGGACAGCCTTTGGCTATTCCCCAAACTTATGCACTGAACTACCTGCAAACACTAAACCGGGATCAATTTTACGATTGGAATTATTATCCATTGAACGATTATCTCAACAATACGATCAGTAATAACAGGCGCAGCATTTTGGGCAATGTAGCACTAAATTACGAACTCCTGCCTGGGATGAATATCAAGGCCTATTATCAAAGGGAATATCAGCAAACGGGGAGCAGGTCCATCTATGGTAGCGATAGCTATACGGTAAGGTCGCTTGTGAACACTTATACGCAGGTAGCTACAGATGGTAAGGTAACCCGTATTGTTCCCATGGCCGAATTGTTAGACTGGACCCAAGGCACCTTGGATGCCCAGAGCTTACGTGCCCAATTGGGCTACAATAAAGCCTTGGGCAGGGGGGAATTAGATTTTTTGGCTGGCTTTGAGCTCAATGAGCGTAAGGCCGATGGCATTACGGGTAGGGTGTATGGCTATAGCGATGAACGTTTGAGTAGCGTAGCCCTCAATTACAATATTGCCTACCCCAATTACATCACCAAGGTTAACAGTTTCCTAAATACGGGGCAGGGACTAAGCGGCACCTTAAACAGGTTTGTGTCGGTATACGCCAATGCGGCCTATGCATTCGAGGGTAAATATGTGATTTCGGCCAGTGCCCGACGCGATGCTTCCAACCTTTTTGGGGTAAGCGCCAACGACAAGTGGAAGCCGCTATGGTCTTTGGGGGTAGCATGGAATGTACATCGCGAAAAGTTTTTACAATTCTCTTGGCTCAATGAACTTAAAATGCGTGGCAGCTATGGTTTCAGTGGCAATGTGGACCCCAGCAGGGCCGCCCTAACTACTCTGTTGGTGGCGGGTACCAGTACCTTAACTCAAGGGGCGCAGGCAAGGTTCGATCAGTTTGCCAATCCTTCGTTGCGTTGGGAACAGGTAGCCACTAGCAATCTGGGGGTTGATTTTGCTCTTTTTGGCAACAAATTGAGCGGTAGTGTAGAGGTATTCCAAAAAGTATCTAGCGATTTGTATGGCAATACGCCAGTAGACTATACCGCGGTTCCGGCTACAAGTTTGGTCATGAACGTTGCCAAGATACGTGCCAAGGGGCTGGATTTGGCGTTGCGTTATAAAGTATTTGATGGCAAATTTAAATGGGTGCCTGATCTGAACTTTAACCTCTACAAAGATGAAGTATTGGAATACTACCAGGCAAGTGATCAGGGGGCCATTTTCGTAGGTACGGGTGTAACGGCAGCGCCGTTAAAGGGTTATCCAGTTTATTCGGTATTCTCTTACCGATGGGCTGGGCTCAATCCGGTAAATGGTAATCCGCAGGGCTATTACCAAGGTGCAGTAACGGATAATTATACCCAACTATTGGGTGCGGGTACCAAGGTAAGCGATTTGGTTTTCAATGGGCCAGCCTTTGCGCCTGTGTATGGCAGTTTGGGACAGTATTTCGCCTATCAAAATCTCAGTTTGGATGTGAGGTTGAGCTTTAAATTAGGGCATAGCTTTGGCAGATCGGGCATCAATTACAATACGTTGTTCAACTCGGGCGCTGGGCATCCAGAGTACGCACAGCGTTGGCAACAGCCCGGAGATGAAATGCATACCCAAGTGCCATCTTTGGTATACCCTGCGGTAAGTAGAAGGGATAATTTCTATAATAACTCAGAAGTGTTGATTGAGGATGCCAGTAGCGTGCGCTTGGCTTTTGTAACCTTAGGCTACAGGTGGGACGCTAAATGGTTATCACGTTTGTCGTTGAAAAGCTTAAGCGTACAAGCCAATGCAAGCAATTTAGGCGTCCTATGGAAAGCAAACAGGCAGGGGCTTGATCCCGATTATCGTAATGGGACAGTGCCGCCTGCAAGAATATTTTCTTTGGGTTTAAAGTGCGGTTTATAACGGATAAAAATGAAAAAGATGAACAATAATATGTATCGTTTAGCCCTATGGCTAATGGTAGTAATAGTCACATTTAGCTGTAAAAAATATTTGGATGCCAAGCCTAACAAGCAATTGACCACCATAAGTAGTCTCACGGAGTTACAGGCATTGTTGGACGACCATGCACGACTGAACTATCAGACAGTGTACGCCGCAGAAGCAGCTTCCGACAATTTCTATTTGACCGACCAAGCGCTCAGGGCGCTAAGCTTGGAAGGCGATAGGAGGATTTACAATTGGCAAAAAGGTAACCAGTTTGAAGGTGCCAGTAATGGTTGGTATTACAGTTATTTGGGTATTTACTACGGAAACACGGTATTGGAAAGCTTAAGTAGGATTGAGCGCACCAATGGGAATGCTGTCCAATGGGATAATATTAAAGGCCAGGGCTATTACTATAAAGGGAGCAACTTACTGAATGCGGCTATGGTATGGTGCCTGGGTTATGAGGCTACTACGGCATCGCAAACGCTTGGATTGCCGCTAAGGGCTTCGGCAGATTTCAATGTGCCAAGTACTAGAGCTAGTTTAGAGGATACTTACCAGCAGATTTTGAGCGATCTGAAAAATGCTTGTCGCTTTTTATCGGTACAACAAGTGCATGTAATGCGACCATCTAAAGTGGCTGCTTACGCCATGGTGTCCAGAGCTTATTTGATGATGAACAAATATGCCGAAGCAACGTTGTATGCAGATACCGCTTTGCAGCTTAAAAGCGAATTGATTGATTACAATAGTATCAATGCTGCGGCCACCAATCCTTTTCCAGAATATGGTATAGAAGTGTTGCATCATATAACGATTGCCAATCCAGCCATACTGAACCAGAGCAATGCCACGATTGTGGATGAGCTGTATAACAGTTACGCTGCGGATGATTTGCGGAAGAAGATATTCTTTAGCAAGCTGAATAATCGAAATGTGTTTAAGGGAAATTACTCGGGACAAACTGCTCTGTTTTTTGGCCCTGCGGTAGATGAAATGTATCTGAACAGGGCAGAGGGTTATGCGAGGACCAATCAGTTGCCAAAAGCTTTGGCTGATTTGAATGCATTGATGCTGAAGCGTTGGGATAAGGCCAAAACCTATGTGCCATACCACAGCAATGAAATACAAAAGGTAATTGCTTGGATACTTGCCGAACGTAGAAAAGAATTGTTGATGCGTGGATTAAGGTGGGGTGATGTAAAGCGTTTGAATAATTTGGGCTACGAGATCAAATTGGAGCGAAAATACAACAGTGGTGGAGCGGTGTTAGAACCTAAAAGCAGCGGTTTTGCGATGTCTATTCCTGAAGCGGTAATTGATCTCACGGGAATGCCACAGAATTAAAAAAATAAAAAGGAGGGCTGGGACAGCCCTCCAAATTTTAAAGCTTGGTGCTTTCCGCATTGCCATTGATATGCGCAGCGGTTGTACTTGGGTTTTCTAGGTAATCTTGAAAGTCACTCATATCACCATCAAAATAGAACCTGCAAACCAAGGAGCCAGCAGTACCGCAGTTGGGTGAATTTTCATCCACTGGCTGCCAGTTTTGGATATCAAGGATATCTGCATCATTAGATGAGTTACTGGTATACTGGTAAAGTATTGGAGTTTTTGTTTTAAAAGCACTTAAGCCAAGCACTAGGCCGAACGCCAATAGTAGCGCTGCAAGGCCATACATTAATTTGCTTTTCATTTTTATTGATTTAATGCCCGTTTTCGGGCGGTTAGGGTTTAGATTTCCCTGGCAGCCCGAAATCTGCACGAATAGTTGAACTGTTTAGGCTGGGCTGGGGCCTAGGCGTGGTTTAATAACTAATGGTATACCTCCTTTCTAATTGGTTAACCCAAAGTTATGGGGCGTTTGGTCGCTTTTCACCGCTCATTTTGTGGAAGAAAATGACTTTTTTTGAAATTCTTCACAAAATGGGCGGTGTTTAGGTAGTAATCGTGTTTGGAGATAGCAAGAAGAGGGAAAAATGATGATTAATGATGAATGGTTAGTTGTTAATGATTAATGAAGATACCGTTATAACTGCCTTGCTTGTCATTCCGAGTACAACGAGGAATCCCATTAATTCCAAAGAGATTTACTTCGTAGCTCCTTCGCGGTCTTCGCTACGCCTTAGATGACAAAGTTTAAAGACCTCTCCACTGCGGTCGAGGTGACGAAAGGAGGGATAATGGTTAATGATAGAGAATGGTTGGTTGTTAATGCTTAATGTTGAATGAGCCGATGAACCAATCCATCTGTGGAAAAAATCAGCGCAATCTGGGGGAATACAAAGTTTAAAGACCTCTCCGCTGCAGTCGAGGTGACGTGAGTAGGAATGGGACTGCCTAATGAACAAGTGAACCAATGAACAAGTGAACCAGTTAACCGATTAACCGATTAACCAATAAACTAAAAAACTAGTCCTTAAATAACCTACCTCACAATCAGTACAGGGATATCCACTTTGTGCCTCACGGAGTCGACCGTAGTGCCAAAAATGAGGTCTTTAAGGCCTTTGTGGCCATGGGCGCCCATCACCAAAAGCTCTAACTGGTTGGTGTTGCTGATTTCGGCAATGGCTTTGGCAGTGCCGCCAAAACCAATGTGTGGTGTAGCTTGGTAGCCCAGTTGGGCCAGATTTTCTTGGTATTTTTTAAGGTTGTCAATATCCGATTGGGTTTCATGGTCCATAGCGGTTTTACCATGGTAACGGGCAGCGGCGGTTTCTACCACGTGGATCAGGTAATAATGCGCATCTTTCCCGCCCTGGATCAGGGCATGGCGAATGGTTTTTCTGTCGTTTGCGGAAAAATCGACCGTAATGCCAATCCTTTCGTAATGTATTTTCTCTACATGGCCTATGGAAAGGGCATCGCCATGGGGTACATTGTTGATGTGCTGCTTTTTGCCCACAAAAGGATAAACGAAAATGTAGGCCAACAATAGCGCAATAAGTATGGCTACTGGCAGTACAATCACATAAATGTACCAAGCGTTGTTGGATTGGGGGATCCAGCCGCCAATTTCTTCAATCACCAGTTTAATGTTTAAGGCCACGATCACTGCGGCACTTAACCAAGCCAAAATTTTTACCCAAAGTTTAATGGTGAATTCCTTCATTTCCTTTCTATCGGAATTGAGATGGATGAGCGGGATAATGGCAAAACCCAATTGCAGGCTCAATACCACCTGGCTCAAAATAAGCAGGCCGCCCAAGGCGTCGTCGCCAAAGTAAAGAATGGTGAAAAAGGCAGGTACAATGGCCAAAAGACGGGTAATCAGTCGGCGTAGCCAAGGCTGTATCCTTAAGTTTAAATGGCCTTCCATTACAATTTGTCCGGCCAAAGTACCTGTTACGGTCGAGCTTTGTCCGGCGGCAATCAGCGCAATGGCAAAAAGGGCAGGGGCCACATTGCCAAAAATATTGCTCAACAGTTCGTGGGCATCCTGTATTTCGGCCACTTCGTGAAAGCCGTTTTTGAAGAAGGCTGCTGCGGCCAGGATCAAAATGGCTGCATTCACAAAAAAAGCCAAGTTGAGCGCTACTGCAGTATCAATAAAATTAAATTTGATTGCCTCTTTAATGCCTTTGCTGTCCCGCTCAAACTTACGGGTTTGTACCAGTGACGAATGTAGGTAGAGGTTGTGGGGCATTACGGTTGCGCCAATGATCCCAATGGCAATGTATAGTGCTTCGCCACCCAGCATAGAAGGTTCAAAACCTTTGGCAATTTCACCCAATGAGGGCTGTACAATAAACATTTCGGCCAAAAAGGAAATGCCTACAATAAACACCATAGATACAATAAAAGCCTCCATTTTGCGCATGCCTTTGTTAAGTAGGAACAGCAGCAATACGGTATCGAAAATAGTGATGGATATGCCCCAGATCAACGGTAGACCGAAAAGTAGGTTCAAGCCTATGGCCATCCCGATAATTTCGGCCAGATCACAGGCAATAATAGCAGTTTGGGCCAAAACAAATAGGGGGAAATTAACCCATTTGGGATAGGTGTTCCTAGAGGCCTGCGCCAGATCTAATCCCCTTACAATGCCTAAACGTGCGCTTAACGATTGCAGCAACAAGGCAATAAGGTTGCTCATTAACAGTACCCAAATAAGCTGATAGCCAAATTTACTGCCCCCGGCAATATCCGTAGCCCAGTTGCCCGGATCCATATAACCTACGCTTACCAGATAGGCAGGCCCCAAAAAGGCCAATATTTTTCGCCAACCTTTCTTTTGGTGGGTAGCTACGCTTTGGTGTACTTCGCTTAGGGATTGTTTTTCGGCCATTAGTTTTTGGTGATTAGGATGTGTTTGGCTACTTCTCTGCTGATATTTAGTTTTTCCTGTTCAAGCAACAGCTCCACTGAGCCATCAAACTCTACTACATCGGTGATGGCAATGCGTTTGCCTAGGGTAAGTCCCAGTTTTTCCAGATGTTTGAGGAAAGCCGACGAGTGTTCGCTTACACCAGTAATGGTTCCTTGGTCGCCATTTTTAAGCTTGCTTAATTTTACAAAGGTCATTTCGGCGAAATTACCGTGTTGATCTGGAATAGGGTCGCCATGGGGATCTACTTTAGGAAAATCCAGAAATTCATCTAAACGCTCAATGAGTAGGTTCGATTGGATGTGTTCCAGTTCTTCGGCCACTTCGTGCACTTCGTCCCACTTGAATTGGAGCTTATCGACCAAAAATACTTCCCAAAGTCTGTGTTTCCTTACAATATTGATGGCGGTTAATTTCCCTTTCTCGGTTAAGGTTACGCCCTGATATTTCACATAATGCACCAGTTCCTTTTCCGACAGTTTTTTGATCATGTCCGTTACAGAAGCCGCCTTGGTTTGGATGCGCTCGGCAATGGCATTGGTTTGTACCGGATGGCTGATTTCGGAGAGGTGGTAGATGATTTTGAGGTAGTTCTCTTCGGTATATGATTGCATTTTTGTTTTTCTAATTCTTAATTTAGACAAATCTAAAAATAATTACATAAAATATTCGCTAAATTTTTACATTAGTTTTAGAATAAAATTTTGTGGATTACCCTTTCTGTTATACCTTTGGGTAAATCAAACAAAACATATGGCACTAGAACTGGACAAAATAGATTTCAAGATTTTAAAGTTGTTGCAAGAAAATGGAAGAATTACCAATCTGCTTTTATCACAGGAAATTGGTCTTTCGCCAGCGCCAACTTTGGAACGGGTAAGAAAGCTGGAAATGTCTGGCTATATCAAGAGCTACCATGCTTTGGTTGATGAAGAGAAATTGGGTCTTGGCATTAAGACTTTCATCCAAATTCAGTTAGATTTTCATAAAAATAACACTATCCAGATTTTCTTGGATGAGGTGAATCAAATTAAGGAAGTAACGGAATGCCACCACGTAACGGGCCAGGCAGACTTCTTATTGAAAGTTTACGTGAGCGATATTAAATCGTATGAACGTTTGATCATGGATAAAATCAGTAAGATTTCGGTCGTGAAAACTTTCCAAACGATGATGATCATGTCGACGACGAAGAAGGAACCGATTGTGCCGTTGGAGTATTAGTAGGCTAGTTTATTAGTAGTTAGTTTGAACCACTTAAGACACCTTAGGGCATTTTAGTTTTTTTTGGGTGGTTTTACCATCTAAGACATCTTAGCATTTAAGATTAAATCAAATCCCTGTAGAATTCATTGACAAAGGTTCTTTTTCCATTTTGTATAATATTTGTACAATTGAAATTGATTAATAGTCCTTTTGGGGCTTTTAATAGCTTCATATAGGTTAGAAGTTGTGCCTCATAGATAGGGTGGAACATAAGGTGCCTTAAGTGGTATAAGAACTACGATTAAACGATTTGCCAATCAATAGGTGCTTTGCCTTCTTTCACCAAAATATCATTAGTCTTAGAGAAAGGTTTGGAGCCAAAGAAACCGTTGTAGGCTGAAAAAGGTGAGGGGTGCGCCGATTTAATGATGAAATGCTTACTTTGATCAATCAGCACTTCTTTTTGTTTGGCGTAGTTGCCCCATAAAATAAATACCAATCCGCTTCTTTTGGCAGAGAGTTCAGCGATTACCTTGTCGGTAAATTGCTCCCAGCCTTTGTTTTGATGAGAACCAGCAGTGTGCGCCCTAACCGTTAAGGTGGCATTTAATAGCAGTACACCTTGGTCGGCCCAGCTAGTCAGTTCGCCATGGTTGGGTGTTTTAAAATCTGGGAATTCATCGGCCAACTCCTTATAAATATTCTTGAGCGATGGGGGAGGAACTACGCCTTTTTGCACGGAGAAGGATAGACCATGTGCCTGTCCCACTCCATGATAGGGATCTTGCCCCAAAATTACCACTTTAACTTTTTCAAAAGGGGTATGCTTAAAGGCATTGAAAATATCGGTACCCTTAGGGAAAATAGTAAAACCAGCTTGCTTTTCTTGCTGAAGAAAGCTTTTTAAGCTCTTCATATAAGGTTTTTCAAACTCGTCTTTTAATACTTCAAACCAGCTAGGTTCCAGATCTATCGCCATATTTATTTTTTTGCCGCTAAAATTTCAAGAAGGTCTAACTCCAATGTTTTTTTAGGAAATTCGGTAATGCGTCCAATTTCATTGCCTTTTTTGTCGGTAACAATAAAGGTAGGTACTCGGGTAATGTTCAGATTGTCTAACAAACCATTCTCTGCTTTTTTGGCACCATCTACCGCAATGAAAGTCACGTGGTCTTCTTTCACTTTAGCCGCATCAGTTACTTTTAGGAAATGAGGCACTTGGAATTTACTATCGCCACACCAGGTGCCTAAAACTACCTTTATTTTTTTATCCTTTAACAATTTGGTCAATTGGGCCATTGAAGCAGAATCTACTTTATAGTTTTCGTAGTTGGCATCGTAGCTTGCCTTAAATTCAGGAAAGGTCACCAAACCTTCTCTTGAGCACTCGTTTAACATGATTTGTTTATGTTTAATCTGATCTTCTAATTTTTTATTGATTTCCTGTGCATTGGCCGAAAAGAAAAATAGGCCCAGCGCTATGGTAAATAAGTATTTCATTGCTGTCTAATTTTTGTTGAAATTATAAATTAAATCGCTATTTTCTGCTATATAAAACCGATATTTGCAGAAATATTGAAAAACTATGTCAAATTTGGTACGCCTAATTATAGGCTTTGCTTTACTTGGTGC
>Ga0222427_100553_pt1 | contig 49078 bp, 47 predicted proteins | sample 2B20Ametagenome_FD_182890 | JGI IMG/M metagenome (GOLD analysis project Ga0222427, IMG submission 182890) | Enriched microbial communities from leaf-cutter ant dump, University of Wisconsin, Madison, United States - 2B20A (version 2) | ecosystem: Environmental > Terrestrial > Nest > Insects nest... | reverse complement strand
GGGTCTGGTGGCCGAAGTGCACACCGGCCTTCAGCATATCGCGCATGTTGACTTGGGACATGATAGTTCCTTGATAAGTCGGGTTGGGCCTCCACGCATCCCAATGACCAACCCGCAGATCCAGTGGATCGGGGCACCCAGGTCACCGTGTCGATACGTGTGTGGGTTTGAGCTTTGGGGGCCATCCCCGCAAAGCGGCGCACTTTATACCACACTCGAATGACCAACGAAACCCGAATTGCCAATCACCCCCGGCCTTTTGCGCCCGGCCCCCAATCACGCCAGAATGCCATCATCCATATAAAGGCAACCACGCGCTGTGTGAGGTCCTGAAGCACGCCGCGCTCTGCTAGAATCGCGCCTTTCCTGTTCGCCCGCGCCGCCATGGCGCCGTAGAGAGCCTGCAATGACCGTCACCATCAAAACCGCCGAAGACATCGAAAAGATGCGCATCGCCGGCCGCCTTGCCGCCGAAGTCCTGGAAATGATCGAAGAACACGTCAAGCCCGGCGTGACCACCGAGGAACTGGACCGCATCTGCCACGACTACATCGTCAACGTCCAGCAGGCCATCCCCGCGCCCCTCAACTACAAGGGCTTCCCCAAGTCGATCTGCACCTCGATCAACCATGTGGTATGCCACGGCATTCCCAATGAAAAGCCACTGAAGGCCGGCGATACCCTGAACATCGACGTCACCGTGATCAAGGACGGCTACCACGGCGACACCAGCCGCATGTTCCACGTCGGCACCGTGCCGGTCTGGGCCGAGCGCCTGTCCAAGGTCACCCAGGAATGCCTGTACAAGGCGATCGAGATCATCAAGCCCGGCACCCGCCTGGGCGATATCGGCGAAGTGATCCAGAAACACGCGGAAAAGAACGGTTTCTCGGTGGTCCGCGAATTCTGCGGCCACGGCATCGGCAAGGTGTTCCATGAAGAGCCGCAGATCCTTCACTACGGCCGCGCCGGCACCGGCATGGAACTCAAGGAAGGCATGACCTTCACCATCGAGCCGATGATCAACCAGGGCAAAGCCGACACCAAGGTCCTCGGCGACGGCTGGACCGCCATCACCAAGGACCGCAAGCTGTCCGCCCAGTGGGAACACACCCTGGTGGTGACCGCCACGGGCTACGAAATCTTCACCCTGCGCAAAGACGACACCATTCCCCGTACCTCAGCCTGACCAGACAGGACGATTCGATGCCCCAGGTGGATCCCGAGCTGTTCGATCGTGGCCAGTTCCAGGCGGAACTGGCCCTCAAGTCAAGCCCCATCGCGGCGTTCAAGAAGGCCATACGCCGCGCCGGCGAGGTGCTTGACCAGCGTTTTCGCGACGGCCGCGACATCCGCCGCCTGATCGAGGATCGCGCCTGGTTCGTCGACAATGTCCTGCAACAGGCCTGGAATCACTTCGACTGGAGCGACGAAGCCGATATCGCCCTGGTCGCGGTGGGTGGCTACGGCCGCGGCGAACTGCACCCGCACTCCGACATCGACCTGCTGATCCTGCTGGACAGCGCCGACCACGAGATTTTCCGCGATCCGATCGAGCGTTTCCTGACACTGCTGTGGGATATCGGCCTGGAAGTGGGCCAGAGCGTTCGCTCGGTGGACGAATGCGCCGAACAGGCCCGCGCCGACCTGACGGTGATCACCAACCTGATGGAAAGCCGCACCATCGCTGGCCCCGAGCGTCTGCGCCAGCGCATGCTCGACGTCACCAGCACCGCGCACATGTGGCCGAGCAAGGAGTTCTTCCTGGCCAAGCGCGCCGAGCAGAAGGCCCGCCACCACAAGTACAACGACACCGAGTACAACCTCGAACCCAACGTCAAGGGCTCCCCCGGTGGCCTGCGCGATATCCAGACGGTGCTCTGGGTCGCCCGCCGCCAGTACGGCACCCTGAACCTGCACGCCCTGGCTGGCGAAGGCTTCCTGCTGGAAGACGAAAACAAGCTGCTGGCGGCGTCCCAGGAGTTCCTCTGGAAAGTGCGCTACGCCCTGCACATGCTCGCCGGACGCGCCGAGGACCGCCTGCTGTTCGACCACCAGCGCAGCATCGCCGCCCTGCTCGGCTTCGTCGATGACAATCCCAAGCGCGCCATCGAACAGTTCATGCAGCAGTACTACCGGGTGGTCATGAGCATCGCCGAGCTCAGCGACCTGATCATCCAGCACTTCGAGGAAGTCATCCTCGCCGATGACACCAGTTCCAGCACCCAGCCGCTGAACGCGCGCTTCCAGTTGCACGATGGCTACATCGAGGCAGTACGCCCGAACGTGTTCAAACGCACCCCGTTCGCCATGCTGGAAATCTTCGTGCTGATGGCCCAGCACCCGGAAATCAAGGGCGTACGCGCGGATACCATCCGCCTGCTGCGGGAAAACCGCCACCTGATCGACGACAAGTTCCGCAACGACATCCGCAATACCAGCCTGTTCATCGAACTGTTCAAGTGCGAGATCGGCATCCACCGCAACCTGCGGCGGATGAACCGCTACGGCATCCTCGGCCGCTACCTGCCGGAGTTCGGCCTGATCGTCGGGCAGATGCAGCACGACCTGTTCCACATCTACACCGTGGACGCCCACACCCTGAACCTGATCAAGCACCTGCGCAAACTGCAGTACACGCCGGTGTCCGAGAAATTCCCGCTGGCCAGCAAGCTCATGGGCCGCCTGCCCAAGCCGGAACTGATCTACATGGCCGGGCTCTACCACGACATCGGCAAGGGTCGCCAGGGCGACCACTCGGAGCTGGGTGCGGTGGATGCGCAGATCTTCTGCGAACGGCACCAGTTGCCGGCGTGGGACAGCCGCCTGATCGTCTGGCTGGTGCAGAACCACCTGGTGATGTCCACCACCGCGCAGCGCAAGGACCTGTCCGACCCGCAGGTGATCCACGACTTCGCCCAGCATGTCGGCAACCAGGTGTACCTGGACTATCTCTACGTGCTGACCGTGGCCGACATCAACGCCACCAACCCCAGTCTGTGGAACTCCTGGCGTGCCAGCCTGCTGCGCCAGCTCTACACCGAGACCAAGCGCGCCCTGCGCCGCGGCCTGGAAAACCCGCTGGACCGCGAGGAACAGATTCGCCAGACCCAGAGCGCGGCACTGGACATCCTGGTCCGCGAGGGCAACGACCAGGACGACGTCGAGCAGCTCTGGTCGCAACTGGGCGACGACTATTTCCTCCGTCACACCGCCGCCGACGTGGCCTGGCACTCCGATGCGATCCTCCAGCAACCGGCCGACAGCGGCCCGCTGGTGCTGATCAAGGAAACCACCCAGCGCGAATTCGAGGGCGGCACGCAGATCTTCATCTATGCCCCCGACCAGCACGACTTTTTCGCCGTGACCGTGGCGGCCATGGACCAGCTCAACCTGAACATCCATGACGCGCGGATCATCACATCGAGCAGCCAGTTCACCCTCGACACCTACATCGTGCTCGACAACGACGGCGGCTCGATCGGCGACAATCCGCAGCGGGTCAAGCAGATCCGTGACGGACTCAGCGACGCCCTGCGCAACCCGGACGACTACCCGAACATCATCCACCGCCGGGTACCGCGACAGTTGAAACACTTCAACTTCGCCCCGCAGGTAACCATCCTCAACGACGCCCAGCGCCCGGTGACCATCCTCGAACTGATCGCCCCCGACCGCCCCGGCCTGCTGGCGCGGATCGGCAAGATCTTCCTGGATTTCGACCTGTCGCTGCAGAACGCCAAGATCGCCACCCTCGGCGAGCGCGTGGAAGACGTGTTCTTCATCACCGACGCCGACAACCAGCCACTTTCCGATCCGCAACTGTGCAGCCGCCTGCAGGACGCCATCGTCGAGCAGTTGCGGGTCGACCAGGCCAGCGGAACCGAATCCTTTCGCCTGACCATTTAATGCCTTGACGAGACCTCGCGCCGATGAACACCGCTTTGAACCAGCTTCAGCCCTACCCGTTCGAGAAACTCCGCGCCCTGCTGGGCGGCGTTACCCCCGCGGCGGACAAGCGCGCCATCGCCCTGTCGATCGGTGAGCCGAAGCACACCTCGCCCGCTTTCGTGGCCAAGGCCCTGGCCGACAACCTCGACCAGATGGCGGTCTACCCGACCACCCTCGGCTTGCCGGCCCTGCGCGAGTCCATCGCCCACTGGTGCGAACGGCGCTTCGGCGTACCGGTCGGCTGGCTGGATGCCGCACGCCATGTGCTGCCGGTCAACGGCACTCGCGAGGCACTGTTCTCCTTCACCCAGGCGGTGGTCGAGCGCAGCGATGACGGCCTGATCATCAGCCCGAACCCCTTCTACCAGATCTACGAAGGCGCGGCCCTGCTGGCCGGAGCCAAGCCGCACTACCTGGCCTGCCTCGACAGCAACGGCTTCAACCCGGACTTCGATGCGGTGCCGGCGGAGGTCTGGCAGCGCTGCCAGATCCTCTTCCTGTGCTCGCCAGGCAACCCCACCGGCGCCCTGGTGCCGCTGGAAACCCTGAAGAAACTCATCGCCCTTGCCGACCAGCATGACTTCGTCATCGCCGCCGACGAGTGCTACAGCGAGCTGTACTTCGACGAACAAAGCCCGCCACCGGGCCTGCTCAGCGCCTGCGCCGAACTGGGCCGCAGCGATTTCAAGCGCTGCGTGGTGTTCCACAGCCTGTCCAAGCGCTCCAACCTGCCGGGCCTGCGTTCCGGTTTCGTCGCTGGCGATGCCGAGATCCTCAAGGCCTTCCTGCTGTACCGCACCTACCACGGCTGCGCGATGCCGGTGCAAACCCAACTGGCGAGCATCGCCGCGTGGAACGACGAAGCCCATGTGCGCGACAACCGCGACCTGTACCGCGAGAAGTTCGACGCGGTGCTGGAGATCCTTGCACCGGTGCTGGACGTGCAAAAGCCCGACGGCGGCTTCTACCTGTGGGCCAAGGTGCCGGGCAACGATGATGCGGCGTTCTGCCGTGGCCTGTTCGAGCAGCAGCATGTGACCGTGGTGCCAGGCTCGTATCTGTCCCGTGACGTCGATGGCGTCAACCCGGGTGCCGGCCGTGTGCGCATGGCGCTGGTCGCACCGCTGGCCGAGTGCGTCGAGGCGGCCAAGCGGATTCGGGCGTTCATCGAAGGCTGATACCTCCAATCACTGGCAAGCCAGCCCCACAACGACCGCGTCGAACACGAATTTCGTGGCTGTCGCAGAACCCTGTGGGAGCTGGCATTGCCAGCGATGAGGCCCTCCAGAACAACACAGATCAGCAAGATCAATGTCGAGACAGGTGGCCTCATCGTCGGCAATCGGATCGCCGCCCGGCCGCTCCCACAGGGTTTTGGGCCAGTCACGGTATTGGTGCTCGACGCGCCCTCTGTGGGAGCTGGCTTGCCAGCGATGAAGCCATCAGCAGCAGCGACGGTCTCACTTCACCGCCCCCAGGTTGGCCTCGCTCATGTCCAGCTCGCCCAGCACCTTGCGCACCACGTCGTCGCCGACTTCATGATGGCGATGCATGCGGTACAGCTCCAGGCGCTGGGCGCGCAGCGCACGGAGACGCAGGCGGCGTTCGAGCTGGTCCATCTGCTCGGCCAGGGCACGGGCCTCGGCGCTGTCGTTGTAGGCATCGAGTTGCTGGCGGTACTCGGCCATCAGGCGCGCCTTGAGTTCAGCGGAAAGCGCCGCCTGCGAGGCATCCGGCGCAGCACCCGGCTCGGCGGTTTCCTCCGCTTCCAGAGCATGAATCGCCGCCTCGGCAGTGCGCCGCCAGGCTTCGTCGGCCTCCTGTTGCAAGGTGTCGTCCGGGCTCTTCGTCACCCCGCGCAGCAACAGCGGCAAGGCGACGCAAGCGCAGACCAGCGACAGCAGGATTACCCCGGCAGCGATGAAGATCAGCAGGTCCCGCTCGGGAAAGCCCTTGCCGGCACTGATCAGCAGCGGCACCGACATCACACCCGCCAGGGTCACCGCCCCGCGCACCCCACCGATGGTCAGCAACCAGCAGGAGCGTGCGTCCGGCAGCAACACCAGCTCCGACTTGCCGCGCCAGCGCCGCAACAGGCCGATCAGGCGCCAGATGCTCTGCACCCAGACGAAACGCAGGATCACCAGCACGGCGAAGATCGCCACCACATCCAGGCAGCGCCAGGCCAGGGTCGGCCAGAGCGACGCTTCGTGGCTGGTGACGGCCTTGATGATGTCCGGCAGTTGCAGGCCCAGCAGCAGGAAGATCAGGCCGTTGAAGGCGAACTCCAGCAGCGACCAGACGCTGCGGTTGAGCAGGCGCGTGCTGGTCTGCCGCGGCAGCAGGTCGAGCCAGCTCTGCATCATCCCCGCCGCCACCGCCGAGAGAATGCCCGAGGCACCCAGGCGCTCGGCCAGCACGTAGGCGGCGAACGGCAACAGCAGCATGAACACCACATGGGTAGCCGGATCGTCCCAACCGCGGGCGATCATCCAGGCGCGCAGACGCCCCACCAGCCAGCTCAGGGCGACGCCGATGGCCAGGCCGCCGATGGCCACGAGGACGAAGGTCAGGCTCGCCTCGGTCAGGGAGAACACCCCGGTGATCGCCGCAGCCAGGGCGAACTTGAAGGTCACCAGGCCCGAGGCGTCGTTCATCAGCGCCTCGCCCTGGAGCATATGCATCAGCGGAGTCGGCAGGCGGTCCTGGGTGATGGCCGAGACCGCCACCGCATCGGTGGGCGACAGCACGGCAGCCAAGGCGAAGGCTACGGGCAACGGAATGCTCGGAATGATCCAGTGGATGAAATAGCCGGCGCCGACCACGGTGAACAGCACCAGCCCCACGGCCAGGGTCAGGATCGGCCCGCGCAAACGCCACAGCTCACGCTTGGGCATGCGCCAGCCATCGGAAAACAGCAGCGGCGGCAGGAACAGAAAGAGGAAAAGCTCCGGATCGAGAGCCACGTGCAGACCAAGGGTCGGCCAGGCCAGCAGCGCCCCGGCGGCGATCTGCACCAGCGGCAGGGGCAGCGGGATCATGCGCCCGACCAGCTTGGAGACACTCACCAGCATCAGCAGGATGAGGACGGTATAGGCTGATTGCATACGGCGTGTTTCCCTGTTCGATTCAAAAGCATGACCGGACGGATGGACATAGGCCGGTCATTGGATACATATAGTAACGATCTGTCCCCCCGGCAGACCGCTGCACCTAAGTCGCAGGTCGCCGGGCAATATGTAACACCATGCTACACAAGAAGATTATTCAAGAAGCGCTGTTATAACTCCGCCACCGTGAATACAAGGAAGGCCCTTCGATGAGCACCGTACCTGGCAACGAAGCAGTAAAGACCGATAGCCCCGATCGCGCCCTGCTGGTGATCGATATCCAGAACGACTTCACCCCCGGCGGCGCCCTGGCCGTGCCCCAGGGGGATACGATCGTGCCGCTGGTCAACCGGATCGCCGAGGGTTTCGGCAACGTGGTCATGTCCCAGGACTGGCACCCCGCCGGGCATATTTCCTTCGCCTCCAGCCATCCGGGCGAGAAACCCTTCGACGTCATCGAATTGCCCTACGGCCCCCAGGTAATGTGGCCGGACCACTGCATCCAGGGCAGCCACGGTGCCGAATTCCATCCGCAGGTGGACATTCCCCACACCCAACTGATCGTGCGCAAGGGCGGTAATCCCCTGGTGGATAGCTACTCGGCGTTCTTCGAGGCCGACCGCAAGACCACCACCGGGCTGGCCGGTGCCCTACGCGAAAAGGGCATCGCAAGCGTCTACGTAGTGGGCCTGGCCCTGGACTTCTGCGTGACCTGGACCGCCCTTGATGCGCGTCGCGAGGGTTTCACCACCTATGTGGTGCTGGACGCCTGCCGGGCCATCGACAGCAACGGCTCGCTGGAACAGGCCATGGCCGAACTGGAGCAGGCCGGGGTGATTTTCATCGAGTCGCGGCAACTGCTGGGCAACGCCTGATAACGCATCGGTCAGAAGCCGGCGCCACAGCCGTGGCGCCGTGCCGATTGATACCGCATAATCCCGCCACCCCAATTTTCGAGGAGTTGTGGGGTCGTCCCAGGCACGCCTGGCGACCCTGGACGTTCAATGGCTTACATTCTCTACGGCATCAAAGCCTGTGACACGATGAAAAAAGCGCGTACCTGGCTCGAAGATAAAGCCATCGGCTACGACTTCCACGACTACAAGACCCAGGGCATCGACCGCGACAGCCTGAACCGCTGGTGCGACGAGCACGGCTGGGAAACCATCCTCAACCGTGCCGGCACCACCTTCCGCAAGCTCGATGACGCGCAGAAGGCCGACCTCGACCAGGCCAAGGCCGTCGAACTGATGCTCGCCCAACCGTCGATGATCAAGCGCCCGGTCCTCGACCTCGGCGGCAAGACCCTGGTGGGTTTCAAACCGGACCTGTACGCAGCCGCCCTGCAGTGAGCCGCCCGCTTTCAATCCATTTCAGTACGAGGTAACCGCATGTCCAACTCCCTGTTCAGCCTGGCCTTCGGCGTCGGCACGCAAAACCGTCAAGGCGCCTGGCTGGAAGTGTTCTACGCCCAGCCGCTGCTCAACCCGCCAGCCGAGCTGGTCGCCGCCGTCGCCCCGCTGCTGGGCTATGAAGGTGGCAACCAGGCCATCGCCTTCAGCCCGGCCCAGGCCGGCCAACTGGCCGACGCGGTCAAGTCGATCGACCCGGTCCAGGCCGCCCTGCTGACCCGCCTGGCCGAAAGCAGCAAGCCGCTGGTCGCCACCCTGCTCGCCGAAGACGCCACCCTGGCTTCGACGCCGGAAGCCTACCTGAAGCTGCACCTGCTCTCGCACCGCCTGGTCAAGCCGCATGGCCTGAGCCTGGCCGGCATCTTCCCGCTGCTGCCGAACGTGGCCTGGACCAGCCAGGGCGCCATCGACCTCGGCGAACTGGCCGAAGCGCAACTGGAGGCGCGCCTGAAAGGCGAGCTGCTGGAAGTGTTCTCGGTGGACAAGTTCCCGAAGATGACCGACTACGTCGTGCCGAGCGGCGTGCGTATCGCCGACAGCGCCCGCGTACGCCTGGGTGCCTACATCGGCGAAGGCACCACGATCATGCACGAAGGCTTCGTCAACTTTAACGCCGGCACCGAAGGCCCGGGCATGATCGAAGGCCGCGTATCCGCGGGTGTCTTCGTCGGCAAGGGTTCGGACCTGGGCGGCGGCTGCTCGACCATGGGCACCCTGTCCGGCGGCGGCAACATCGTCATCAAGGTCGGCGAAGGCTGCCTGATCGGCGCCAACGCCGGTATCGGCATCCCGCTGGGCGACCGCAACACCGTCGAAGCCGGCCTGTACATCACCGCCGGCACCAAGGTGCAACTGCTCGACGAGCAGAACCAGCTGGTGAAAGTGGTCAAGGCCCGCGACCTGGCCGGCCAGACCGACCTGCTGTTCCGCCGCAACTCGGTGACCGGTGCCGTGGAGTGCAAGACCCACAAGTCGGCGATCGAGCTGAACGAAGCGCTGCACGCCCACAACTAAGTGGTACGATCGGGTCTGGCCATTCGCCAGACCCGATACCCAGGCCCTACGAACATGTTCCAGCCCTCTCCCTGGCGCGCGGATTTTCCCGCCATCGCCACCTTGCAACGCCAGCACCAGACCTATCTGGACAGTGCGGCAACCACGCAAAAACCCCAGGCCCTGCTCGACGCCCTGACCCACTACTACGCGCATGGCGCAGCCAATGTGCATCGCGCCCAGCACCTGCCCGGCGCCCTCGCCACCCAGGCTTTCGAAGCCAGTCGCGACAAGGCTGCCGCCTGGCTGAATGCCGGAAGCAACGGGCAGATCGTCTTCACCCATGGCGCCACCTCGGCGCTGAATCTGCTGGCCTATGGCCTTGAGCATCGCCTGGAAGCCGGCGAAGAGATCGCCGTCAGCGCCCTCGAACACCACGCCAACCTGCTGCCCTGGCAACAGCTGGCCAAGCGCCGCGGCCTCAAGCTGGTGATCCTGCCGCTGGCGGACAACGGCCAGATTGACCTGGACGCGGCCCTGCAACTGATCGGCCCGCGTACCCGGGTGCTGGCGGTCAGCCAGTTGTCCAACGTGCTCGGCACCTGGCAACCCCTGCAACCGCTGCTCGATCACGCTCGCGCCCAGGGCGCCGTGACCGTGGTCGACGGTGCCCAGGGCATCGTCCACGGTCGCCACGACGTCAGCCGCCTCGGCTGCGACTTCTATGTATTTTCCAGCCACAAGCTGTACGGCCCGGACGGCCTCGGCGTGCTCTACGGGCGCAACGAAGCGCTGACTCGGCTGCGGCACTGGCAGTTCGGCGGCGAGATGGTGCAACTGGCCGGCTACCAGGAATCCAGCTTCCGCCCGGCACCACTGGGCTTCGAAGCCGGCACCCCGCCAATCGCCAGCGTGATCGGCCTGGGCGCGACACTCGATTACCTGGCCAGCCTCGACGCCAACGCGGTGACCGAACATGAAGCCGCCCTGCACCGCCACCTGCTGCGCGGCCTCAACGACCGCGAAGGCATCCGCCTCCTCGGTGCGCCACAAGCGGCCCTGGCCAGCTTCGTGGTGGAGGGCGTGCACAACGCCGACCTGTCCCACCTGCTGACCGAACAGGGCATCGCCGTACGCGCCGGTCATCACTGCGCCATGCCGCTGGTCAACAGCCTCGGCCTGGACGGCGCGATCCGCGTGTCCCTGGCGCTGTACAACGACTCGGACGATCTCCAGCACTTCTTCAGCGCCCTCGACCAGGCCCTGGAGCTGTTGCGATGAGCCTGCCAAGCGGCGCCCAGGAGGCGCTCGACACTTTCGCCGCCGCCTCCGGCTGGGAACAGCGCGCGCGCCTGCTGATGCAATGGGGCGAACGCCTGGCGCCACTGACGGATGAAGAAAAGGGTGAGGACAACCGCGTCCACGGTTGCGAAAGCCAGGTCTGGCTGGTCGCCCGGCAGGACGACGGGCGCTGGCGCTTTGCCGCAGCCAGTGATGCGCGCCTGATCCGTGGCTTGCTGGCCCTGCTGCTGGTGCGGGTCGAAGGCCTGTCCAGCGCCGAGTTGCAGCAACTCGACCTGCCCGGCTGGTTCAATCAGCTGGGCCTTGGCCGCCAGCTCTCGCCTTCACGCAGCAACGGCCTGAACGCCGTGCTGCAACGCATGGCTCAGCTCGCCGCCGGAGGCTGAGCCGGCTTGCGCTCGGATGGCCGGCGGGCGCCGGCCACCAGCTTGTCCACCGCCTTGCTCGCGGCGACCATGCCGAAGGTCGCGGTCACCATCATTACCGCGCCAAAGCCGCCGGCGCAGTCCAGCCGCGTCCCCTCACCTACGAAGCTCTTGTCCAGGCACACGCTGCCGTCGGGCTGCGGATAGCGCAGTTGCTCGGTGGAAAACACCACCGGCACGCCGTAGCTGCGGCTCTGGTTGCGCGAGAAGTTGTAGTCGCGGCGCAGGGTCGAACGCACTCGCGAGGCCAGCGGGTCGTTGTAGGTACGGTTGAGGTCGGCGACCTGGATCTGCGTCGGGTCGATCTGCCCGCCGGCGCCGCCGGTGCTGATGATGGTGATCTTGCGTCGCTTGCACCAGGCGATCAGCGCGGCCTTGGACATCACGCTGTCGATGCAGTCGATCACGCAATCGATGTCCTCGGTGATGTACTCGGCCATGGTCTCGCGGGTGACGAAGTCGCTCACCGCATGCACCCGGCACGCCGGGTTGATGGCGCGCAGGCGTTCGGCCGTCACCTCGACCTTGGCCTTGCCGACGTTGCCTTCCAGGGCATGGGCCTGGCGGTTGGTGTTGCTGACGCAGACATCGTCGAGGTCGAACAGCGAGATCTCGCCCACCCCGCTGCGGGCCAGGGCTTCCGCCGTCCACGAGCCGACGCCGCCGATACCGACCACCGCCACATGGGCGTCGCGCAAGCGTTGCAGGCCGTCGAGGCCGTACAGCCGGGCGATGCCGGCAAACCGTGGATCTTCGTTGCTCATGTCCTGCACCCCGCAAAAAACCGGCGCGCATTATAGGCCCCTGCGATGGCAATGACAGCGCCTTTGGACGGCCCGGCATTGGTCAGGAGGCGGGCAATGCTGCTTTAATGTCCGACGAAATGTCCTACGCTGCAAAAAGTCTTGGACGACACCGACGGGCTTGAGAACTTAGACCTCTTAAGAAAATCCAATGGCGGTCCGGTCAACATTCCCACAAGAACCGACCAGACGCCGCCCTGGATCCGCGCCTCCCGCGCTGGCCCGTTCCACTCTCCGGAACCAGAACTACTTATGTCATCGCGTAAATTTGGTCTCAACCTGGTGATCGTCATGGCGATCGCCGCGCTTTTCACCGGGTTCTGGGCGCTGATCAACCGCCCGGTGTCCGCGCCGAACTGGCCGGAGCAGATCTCCGGTTTCTCCTATTCGCCGTTCCGCCTCGGTGAAAGCCCGCAGAAGGGCCAATACCCGACCGAGGAGGAAATGCGCGCGGACCTCGAACAGCTGAGCAAGCTGACCGACAGCATCCGTACCTACACCGTCGAAGGCACCCAGGCGGAAATCCCGCGGCTGGCCGAGGAATTCGGCCTGCGGGTGACCCTGGGGATCTGGATCAGCCCGGACCAGGAGCGCAACGAACGGGAAATCCAGAAAGCCATCGAACTGGCCAACACCACCCGCAGCGTAGTGCGCGTGGTGGTCGGCAACGAGGCGCTGTTCCGCGAAGAAATCACCCCCGAGGCGCTGATCGTCTATCTGGACCGGGTCCGCGCGGCGGTGAAGGTGCCGGTGACCACCAGCGAGCAATGGCATATCTGGGAAAAGACCCCGCAACTGGCCAAGCACGTCGACCTGATCGCCGCGCACATCCTGCCGTACTGGGAATTCATTCCGATGAAGGATGCCGGCCAGTTCGTCCTCGACCGCGCCCGTGACCTCAAGCGCATGTTCCCGCGCAAACCGCTGCTGCTGTCCGAGGTCGGCTGGCCAAGCAACGGGCGCATGCGCGGCGGTGCCGACGCGACCCAGGCCGACCAGGCGATCTACCTGCGCACCTTGGTCAACAAGCTCAACCGCCAGGGCTACAACTACTTTGTCATCGAAGCCTACGACCAGCCGTGGAAGGCCAGCGACGAAGGCTCGGTGGGCGCCTACTGGGGCGTGTTCAACGCCGCCCGCCAGCAGAAATTCAACTTCGAAGGCCCGGTGGTGGCGATCCCGCAATGGCGGGTGCTGGCGGTGGGTTCGGTGGTCCTCGCCCTGCTCTCGCTGACCCTGCTGCTGATCGACGGCTCGGCCCTGCGCCAGCGCGGCCGCACCTTCCTGACCTTCATCGCCTTCCTCTGCGGATCGGTGCTGGTGTGGATCGGCTACGACTACAGCCAGCAATACAGCACCTGGTTCAGCCTGACCGTGGGCTTCCTCCTCGCCCTCGGTGCGCTCGGGGTGTTCATCGTCCTGCTGACCGAGGCCCACGAACTGGCGGAAACCGTGTGGAACAAGCGCCGCCGCGAGTTCCTCCCGGTGCACGCCGACGAAGCCTACCGGCCCAAGGTCTCGGTGCATGTGCCGTGCTACAACGAGCCGCCGGAGATGGTCAAGCAGACCCTCAACGCCCTGGCCGCCCTGGATTACCCGGACTACGAAGTCCTGATCATCGACAACAACACCAAGGACCCGGCGGTGTGGGAACCGATCAAGGCCCACTGCGAACTGCTCGGCGAGCGCTTCAAGTTCTTCCACGTCTCGCCCCTGGCCGGTTTCAAGGGTGGTGCGCTGAACTACCTGATCCCGCACACCGCCCCGGACGCCGAAGTGATCGCAGTGATCGACTCGGACTACTGCGTCGACCGCAACTGGCTCAAGCACATGGTTCCGCACTTCGCCGATCCGAAGATCGCCGTGGTGCAGTCGCCGCAGGACTACCGCGACCAGAACGAAAGCGCCTTCAAGAAGCTCTGCTACTCGGAATACAAGGGCTTCTTCCATATCGGCATGGTCACCCGCAACGACCGCGACGCGATCATCCAGCACGGCACCATGACCATGACCCGGCGCTCGGTGCTGGAAGAACTGGGCTGGGCCGACTGGTGCATCTGCGAGGACGCCGAGCTGGGCCTGCGCGTGTTCGAGAAGGGTTACTCCGCCGCCTATGCCCACCACAGCTACGGCAAGGGGCTGATGCCGGACACCTTCATCGACTTCAAGAAACAGCGCTTCCGCTGGGCCTATGGCGCCATCCAGATCATCAAGCGCCATGCCGCCTCGCTGCTGCGCGGCAAGGACAGCGAACTGACCCGTGGCCAGCGTTATCACTTCCTGGCCGGCTGGCTGCCATGGATCGCCGACGGCATGAACATCTTCTTCACCGTCGGCGCGCTGCTCTGGTCGGCGGCGATGATCATCGTGCCGCAGCGGGTCGACCCGCCGCTGCTGATCTTCGCCATCCCGCCGCTGGCGCTGTTCGTGTTCAAGGTGGGCAAGATCGTGTTCCTCTACCGCCGCGCGGTCGGGGTCAACATGAAGGACGCCTTCGCCGCCGCCCTGGCTGGCCTGGCGCTGTCGCACACCATCGCCAAGGCGGTGCTGTACGGTTTCTTCACCAGCAGCATCCCGTTCTTCCGCACGCCCAAGAATGCCGACAGCCATGGTTTGCTGGTGGCCCTGTCGGAGGCCCGTGAAGAGCTGTTCATCATGCTCCTGCTGTGGGGCGCGGCGGCCGGGATCTACCTGGTCCAGGGCCTGCCGAGCAACGACATGCGCTTCTGGGTGGCCATGCTGCTGGTGCAGTCGCTGCCGTATGTGGCGGCGCTGGTGATGGCGATGCTGTCGTCGCTGCCCAAGCCGGCTGAAGCCGTGGAGCCGGCACAGGCCTCCTGACCCCTGATCGATGAGGCCATCAGTCACAGCACTCCCCTCCAGCCTTGTGCTCCCAGACAAACAGCAGCGATCCGCCGTCCTCCCGCCACACATTTGCTATAAGATAACGCCCCAAAATCGTACCCCCTGCCTTGCTCCCGGAGTCCTTCATGACGGCCCCCGCCGAACTCTCGCCCACCCTCGAACTGGCCTGCGACCTGATTCGCCGCCCCTCGGTGACCCCGCTCGACTTCGATTGCCAGAAACAGATGATGCAGCGCCTGGGCGACGCGGGTTTCACCCTGGAGCCGATGCGCATCGAGGACGTCGATAACTTCTGGGCCACCCACGGCACCCAGGACGGTCCGGTGCTGTGCTTCGCCGGGCATACCGACGTGGTTCCCACCGGCCCGGTGCAGGCCTGGCAGAACGATCCGTTCGAGGCGCTGATCGATGCCGACGGCATGCTCTGCGGTCGCGGCGCCGCCGATATGAAAGGCAGCCTGGCCGCGATGATCGTCGCCACCGAGCGCTTCGTCGCCGATTACCCGAACCACCGCGGCAAGGTCGCCTACCTGATCACCAGCGATGAAGAAGGCCCGGCCCACCATGGCACCAAGGCCGTGGTCGAACGCCTGCGCGAGCGTGGCGAGCGCCTGGACTGGTGCATCGTCGGCGAGCCGTCGAGCACCACCCTGGTCGGTGACGTGGTCAAGAACGGCCGTCGCGGCTCCCTCGGTGCCAAGCTCACCGTGCGCGGCAAGCAAGGCCACGTGGCCTACCCGCACCTGGCGAAGAACCCGATCCACCTGGCCGCCCCGGCCCTGGCAGACCTGGCCGCCGAGCACTGGGACGAAGGCAACGCGTTCTTCCCGCCAACCAGCTTCCAGATCTCCAACCTGAACTCCGGCACCGGCGCCACCAACGTGGTCCCGGGCGAGTTGACCGCGCTGTTCAACTTCCGCTTCTCCACCGAATCCACCGTCGAAGGCCTGCAACAGCGCGTCGCAGCGATCCTCGACAAGCACCAACTGGACTGGGACGTGGAATGGGCGCTGTCCGGCCTGCCGTTCCTCACCGAACCGGGCGACCTGCTGGACGCCGTATCCGCCAGCATCAAGGCGGTCACCGGCCGCGAGACCAAGGCTTCCACCAGCGGCGGCACCTCCGACGGGCGCTTCATCGCCACCCTCGGTACCCAGGTGGTCGAACTGGGCCCGGTCAACGCCACCATCCACCAGGTCAACGAGCGCATCCTCGCCAGCGACCTCGACGTGCTGACCGAGATCTACTACCAGACCCTGACCCGGTTGCTCGCCTGATGCTCACCTGCCCTATCTGCCGGGAGCCCCTGCGCGAACTCGACAACGGTGTCGGCTGCCCCGCCGGCCATCGTTTCGACCGGGCTCGCCAGGGCTACCTGAACCTGTTGCCGGTGCAGCACAAGAACAGCCGCGACCCGGGCGACAACCAAGCCATGGTCGAGGCCCGCCGCGACTTCCTCAATGCCGGTCATTACGCCCCGGTGGCCCGGCGCCTGGCCGAGCTGGCCGCCGAGCGCAATCCCGGGCGCTGGGTGGATATCGGTTGCGGCGAGGGTTACTACACCGCGCAACTCGCCGAAGCGCTGCCGGCAGCCGACGGTTATGCCCTGGACATCTCCCGCGAAGCAGTGAAGCGCGCCTGCAAACGCAGCCCGCAACTGACCTGGCTGGTGGCGAGCATGGCCCGGGTGCCGCTGGCCGACGCCAGTTGCCAGTTCATCGCCAGCGTGTTCAGCCCGCTGGACTGGCAGGAGGCACGCCGCCTGCTGAGCCCCGGCGGCGGCCTGATGCGGGTCGGCCCCACCAGCGGCCACCTGATGGAACTGCGCCAGAAGCTCTACGACGAAGTCCGTGACTACAGCGACGACAAGCACCTGGCCCTGGTCCCGGCGGACATGTCCCATGCCCACAGCGAAATCCTCGAATTCCGCCTGAGCCTGGCCAACCCCGCCGACCGCGCCAACCTGCTGGCGATGACGCCTCACGGCTGGCGTGCCAGCGCCGAACGACGCACGGCAGTGATCGAGCAGGCAGCGCCGTTCGAGGTCACGGTGTCGATGCGTTACGACTATTTTGTCCTGCCTGACTGAGGCCTTTGCGGAGAATCCCCATGCGCCAACCCGATATCGAGATCTACCTGAAGGACGCCGACGTCGACCACAAGCAGATCACCACCTGGCTGACCGAAGCACTGGGTCCGTGCAGCGAGTGGAAGCAGAAAGGCCAGACCTTCAAATGCACCGCCGGTGACATTCCTGTTACCTGGCTGCCCAAGGCCGTAGGAAAATGGAACAGTCTTTACCTGGAAAGTGACAACACGCCGTGGGAAGACGACATCGCCTGTGCCCGCGCCGCCCACGCCGCGCTGAACGTCGAAGTGCGTTGCGCACCGGGTAGCTGGGTCGAGGAAGAAGGCGAAGAAGATGCCGATCGCTGGATCCGCATCAGTGCCGATGGTGAAGAAGAGATCACCTGGCGCACCAGTTGAGGGACTGCAAGCTGCAAGCCTGGCGCGGTCAGCTTGCAGCTTGTGGCTGAATCCTTACAGTCCGACTACATCCTCGGCCTGCAGGCCTTTCTGGCCCTGGGTGAGGCTGTATTCGACCTGTTGCCCTTCGAGCAGGGTACGGTGCCCCTCGCCACGAATTGCACGGTAGTGAACGAAAACGTCCGCCCCGCCTTCACGTTGAATGAAGCCATAGCCCTTGGCGTCATTGAACCACTTCACACTTCCAGTCTCACGAGACGACATCAGTAACACTCCGGATTTTTATTTTGGACTCGCCTTGTCAGCGGGGGCATGGAACCCCTGCGTACGCCGCTTGCCGAAACTTCCTGCAAACAGCGGACCGAGTATAAGACAGACATAAATTATTTTTCATGACCAGGCCGGTTTTTGCTCAACTTACGCGGATACGGCACACTTGCCGCCTATCTGCACTAGCGTTCCACTTTCCAGAGCACACTCCACATGATCCATTCCCCCCTGCGCCGCCTGATCTTTGGCGCACTGCGCCGACTGTTGTACCTGTGGGTTCGCTCCGAGACCATCAACCAATCCTCCTTCACCCTCAACCTGGACCGCAGCCGTCCGGTGTTCTATGCCATCCAGTCGCCCTCGCTGACCGACCTCGCGGTACTGGACAAGGAATGCACCAAAGCAGGGCTGCCGCGCCCGGTGCTGCCCGTGGCCGTCGGCGACCTGATGGAACCTGCCGCGTTCTTCTACCTGACCCCGGAGCCCGACTGGCTCGGCCGCCAGTACAAGCGCGGCGCGCCACCGACCCTGGGCCGGCTGGTCAGCGCGGTCAGCCAGCAGCCCGAGCAGGATGCGCAGATCATTCCGGTCAGCGTGTTCTGGGGCCAGTCGCCGGCCAGCGAATCGAGCCCGTGGAAACTGCTGTTCGCCGACAGTTGGGCGGTCACCGGGCGCCTGCGTCGGCTGCTGACCATCCTGATCCTCGGACGCAAGACCCGGGTGCAGTTCTCCGCCCCCATCCATCTGCGCGAACTGGTCGACCACAACAAGGGCCACGAGCGCACCGTGCGCATGGCCCAGCGCCTGCTGCGGGTGCATTTCCGCAACCTGAAGTCGGCGGTGATCGGCCCGGACATTTCTCACCGGCGCAATCTGGTCAAGGGCCTGGTCCACGACCCGCTGGTGCGCCAGGCGATCGCCGACGAGGCCGAACGGGAGAAAATCCCGCTGGCCAAGGCCGAAGCAACGGCCCTGAAGTACGGCAACGAAATCGCCTCGGACTACACCTACACGGCGATCCGCTTCCTCGAAGTGGTGCTGAGCTGGTTCTGGAACAAGATCTACGACGGCATCAAGGTCAATCATATCGAGCAGGTCCAGGGCATCGCCCCCGGCCACGAGGTGATCTACGTCCCTTGCCACCGCAGCCATATCGACTACCTGCTGCTGTCCTACCTGCTGTTCCGCAACGGCCTGACCCCGCCGCACATCGCCGCCGGTATCAACCTCAACATGCCGGTGATCGGCGGCCTGCTGCGCCGGGGCGGGGCCTTCTTCATGCGCCGCACCTTCAAGGGCAATCCGCTGTACACCGCAGTGTTCAACGAATACCTGCACACCCTGTTCACCAAGGGCTTCCCGGTGGAGTACTTCGTCGAAGGCGGGCGCTCGCGCACCGGGCGCATGCTGCAGCCCAAGACCGGCATGCTGGCCATCACCCTGCGCAGCTTCCTGCGTTCGTCGCGCACGCCGATCGTGTTCGTGCCGGTGTACATCGGCTACGAGCGGGTGCTGGAAGGTCGCACCTACCTCGGCGAACTGCGCGGGGCGAGCAAGAAGAAAGAGTCGATCTTCGACATCTTCAAGGTGCTCGGCGCGCTCAAGCAGCGCTTCGGCCAGGTGTCGGTGAACTTCGGCGAGCCGATCCGCCTCAACCAGTTCCTCGACCAGCAGCAACCCGGCTGGCGCGAACAGCAACTGGCGCCGCAGTTCCGCCCGGCCTGGCTGAACGAAGCCACTTCGCGCCTGGGTGAGAAAGTCGCCCGCCACCTCAACGAAGCGGCGGCAATCAACCCGGTCAACCTGGTTGCCCTGGCGCTGCTCTCCACCAGCCGCCTGGCCCTCGACGAACGCGCCCTGACCCGCGTCCTCGACCTCTACCTGGCCCTGCTGCGCCAGGTGCCCTACTCGCCTCACACCACCCTGCCGGAGGGCGACGGACAGGCGCTGATCGAGCATGTTCGCGGCATGGACCTGCTCGCCGAGCAACGCGATGCCCTCGGCCGCATCCTCTACCTGGACGAGCAGAACGCCGTCCTGATGACCTACTACCGCAACAACGTCCTGCACATCTTCGCCCTGCCGGCGCTGCTGGCGAGCTTCTTCCAGAGCAGCTCGCGCATGAGCCGCGAGCTGATCCTGCAATACGTGCGTGCGCTTTACCCCTACCTGCAGTCCGAGCTGTTCATCCGCTGGGAAGCGGACGAACTGGATGCGGTGGTCGACCAGTGGCTGGCCGCCTTCGTCGAGCAAGGCCTGTTGCGTCACGAAAACGACGTGTACCTGCGCCCTGCGCCAAGCTCGCGGCAGTTCGTCCTGCTCACCCTGCTGGCCCGGGCCATCACCCAGACCCTGCAACGCTTCTACATGGCCACTTCGCTGCTGCTCAACAGCGGCCAGCACAGCCTCAGCGCCGAAGAGCTGGAAGACCTGTGCGTGGTCATGGCCCAGCGGCTGTCGATCCTGCACGGCCTGAACGCTCCGGAGTTCTTCGACAAGAGCCTGTTCCGCCACTTCATCCAGACCCTGGTGGAGCAACGCGTGTTGCGTCCGGACGAGGCCGGCAAGCTGGGCTTCCACGACAAGCTCGGCGAACTGGCCGAGGGCGCGGCCAAGCGCGTGCTGTCGGCCGAAGTGCGCCTGTCGATCCGCCAGGTAGCCCTGCACCGCGATGAACACAGCGGCAGCGAACAACCCGCCTGAACGCCTTCCCGGCCTGCTACTGATGATTAGTCCTACAGCAGGCCGGGACATCGGCTACTCAATATTCCGCTACAGTCCTGAAATGTCGGCGCGTTGCCGACACCCATTCACGGAGATCCCATGAAAAAGCTCTTGATGCTGTGCTGCGCCTCCCTGCTCGCAGCCTGCTCCAGCCAAGCCCTGTCTTCCAAAGCCAGCCTCGATGGCGAAGTGTTCTACCTGCAGCGCAGCGCCTTGCCCCCCAGTGCGACCCTGACTGTCGCCCTGCAGGACATTTCCCTCGCCGACGCCCCCGCCGTTACCCTGGCGCGTCAGAGCGGTCCGGTTAAAGGCCAGGTGCCACTGCCCTTCCATCTGAGCTACGATCCGGCCCAGGTCAAACCCGGACACCGCTACGCCGTCAGTGCCCGGATCGAGCTGGACGGCAAGCTGCTGTTCATCAACACCCGGCAGCACAGCGTCACGCTCGACGGCAACGACCCGCAGCCGCTGAAGATCAAGGTTGATCCGGTGCGCTGACTTCCCCGTTCACCCGCTTGCAGATCAAGGAAAACCATCATGCTCCGTCGTACCCTCACCTTCACCGGCCTGTGCGCCGGCCTGCTGCTGTCCGCCAGTGCCCTGGCCCTGTCGCTCAGCGACCTGTCGCAGAAAGACGCCTCCGGCGGCCTGAAGGACGCCCTCAGCCAGGGCGCGCAGATTGCCGTCAAGCAACTGGGTACGCCGGGCGGCTTCAGCAACAACCCGGACGTGCGCATCGAACTGCCGGGCAAACTCGGCAAGGCAGCACAAAAGCTCAAGATGATCGGCATGGGCGCTCAGGTCGAAGAGCTGGAAACCAGCATGAACAAGGCCGCCGAGGCTGCGGTGCCGCAAGCCCAGGCGCTGTTGCTGGATTCAGTGAAGAAGATGACCGTGGATGACGCCAAGGCCATTCTCAGTGGCGGCAACGACTCGGCGACCCAGTACCTGAGCAAGACCAGCCGCGAGCAGATCCGCGAGAAATTCCTGCCGATCGTCAAGAACGCCACCGACAAGGTCGGCTTGGCCCAGCAGTACAACAAGTTCGCTGGTCAGGCCGCGACCTTCGGTGCAATCGACGCGAAAAGCGCGAACCTGGAAGGTTACGTGACCGAACAGGCGCTCAATGGCCTGTTCGAGATGATCGGCAAGCAGGAAGCCACTATCCGCGAGAACCCGGCGGCGGCGGCGACCAGCCTGGCGAAGAAGGTGTTCGGGGCGCTTTGATTTGCACTCGATATAGAGGCTGAACACAAACCCTGTGGGAGCTGGCTTGCCAGCGATGAGGCCGACAATGACAAAGATGTTGCCAAGTCAGGCCCTATCGCTGGCAAGCCAGCTCCCACAGGGTCACCGGTCAGCCGGCAATACAGGTTTCACTCCTCCTTTTTGACCCTGAACCACGCCGCATACAACGCCGGCAGGAACAGCAAGGTCAGCGCCGTCGCTACGATCAACCCACCCATGATCGCCACCGCCATCGGCCCGAAGAACACACTGCGCGACAACGGAATCATCGCCAGCACCGCCGCCAGGGCGGTCAGCACGATCGGCCGGAAGCGCCGCACCGTCGCTTCGACGATCGCCTGCCAGCGACTCAACCCCGCCGCGATGTCCTGCTCGATCTGATCCACCAGGATCACCGAGTTGCGCATGATCATCCCCGACAAGGCAATAGTGCCGAGCATGGCGACGAAGCCGAACGGCTGGCGGAACACCATCAGGAACAGCACCACGCCGATCAGTCCCAGGGGCGCGGTAAGGAAGACCATGGCCATCCGCGAGAAGCTGCGCAGTTGCAGCATCAGCAGGGTCAGCACCACCACGATGAACAGCGGCACCCCGGCATTCACCGAGTTCTGCCCACGGGTCGAGTCTTCTACCGTGCCGCCAACCTCCAGCAGGTAGCCGTCCGGCAATTGCGCGCGGACCGGATCGAGGGTCGGCAGAATCTGCTTGACCAGAGTCGCCGGCTGGTCCTTGCCGTAGATATCGGCACGCACGGTCACGGTCGGCAGGCGGTTGCGGTGCCAGATGATGCCTTCCTCGAAGCCGTACTCAAGGGTAGCCACCTGGGACAGGGCAACGCTGCGGCCATTGTCGGTGGGCACCGACAGGCTCGACAGATGGGCCAGTTCGGTGCGCTCCTCCTGGGTACCGCGCAGGAGGATCTCGATCAACTCGTTGTCCTCGCGATACTGGCTGACGCTGCTGCCGGTCAGGGAACTCTGCAGGAAGCGCGACAGCGCAGCGGTACTGACGCCGAGGGCGCGGGCGCGGTCCTGGTCGATGTTCAGATAGACCACCTTGCTCGGCTCTTCCCAGTCCAGATGGACGTTGGCCACATGCGGATTCTCGCGCACCTTGGCCGCCACCTTGCGCGCCAGGGCGCGGACTTCCTCGATATGCTCGCCGGTCACCCGGAACTGCACCGGATAACCCACGGGCGGGCCGTTTTCCAGGCGCGTCACACGGGAACGCAGGTCGGGGAACTGCTCGTTGAGGGTCTCGATCAGCCAGGTGCGCAGGGCCTCGCGGTCCTCGATGGTCTTGGCCAGGACAACGAACTGGGCAAAGCTGGCGGCCGGCAACTGCTGGTCCAGCGGCAGGTAGAAGCGCGGCGAACCGGTACCGACATAGGCCACGTAGTTGTCGATGCCATCACGCTGCTTGAGCAGTTCCTCCAGACGCTTGACCTGCTCGGCGGTGTTGCTCAGCGACGCACCTTCGGCCAGCTTCAGGTCGACCATCAACTCCAGTCGCCCGGACGCCGGGAAGAACTGCTGCTCGACGAAACGGAAGCTCATCACGCTGCCGACGAACAGCGCCACGGTCAGCACGATCACCGTCTTGCGCCGGCTCACGCACCAGCCCACCACCCGGCGCACGCGCTGGTAGAACGGCGTGCCGTAGGGATCGGTTTCGCCATTGGTGGTGCCGTGCTTCTTCGCGTGCAGCTTGGCCAGGTCCGGCAGCAGGCGCTCGCCCAGGTACGGTACGAACACCACCGCCGCGACCCACGAGGCGAGCAAGGCGATGGTCACCACCTGGAAGATCGAGCGGGTGTATTCGCCGGTGCCGGACTGCGCGGTGGCGATCGGCAGGAAGCCCGCCGCGGTGATCAGGGTACCGGTGAGCATCGGAAACGCCGTGCTGGTCCAGGCATAGCTGGCCGCCTTGAGCCGGTCGAAGCCCTGCTCCATCTTGATCGCCATCATCTCCACGGCAATGATCGCGTCGTCCACCAGCAGGCCCAGGGCAAGCACCAGCGCCCCCAGGGAAATCTTGTGCAGGCCGATGCCCAGGTAATACATGGTGGCGAAGGTCATCGCCAGCACCAGCGGAATCGCCAGCGCGACCACCAGGCCGGTGCGCATGCCGAGGGAGAAGAAACTCACCAGCAGCACGATCGCCAGCGCCTCCACCAGCACCCGGACGAACTCGCCGACACCGGTCTTCACCGCCGCCGGCTGGTCGGAGACCTTGCGCAACTCCATGCCCGCCGGCAGGTTGTTGGCGATACGGGCGAACTCGGCTTCCAGCGCCTTGCCCAGCACCAGGATGTCGCCGCCGGCCTTCATCGACACCGCCAGGCCGATCGCATCCTGGCCCATGAAGCGCATGCGCGGTGCGGGCGGATCGTTGAAGCCGCGATGCACCTGGGCGACATCGCCGATACGGAAGGTACGCTCGCCCACGCGAATCGGGAACTGCTCGATCTGCTCGACGCTGTCGAAGCGCCCGGTCACCCGCAGTTGCAGGCGCTCGCTCGGCGTTTCGAAGAAGCCGGCGGTACTCACCGCGTTCTGCTCTTCAAGCGCCTGCTGCACGGCGGCCAGCGGCAGGCCGAGGGTGGACAGCTTGGTATTGGACAGCTCGATCCAGATCTTCTCGTCCTGCAGGCCGAGCAGCTCGACCTTGCCCACGTCCTTCACCCGTTGCAGCTGGATCTGCACGCGGTCGGCGTAGTCCTTGAGCACGGCGTAGTCGAAGCCCTCGCCGGTCAGCGCATAGATATTGCCGAAGGTGGTGCCGAACTCGTCGTTGAAGAACGGCCCCTGGATACCCGGCGGCAGGGTGTGGCGGATGTCCGCGACCTTCTTGCGGATCTGGTACCACAGCTCGGGAATGTCCGCCGAATGCATGGAATCCCGGGCCATGAAGGTGACCTGGGACTCACCGGGCCGCGAGAACGACACGATCTTTTCGTACTCGCCGGTCTCCATCAGCTTCTTTTCGATGCGCTCGGTGACCTGGCGCGAGACCTCCTCGGCACTGGCACCGGGCCACAAGGTGCGGATGACCATGGCCTTGAAGGTGAAGGGTGGATCTTCGCTCTGGCCGAGCTTGGTGTAGGACAGTGCCCCGACCAAGGCCAGCAGAAGCATCAGGAACAGCACGATCTGCCGGTTGCGCAGGGCCCAGGCGGAAAGGTTGAAACCCATCGGGACTTACTCCTTGGCCGCCAGATTCACCGTGCGATTGGACCGGTCCACCGGCCGTACCTGTTGTCCTTCGTGCAGCACATGGCCGCCAGCGGCGACCACCCAGTCGCTGGCGCTGAGGCCTTCGAGCACCGGCACCGTGTCCTGACCGTAGGCACCGACGCGCACCGGGACGCGCTGCAGGGTGTTGTTGGCGTCGACACGCCAGACGTAGGTCTGGCCGTTTTCCGCGCTCAGGGCCGACAGTGGCACGGCCAGGGGAATCTGCTCGGCATGCTGGATGAACACCCGGGCGCTCTGGCCCAGTTCGGCGGGGATCTTCCCGGTATTGAAGGCGATACGTGCGGCGAAGGTGCGCGAACGCGGATCAGCGGCTGGCGACAGCTCACGGATGCGCCCGTCGAAACGCTGGCCGGGTTGCGACCAGAGCTCAACCGTCACCGGCTGGCCCACGGCAAAGCGGCCGAAATTCTGCTCCGGCAGGCTGATCAGCACCTCGCGCTCGCCATCAGCGGCGAGGGTGAACACCGTCTGCCCGGCAGCCACCACCTGGCCGACCTCGACCTGGCGCTTGGACACCACGCCATCCTGGGACGCACGCAACACCGAGTACGCGGCCTGGTTGCCGGCCACATCGAGTTCGGCGCGCATCTGCTTGACCCGGGCCAGACCTGCGCGATAGAGGTTTTCCGCATTGTCGTACTGGGAATGGCTGACCATCTGCCGGTCCAGCAGTTTCTTGTAGCGATCGCGCTCGGCCTGCACCAGGTTCAGGTTGGCCTCGGCGGCGGCGACCTGGGCGCGGGTCGCTTCCAGTTGCAGACGCACGTCCTGCGGGTCCAGTTCGGCCAATGGCTGCTCGGCCTTGACCCGCTGGCCCTCCTCCACCAGGCGCTTGCTCACCTTGCCTCCGATGCGGAACGCCAGCTCCGGCTCGAAGCGCGCGCGCACCTCGCCGGGGTAGCTGTCCACCGCCGCCGAAGCCGGCTGCGGCTGCACCACCATGGCGGGGCGGATGACGGTGGGTGCCGCGGCTTCCTGTCCGCAAGCGGACAATAGCGCGACCAGAACGACGGGCAGAGCGAGGGGCAAGGCATGGCGCAACATGGGTAATGACCTTTCGCGAAGAGGGGTGCTTCGAATATTTATACTGGCGGGTATATTAAATCAGGGTGTTGCGCTGCGAAAGATGGCGACAGGCACTTTGCCACAGCCTATCACTGAGAAGGTGAGCACTACATATGCGTATTTTTTTACGCATTACATTGCATATACTTCACGACATGCGTCACCACCTACGGTGACAGCCCAACCAAACAAATTGAGGCAAAAACCATGAGCGCACTTCTTGATCGTGCCGAGCAGGCGGTGTCTGCTACCGCGATGGTTCGCGGCTTCAGTGCGAAATTGAAGGAAGTTACCAGCGGGAAAGTCCCCCATCTGGTGATTTTCAAGGACAACGAGCCAGCCGCTGTGTTGATGGGCGTCGCGGCCTTCCAGGCACTCCATGATGAACTCGATGACCTGCGCGCCGAGCGCAAGGCCATTGACCGGCTTTCCACATTGGACGAAGAAAAGACAGTGAGCCTCGAGGACATGGAGGCTCGCTTCAAGTAGGCAGGCACCGATGCGATGGAACGTACGCTTTCACCCTGAAGTCGAGCAGGACCTCAAGCAGTTGGGAACGGCCGAGGCAAGAAGAGTCCTGAAGGTGGTCCGCGAGCGCATCGCCGAAGGGGAACCCGACAAGACCGGCAAGCCGCTGAACGGAGCGCTTGCCGGCTATCGTCGAATCCGCACTGGAGATGTTCGGATTGTCTACCGGATCGACGGCGTCGAGATCGTGCTGATCCTCTGTATCGGTGCTCGACGCGATGACGAAGTCTACAAGGCTGCCACATGGCGCATCTGACCTTACACCCTGCTGCGGCAGGGTGTCTCGTTTGGCGGACTATCCCTGCAACGACTCGAACACCTGCTGCCGAAACCACCGCCGCAACCGGTCACCATGAGTCCGCGCATGCCAGATCTGCATCACGTCCACCTGCGGCAGTTCCAGTGGCAGCGGGTACAGACGCAGGTCCGGATCCCTTGCAACCGCCTCTTCCGCCAGCGAGCGCAGACAGGTCAGCAGCAGATCGGTCCCCTGCACCAGACGGGTAGGGGCGATGAAGCTGGAAAGCCCCGCCACCACCCGACGTTCCAACCCCCGCGCCTTCAACGCCCGGTCCACCAGTCCATCGAGATCACCGGTCAGCGTGGTGATCAGGTGTTCGCAGTCGATGAAGGCCTGCAGGTCCAACCCATTGGCCAAGCGAGGATTGCCACGGGAGGCAAGCACGACGAAGCCCTCGCCGAGCAGTCGCTGCTGATGAAAGGTCTCCGGCAGGTCGGTGTAGAAACCGGCAATGGCCAGGTCGCAGGTACCCTTTTCCAGTTCCTCCCGGGGCAGCACGCCGCGGGTGTTGTGGGTGATCAGCACCAGGTTCGGCGCCTCCCTGCGCAGCACTGGCAACAGCCGCGGCAGAAGGATCTGCTCCATGTAATCGGTGCTGTAGAGGTGCAGGCGCTCGACGCGGGCGAGGAAGTCCTGGCCGTCGCAGAGGTCGTAAAAGGCCTCCAGGTCCTCCACCAGTTGCCGGACTCGCGGCGCCAGTTCATGGGCTCGGGGTGTCGGCGTCAGCCCACGGGGTGCGCGGACGAACAGCGGGTCGCCAAACTGATGGCGCAGCTTGTTCAACTTGTGGCTCAACGCTGGCTGGCTGAGGGACATGCGCTCGGCGGCGACAGAGGCATTGCGCTCCTGGTAAAGCACATGGAAGACCAGCAGCAGGTTTAGATCTTTCTTGGCGATATTCATTTTTTGGAAGGCTGCGATAAAAGCTTTCGAATTACTGAATCATAGTAACTGTCGGAAGATGGCGTTCGACCTTCGGGAGACCTCTCATGGACATCAGGCCTCCGTAGCCTGGCTGGCCTCGCCCACCGAGGTTCGTCTCACCCGTCCGCCGGACCTCGCTCCGCTCAACTGATTTCAGGAAGTTTTCATGACCAAGATCACTCGACTGGCCATGGCTGTCACCGGTGCCCTGCTTTGCGCTTCCGCCATCGCCGCGCCCAAGGGCGAAGTGCTGGTACTGCTATCCAGCGAAAACCGGCTGCCGCTGCAAGATGGCAAGCAATACCCCACCGGTTACTACCTCAATGAATTTGGAGTACCGGCCGACCACCTGCTCAAGGCCGGCTACAAGCTGGTGCTGGTGACGCCAAAGGGCAATGCACCCAGCGTCGACGAACGCTCGGTGGACCCGCAGTACTTCGCTGGCGACGCCACGGAGATGAAGCGCATCCAGCAACTGGTGGCGAGCCTGCCCGGAATCGACGACACCCTGTCGCTCAAGGAAGTGCTGGCCGGTGACCTGGATCACTACGCCGGCTTGCTGATCCCCGGGGGTCACGCACCGCTGATCGACCTCGCCAACAACCCGGAGGTCGGCGCCCTGCTGCGACACTTCCACCAGTCCGGCAAGCCGACCGCAGCGATCTGCCATGGCCCGATTTCCCTGCTTTCGGCCCAAGCCGATCCAGCGGCCTACCAGGCAGCGCTGGCGCGGGGCGAGAAGCCGGCGGCCAAGAACTGGATCTACCAGGGCTACCGCATGACCATCTTCGCCAACGCCGAAGAGCAGGTGTTCGAAAGCTCGCTGAAGGGCGACCGCATCCTGTTCTATCCGGCCAGGGCGATGGAGGGCGCTGGCGGAAACATGAGCTATGCACCAGCGTGGAATCCGAACGTGGTGGTGGATCGGGAACTGATCACTGGGCAGAACCCGTTTTCCGATCATGAACTGGGCAAGGCATTGGTCAGCAAGCTGGGTGAAGCCAGGCCCCACTGACCTGACGCCTCCCGTGCGCGCACGGTTCGGGGAATCAAGGGCGCTCCCAGGCGCCCTTTTTCTCCATCAGGAAATCGATGAATGCCCGCAGCCGGAGCGGCACATGCCGCCCGTGAGGGTACAGCAGACTGAACGGCCGCGAGCACCCGCCGAAGTCTTTCAGCACCTCCACCAACGTGCCGTCGGCCAGTTCCTGCTCGACAATGAAACGATAGGTCTGGAACAACCCCACCCCGCTCTTGGCCAGGGTCACGCCACCGAGCACGTCTTCGGAGCACACATAGCTGCCACTGGCGAGAATCTCCCGCAACTCGCCGTTTTCATTGAACAGCCAGGATATCCGTCGCCCGCTGCTGGGCAATTCGAACTGGATGCACTCATGCCGCTCCAGATCGGCCAACGCAAGCGGTTCGCCCACCCGCGCCAGGTAATCGGGGGTGGCGATCACCACCAGCGGGGCATCCTCCAGCAGCCGCGCGATCAGCGTCGAGTCCGGCTGCGCCCGCACGCGAATGGCCGCGTCATAGCCCCCACCCACGAAGTCGATGTTGCGGTTGTTCAGGTTGATATCGACGCTGACCTTCGGATAACGCCCGCGAAATTCCGCCAAAAGCGGCAGGATACGGTGATGGCCGTAGGTGGTCGGCAGGCTGATGCGCAGCGTGCCGGCAGGCTCAACCTGCTGCCCCATGACCTCGCGCTCGGCATCGACCAGCTGAGTCAGGGCCTGCCGGCTCTGCTCGTAGTAGCTACGGCCGCCCTCGGTCAGGCGGATGCTGCGGGTGGTGCGGATGAACAGGCGTACACCGAGACGCTCTTCCAGGCGCGCCACCGAACGGCTCACCGCCGCCGGCGTCACTCCCGCAGACAACGCCGCCGCAGTAAAGCTGCCCTCTTCTGCCGCCAGGCAGAACAGCTCGATGCTGCCTAGCAGCACATCGTCGAATTGTCGTTTCGGCATTGATTACACCATGTATCAACTGAAGTGCCCAAAGGCCTGTTTATCGCTTTTCTCCGCAAAAATATAGTGGCTGCCAACAGCGCGCTGATCACCCCTTCGAAACCTTTGCGGAGAAACACCATGAGCAAGCAAACAGTCGTGATCACTGGTACTTCCAGCGGTATCGGCCTGGGCCTGGCCCAGGCCTTCCTGGCGCGCGGCTACAACGTCGTTGGCAATGCCCGCAGCGAAGAGCGGTTGCGGGAAAGCAAACAAGCCCTGGGCAATCCGGCCGACTACATCGGCGTTGCTGGCGACATCGCCCGGCCGGAGACCGCCGAACAGCTGTTCCAGGCGGCGATCGAGACCTTCGGCGCGGTAGATGTGCTAGTCAACAATGCCGGGTTCTTCCTGCCCAAGCCCTTCACCGACTACACCCCAGCGGAGCTGGACAACCTGCTGGAAACCAACCTCAAGGGGGTGGTCTACGCTTCGCAGGTCGCGGCCCGGCACATGATCGGTCGCCAGCGGGGCCACATCGTCAACATCACCGCTGCCGTGGCGTTGCAGGCCAACCAGGCGGTACCGGCGGCCCTGCCTGTGCTGATCAAGGGCGGTCTGAACCAGATGACCCGTGCCCTGGCCCTGGAACTGGCGCCACACAATATCCAGGTCAACGCGGTGGCCCCCGGGATCATCGAGACGCCTATGCACGACCCGGCGATCCACGGTTTCCTCGCCGGGTTGCAGCCAAGCGGGCGCATCGGGCGTATCGCGGACATCGCCGACGCCGTGCTGTACCTGGCAAATGCCGACTTCACCACCGGCGTGGTCCTGCCGGTGGATGGCGGCATGAGCACGGGCAAGTGGTAAGCGGAAAATCCATCACACAGGAGCGCACGACATGCCTTTCGTAAGCCTTCGCATCACCCGCGACGGAGTGACCCGGGAACAGAAAGCCCAGGTCATCCGGGAGTTCACCGAGACCCTGGAGCGGGTTCTCGGCAAGCGCCCGGACCTGACCCATATCGTGATAGAGGAAGTGGACACGGATAACTGGGGCTATGCGGGAATGACCACCACCGAGTATCGCGCCAAGGAGGGATAGCGCCCCAGGCGAGACAGGGGGGCAATCGCAACTCGCCCCGTTCCACATGGCCGGGCTGATGGCAATAAGCCCGGCAGCTCGGCAGACCAACCTGACCGCACCGCCTGGGCGTTGTACTATCTAGCGCTTCAAAGCCTGCAAACGTGCCCCATGTATCAAGATCCCATCGCATCCAACGGCCCAGGACGGCCCAAGGATCTGGCCAAGCGCCAGGCCATTCTCGAAGCCGCCAAGGAGCTGTTTCTCACCAATGGCTATGCCAGCACCAGCATGGATGCGGTCGCGACAGCGGCAGGTGTGTCGAAACTGACGGTCTACAGCCACTTCAACGACAAGGAAAACCTGTTCAAGGAAGCGATCATCGCCACCTGCCAGACCCAGTTGCCGGGGCTGATCTTCGAGCTGCCCGAGGGCGTGCCGCTGGAGCAGGTGCTGCTGAATATCGGCCGCGGCTTCCAGGTGCTGATCAACAGCGACCATTCGGTGAAGCTGCACCGCCTGATCATTGCCCAGGGACCGCAGGATCCGCAGTTGGGGCAGATGTTCTTCGAGGCGGGACCGGACCGGGTCCTGCGTGAAACCGAGGCATTGCTGAGGCTGGCCGACCAGCGCGGCATGCTGCGGATTGCAAATCCGTCTTCGGCGGCGGAGCACTTCTTCTGCCTGCTCAAGGGCGGGGCCAACTTCAGGCTGCTGCTGGGCTGCGCCGGGCCGCTGGAGGCGGAAGCGGCCGAGGCGCATGTGCGGGAAGTGGTGGAGTTGTTCCTGCGGGCCTATCGGGTCTAGCCCAGACACCACAAAACCCCTGTGGGAGCTGGCTTGCCAGCGATGAGGCCCTCTCTGACAACATCTTTGTCAGTGCCGGCCTCATCGCTGGCAAGCCAGCTCCCACAGGTTCTTGTAGTGCCGGTCAGATCGGATCAGGGCTTGAGCGCCTTCTTCGGATAGATGTCATAGCGACTGGACTTGCCTTCCAGGCTGTGACTCGGCTTCGGCCCGTCGATGATCGGCGCCTTGCGCGGGCGCTTGACCACCACCCGGTGGGTCGCCAGGGCCAGCGCGGCTTCCAGCAGGGCCGGGGCATCCAGGTCATCGCCCACCAGCGGGCGGAACACGCGCATTTCCTTCTTCACCAGGGCGCTCTTGTCGCGGTGCGGGAACATCGGATCGAGGTAGATCACCTGCGGCGGTTCGCCCTGCCAGCCACGCATGCGCTCGATGGAATTGCCGTGCAACAGCTCCATCCGCGCCACGATCGGCCCGACCTCGTCATCCCCCGCAGCACGGGCCAGCCCATCCTCCAGCAGCGCCGCCACCAGCGGCTGGCGTTCGATCAACTGCATCCGGCAACCCAGGGTGGCGAGCACAAAGGCATCCTTGCCGAGCCCGGCCGTGGCATCCAGCACATGCGGACGGACGCCCTGGGCAATCCCCACCGCCTTGGCGATCATCTGTCCGGCGCCACCGCCGTACAAACGCCGATGGGCCGCACCGCCTTCGAGGAAATCCACCCGCACCGGGCCGGGAGCCTGCGGGCCAAGCTGCTGGATCTGCAGCCCGTCCACGCCGATCTGCACGGCAAACCCGGCGTCGGCGTCATCCAGCGGCAGGCCCAGACGCGCCGCCCAGTGCTCGGCCTGGGCCTGATATTCGGCGCTCAGTGCCTCGACCCGGATCCCGCCTTCGACCTGCTGCTCCACACTCACCTTCCTGCTCGAAAAAAAGTTAAAGATCGGCGCCCGCGGCCGATACACAAAGTACGCGCCATTTTGCCAGAGCTCTTCGACAACCATGTCAGAGATTCTTCAACTTCCCTCAGGCTACCTGTCACCCGTCGGTGACTACAGCCGCCACAACACCCAGGCCCTGGGCGGCGTCAGCCACCTGTGGTCGGACTTCTTCGCTCGCGCCCTGGCCGCGCAGCAGGAAGAAGGCGTGGTGCGCGAGCCGCTGCCGGTTGAAGAAGTGGATGTGCAAACCGGCGAGCCGATCACCGGCAGCCAGACCCTGGCGCAGATCCAAAGCCAGCGCCTGTGCAACGTCACCGATACCGAAGTCGCCCCGCCAGAACCCTTGTTCCTGCCGATCGCCGAATTCGAGCTGGACCTGCTGGACAAACCCGCCCCGCCCTTCAGCGCCGCCGAACTGATCGAACAGCAGCGCCAGCTGGACATCAGCAACAACTGGGTGCGCCCGGTGGTCATGAGCCAGGGCCATCCGCATCCCGAGCCGGGCCCGGCGCCAGCGTCCCGTCCGCTGCACCTGCCGATCGCCGAACTGGAACGCAAGCTGCTGGATCCGGCGGCAGAACCCTTCGACGAAGCCACCCTGGCCAAGCAGCAGCACGATCTGGACTTCGATATACAGTGGGCACGCCCTGTAGTGCTGAACAACGTGCGGATCGCCGCCTAACGGCAGACCTGCCAACGCCCCATATCCAGATGGAAGTGGTTGTGGTGGGCAGCGTTGTAGTCAGGCCCCAGCACCGTGTTGAAACTCTCGCAGGCTCCGTCGCGAACCTCGCGCAGGAAGCGCGCCTTGGGTCCGTCCCCGCTCCAGTCCTTTTGCAATTCGATGCGCCGACCGTCCTTCAGGCGAAAGCCGGCAATATCCAGGGCATTGGCCGTGGCGTGCTGACTGAGCCGGCCTTCGGCGCGGTTGTAGACATTGCGGCAGGCGTAGCTACCGAGATGATCCACCTGCGCCACCGGCTGCCCGAAGACCCGCTGCGCTGCCGGTTGCAGGCCATGACGCTCGAACAGGGCAAAGGCCACCGCTACCGGGCAGGTGGCCAGAAAGCTGCTGCTCAGCTTCACCTCTGCGCCCTGGACACGGACTACGTTGGTCAACGGACAGTTGCCGCTGGTGGTGTCTGCCTGCCGGGTAACACGCAAGCCGGAGGTGGCGAGAACCTCGGCACATAACTGCGGATCATCCCGCAGGCGGCCGAGCTTCCACGAAGTGAGGAAATTGGGGGATTCACGCACATCCAGCGGCGCCCATGGATTCCATTGATCCGGCAATCGCCAACCCTGCCGCCAGCCGAACAGCGCCACGCCGGCCAGCACCGCCAGAAGCAGCAACCCGCCGTAACGCCTCAACACCTAGCGCCTGAACAGATCGTTGAGCTGGGCGAAGGTCATGGCCTTGTCGCCGTAATCGAAGCGCCCTTCTCCGCGAATCCGCGTCGCCGCGTCGAAAAACGCGCCGTAGGCGACCCTGGCCAATGAGGAGCCGACACTGATGCGCTTCACACCGAGCGCCTTGAGGTCGTCGAAGCTCAGATCGACGCCCGCCAGCCCCATCAGCACATTGACCGGTTTGGGTGCCACCGCCTTGACCACCCGCTCGATGTCCTGCGCGGTACGCAAGCCGGGGGCATAGAGCACATCGGCGCCAGCCTCGGCGAAAGCTTGCAGGCGGGCGATGGTGTCGTCGAGGTCATTGCGCCCGTGCAGCAGGTTTTCCGCGCGGGCACAGAGCATGAAGGGGAAGTCCAGGCTGCGGGCAGCGGCGACGGCGGCCTCGACCCGCTCCACGGCACGGTGGAAGTTGTAGATCGGCTCGTCCTCGCGGCCCGTTGCATCCTCGATGGAGCCCCCCACCAATCCGAGTTTGGCCGCTTGCAGGATGGTTTCGGCGCACTCCGACGGTTCGTCGCTGAAGCCGTTCTCCAGATCGGCCGCCACCGGCAAGGCCGTGGCATCGACGATGGACTGGGCATTGGCCAGGGTTTCGTCGCGGCTGACCGCACCCTCGGCATCGGGTCGCCCCAGGGCGAAGGCCAGGCCGGCGCTGCTGGTGGCCAGGGCCTCGAAGCCAAGGCTGGCGAGCAGCTTGGCCGAACCGGCATCCCAGGGGTTGGGAATGACGAAGGTTCCGGGGCGCTCGTGCAGCGCTCTGAAGGCTTCGGCACGCAGGGTTTGCACATCCATGGTGGAACTCCCAGGCAGACGACAGGAAATCACAGCAGGCCGAGTTGTTCGACCTCCGGGCCCCGGTCGGGTTCATGCAAAGGCGCCAGCCCCGGCAAGCGCTCCATCAGGCCGCGATGGAAACGCTGGGCCAGAGCCGCCGCCAGGCGGTTGTCGGCGGTATGCAGGAAAACGTAGGGGCTGCGGCCTTCCTCGATCCAGGCGGCGACCTTGTCCAGCCACTGCTGCAGAAAGGGCTCGTTGGCCTCCAGCTCAGGGTGCCCGATGAAGCGCACCTGGGGCTGCTGGCTGAACGCCGTCGGACGCGGTGGCACCCGCGGCTTCTTCGACTGGGCATGCAGCACGCTTGGCTCGCGGGAGGTGCAACTGAACAGCGCCCGCGGATCGAGGCAGATGCGCTCGATACCGCGCTCGTGCAGCAGGCGATTGAGCTGGCGCTCCTCCTCGCCTTTGGAGAAGAAGGCGTCGTTGCGCACCTCAACGGCCACCGGCACGGCAAGCTCGTCGATGAAATGCATCAGTTCGCCCAGGCGCGCCGGGCCGAACATCGCCGGCAGTTGCAGCCAGTACGGCGAGACCCGCTCGCCCAGCGGCTTGAGCAATTGCACGAAGGTCCGCGCCGCATCCAGTTGCGCACGCAGGTCACCGCTATGGCTGATATCGCCGGGAAACTTGGCGGTAAAGCGGAAATGCCCGGGCATGACCTGGGCCCAGCGCTCGATGGTGGCCGGCGCCGGACGGGCATAGAAGGTGGTATTGCCCTCGACGGCATTGAACACCTGGCAGTACAGCCCGAGGAAATCGGTGCTCTTCGCGTCGGCGGGATACAGGTAGTCGCGCCAGGCGTTTTCGCTCCAGGAGGGACAACCGAGGAAATAAGGTAGGGATGCTGAGCTCATTGGCTCAAATGTACAGATCCAGCCCCAGCACTTCCATCTCCCAATCGACGAAACCGGCGGTGGTCAGGTAGCTGGCCAGGGCGCCAGCGGTGCGCCGGTCACGTGCGCGGGGGAAGATCATGTCCTGCGGGCGGGCCGGCAGGTTGGGCGTAGCGCGTTGGGCATTGCCGGTGTTGCTGGCGGGTTGCGCCTCGACTTCGCCGACGATGTCGTCTTCCGACTCTTCCACGCGCACCGGCCCTTTGCGCTGAGGGCGCTTGAGCGGGTAACTCGATGAAGAAAAGCCGTCGATACGCATGGCAATCAAACTCGGGGGCTATGATGGCAATTTAGCGGCACCTGAGTTCCTTGGCAAATGCGCTACTGATAACTGGACCACATATACACAATTTGGTTTACGGCGATTGGCGATAACCGACCGGAGGTCGTCACCCCTTTTTGGGTGTGGCCACCTTGTCGCGCAGGTACACCGGCTGGGCCTGCTCGGCCGGTACGCTTTCGCCGCGATCCCAGGCGAACCTGGCCAGGGTCAGCAGGTCCAGGGCATGGGGCAGCATCGCCTGGTCCTGACCATCGACCTTGACCGCCAGCCGCTCTGCGTAGCTCCAGCCTGTGCCAGCACCGAACCACGAACCGCTGGCGCCCTCGGGAAGTGCAACCTGCTCGGGCGGCAACACGGCTTCGGCCCCCTGCAATTGCATCTCCCCTTCTACTTGGTGATAGCAGCCCCAATAGACTTCGTCCATTCGCGCATCGATGGCCGTCGCGACCTGGTTGGCACCGTGCTCGCGCAAGGCGCGCTGGGCCAGGACCGCCAGGTTGGAAATCGGCAGTACCGGACGCTCCAGGGCGAAGGCCAGGCCCTGGACCACGCCGATGGCGATACGCACGCCGGTAAATGCCCCCGGACCGCGGCCAAAAGCGATCGCATCCACCGCCGACAAGGCGATACCGGCATCGGCCAGCAGCGTCTGGATCATCGGCAACAGCTTCTGTGCGTGCAGGCGCGGGATCACCTCGTAGTGGCTCGTGATCTTGCCATCGTGCAGCAAGGCAACGGAGCAGGCTTCAGTGGCGGTATCCAGGGCCAGCAAGGTGGTCATCGGGGGTTCCAGGCGAGAGAAAAAAGAGCGGCAGTATAAACGACAACGGCCCGCAAGCGGGCCGTTGGCGACACAACGAAAGGGATCAGCTCAGGGCTGCCAGCACCTTGGCGGTAATGGCTTCGACCGAACCGACGCCAGGAATATGGCTGACCTTCGGCTTGCCATCGGCGGCTTCGAGCTTCTGGTAGAAGTCCACCAGCGGCTTGGTCTGCTCGTGGTAGACCTTCAGGCGGCCACGCACGGTTTCTTCGTTGTCGTCAGGGCGCTGGATCAGGTCCTCGCCGGTGACGTCATCCTTGCCTTCAACCTTCGGCGGGTTGTAGACCACGTGGTAGACACGGCCGGAATCCAGGTGGACGCGGCGACCGGCGATACGCTGGACGATCTCTTCGTCGTCGACAGCGATTTCGACTACGGCATCCAGGGAAACGCCGGCAGCGACCATGGCTTCAGCTTGAGGGATGGTGCGCGGGAAACCGTCGAACAGGAAACCGTTGGCGCAGTCGGGCTGGGCGATACGGTCCTTGACCAGGTTGATGATCAGGTCGTCGGAGACCAGCTTGCCGGCATCCATCACGGCCTTGGCTTCCAGGCCCAGCGGAGTGCCGGCCTTGACCGCGGCACGCAACATGTCGCCGGTGGAGATCTGCGGAATACCGAATTTTTCGGTGATGAACTTTGCCTGAGTACCTTTACCGGCCCCGGGAGCTCCCAGCAGAATTACGCGCATCTTGTGCTCCTCATTTTTTATAAGCAAATCAATGGATTCGCGAGATTGGCGAATCGCAGGAAATCGGGCGATGACCATAAATCGGTCAAAAGGCTGCCCAAGATACACAGCGCATGGGGACCATACAAGCGGTCGAAAGTCGGAAAAACCTGCGACAGGACGCCACGCTGTATACAGGTTGCGCCCAGCGCAACCGCCCCTTCACAAGACTATTTCGTACAAACTGCGGGATGCATTCTTACATCCCGCAGGCACTCATCCGACACTCAACCCGTGTTGCGCAAACCGGCGGCAATACCTGCCACGGTCACCAGCAGGGCTTGCTCCAAGGGGCTGTCCAGAGCGGCTTCGCGCTCCCTGGAGCGGGCCAGTAGCTCGGCCTGGAGCAGGTGCAGCGGGTCCAGGTAGGTGTTGCGCAGGCGGATGAACTCCAGGGTCTCGGGGCTGTGCGCCAGTAGCACCGGCTGCCCGGTCAGGCCCAGCACTACCTGACACGCCTGCGACAATAGGTCGCGCAGATGTTCACCCAAAGGTCGCAGTTGCGGTTGCACCAGACGTTCGTCGTAGGAGCGGGCGATTTCCGCGTCGGCCTTGGCCAGGACCATCTCCAGCATGTCGATGCGGGTACGGAAGAACGGCCATTCCTCGCGCATCTGCGCCAGCAGCGGCCCCTGACCACGGGCCAGGGCATTGTTCAGCGCCGCCTCCCAGCCGAGCCAGGCCGGCAGCATCAGACGGGTCTGGGTCCAGCCGAAGATCCACGGGATGGCGCGCAGGCTTTCGATACCCCCGGCGCGGCGCTTGGCCGGACGACTGCCCAGCGGCAGACGACCGAGTTCCTGTTCCGGGGTGGACTGGCGGAAGTACTCGACGAAATCGGGGTTTTCTCGCACAACGCCGCGATAGGTCTTCACTCCGTCCGCAGCCAGTTGATCCATCACTTCGCGCCAGGTCGGCAGGGGCGGCGGCGGTGGCAGCAAGGTGGCTTCCAGCACGGCGGCCAGATACAGGTTGAGGTTCTGCTCGGCGATGTCCGGCAGGCCGAACTTGAAGCGGATCATCTCGCCCTGTTCGGTGGCGCGGAACCGCCCGGCCACCGATCCCGGTGGCTGGGAGAGGATCGCCGCGTGAGCTGGCGCGCCACCACGGCCAACGGTGCCACCGCGACCGTGGAACAGCAGCAGTTCGACCTCCTGCTCGCGGCAGATCTTCACCAGGGTTTCCTGAGCGCGGTACTGCGCCCAGGCAGCGGCGGTGGTGCCGGCGTCCTTGGCCGAATCGGAATAGCCGATCATCACCTCCTGCGGGCCGTGCAGCCCGGCGCGATAACCCGGCAGCGCGAGCAGGCGCTGCATCACCGGACCGGCGTTGTCCAGGTCGGCCAGGGTTTCGAACAGCGGCACCACGCGCATCGGCCGTTGCAGGCCGGCTTCCTTCAGCAGCAGTTGCACCGCCAGCACGTCGGACGCGGCGCCAGCCATGGAAATGACATAGGAGCCCAGGGACGCCGCCGGCGCCGCCGCGATTTCGCGACAGGTGGCGAGGACTTCGGCGGTTTCCGCCTGCGGCTTGTAGTGCGGCGGCAACAATGGCCGGCGGCTGGCCAGCTCGCGCTGGAGGAAGTCGATCCGCGCCTCTTCGTTCCACTCGGCGTAGCTGCCCAGGCCCAGGTATTCGGTGATTTCACTGAGGGCGGCAGCATGACGGCTGGAGTCCTGGCGCACATCGAGACGCACCAGGAACAGACCGAATGTCACCGCACGCCGCAGGCAGTCCAGTAGCGGGCCATCGGCGATCACGCCCATGCCGCATTCGTGGAGGGACTCGAAGCACAGGTGCAGGGGTTCGAAGAGTTCACGGTTGTCCTGCAACACCAGCGGGCCGGGCACCTGCGCACTGGTCAGGGCCGACTGGGCCCAGGCACGGGTTTCCCGCAGGCGTTCGCGCAGCGGCTTGAGCAAGGCGCGATAGGGCTCGGCGCACTCCCCGACCTTGGCCCGCAATGCCGGGCTGGCCTGCTGCATCGACAGTTCGGCAGCCAGGGAATGCACATCGCGCAGGAACAGGTCGGCGGCCATCCAGCGCGCCAGCAGCAGCACTTCGCGGGTGACCGCCGCGGTGACATTGGGGTTGCCATCGCGGTCGCCGCCCATCCACGAGGCGAAGCGAATCGGCGCCGCCTCCAGCGGCAGGTGCAGACCAGTGGCGTCGTGCAGGGCCTTGTCGGCCTTGCGCATATGGCTGGGGATGGCCTGCCAGAGGGAATGCTCGATCACCGCGAAGCCCCACTTGGCCTCGTCCACCGGGGTCGGCCGGGTGCGGCGGATTTCCTCGGTGTGCCAGGCTTCGGCGATCAGCCGTTGCAGGCGCTGGCGCACCTGCTCGCGCTCGGCCGGGGTCAGGTCGCGGTGGTCCTGAGCCGCCAGTTGCGCGGCAATGGCGTCGTACTTCTGGATCAGGGTGCGTCGTGCCACTTCGGTGGGGTGGGCGGTGAGCACCAGCTCGATGTTCAGCTTGCCCAGTTGGCGGGCCAGGGCGTCGTCACTGTGGCTGGCGGCCTTGAGACGCGCCAGCAGCTCGGGCAACACCCGGGCCTCGAAGGGCTCCGGCTGGTCGCCATCGCGACGGCGGATCAACTGGTATTGCTCGGCGATGTTGGCCAGGTTGAGGAACTGGTTGAAGGCCCGGGCCACCGGCAGCAATTCATCGTCGGCGAGGTCGGCGAGGGTCGAGCTGAGCTGCTCTTCTCCGCCGCTGCGATCGGCCTTGGCACTGTGGCGGATCGCTTCGATCTTCTGCAAAAACGCCTCGCCATGCTGCTCGCGCACGGTATCGCCCAACAGCTCGCCCAACAGATGAACATCTTCCCGCAAGCGCACATCGATATCGGTCATCAACCTTCTCCATACCCTGGAAAAACTGCCTGCCTTGCAGAGTGCCCCACTACCGCTCGTGCTTTCAAGGCGCAGGCGCGGGCGAACTGGCTACGCTGTAACCAGTCCCAATGGTTTTACGGAGGGCATCATGAAGATTCGCGAACTTGCGCAGCACTGGGAGCAGAACGCCAAGGGGCGTCTGAGCCCCACCGGTCATATCCTGCACCTGGATGTCGAAGCCTCCGCGCGCCTGGCGGCGCTGGCGGAGATGTATCCCAAGCGCACCCCTGAAGAACTGCTCGGCGAACTGCTTGGCGCGGCCCTGGAGGAGCTGGAGGCGAGCTTCCCTTACATCCAGGGCAAGCAGGTGATCGCCACCGATGAGGAAGGCGATCCGCTGTACGAGGATGTCGGGCCTACGCCGCGCTTCCTCGCACTGTCACGACGGCATCTGCATGCCTTGAGCAGCGGCAAGGATGGTTCCACTCACTAGTAACCCTGACACATAGCCCCTTGTGGGAGCTGGCTTGCCAGCGATGAGCATGGGTATCTACACATCTTTACCAATGATGGACCCGGTCTGTAACACACCGCTCTTGCTTGGCTCTTGCTTTGGCTCTTGCTCTGCTTTTGATCTTGATCTGCCCCGGCCTTCAGAAGGCTGAGTGGAGCATGCGCGGAGTGGGGGTAAGGGCCATGGATGGCCCGCAAGCGCCGTCGGGCCATGGACGGCCCGTCGGCGCGCCCCCCACGGAGCGTATGCGGAAGGAAGGAACCCGGAGCGCAGCGCAGGGCCGTATGTAGGACGGAAGGCGTTTTGGTTACTTTTGCGCCGTCAAAAGTGACCCGCTGTAAAAGCGGAAAGGTAACTTCCCGTCACCATCGTGAATGGATAAGCCCCCGACACCAGAACCAAACAACGTCCGAAAGGTAGGCCCGGAAACCGGGAACATATCCATTAAGGCAGCGACGTCAATTCACCTTTCCGCCCTTACGGCGGGTCACTTTTGCTGGGCGGCAAAAGTAACCAAAAACGCCCCAGCCCGACATCCGGCCCTACGCTTCGCTCCGGGTTCCCTCCTTCCGGCACCGCTCCACCGGGCACGCGCCGACGGGCCATCCCTGGCCTGACGGCGCTTGGCGGGCTCCTGCCCGCCATCCCGGCTCCGCGGCACCTCCACTCGGCCTCCTGACGGGCCGAATCGGTGTCGTCTGGAAGATCGATGCCAGGAAAAGCAAAAGCTGAAAAACATTTCAGACTCGGCGGCTGCACCTAGGTAGAGATGTGTAGATACCTATGCCTATCGCTGGCAAGCCAGCTCCCACAGAGGGCACCGCCGGCCGAAAGATCGGTGGATACCCCGCCTCCCCCGCAAAAGTTCCCGCGCAAACCCACTGACCAATCAGTCAGAAAAAATCGCCCATCAAGCGGTACTTTTTCTGAACTTTTGAAAAAACGCTCGACTCCCAGCCATTAGCCACTACGGCAAAAATCCCTCCCGGCCTCTACCCGGAGAGGTGTGTCGATGGACTGTTACGGATGTTCATCAGGAGTGATCCAATGGAGTTGACCACCATGAAGACCCGCATCGAAAAATCCCCGTTCCAACTGCGCGGGATCAAGCTGGCCGCGCTGGCCCTGGGCAGCAGCCTGGTCCTGGCCGGTTGCGCTGGCAAGCCACCCACCGAGCAGTACGCCGTGACCCAGTCGGCGGTTAACTCCGCGGTGAGCGCCGGCGGTACCGAGTACGCCGCCGTCGAGATGAAGGCCGCGCAGGACAAGTTCAAGCAAGCCGAAATCGCCATGCACGACAAGAAGTATGACGAAGCCAAGCTGCTCGCCGAACAGGCCGAGTGGGACGCCCGCGTCGCCGAGCGCAAGGCCCAGGCCATGAAGGCGCAGAAGGCCGTGCAGGATGCCCGCCAGGGCGTTCAGGACGTACGCGAGGAAGGCATGCGTGCCGCCGACCCGATGCAGCCGCAGCCATAAGCGCAGCAGCGCTTCGTGCATTCGAAATCGATAAAGGACGAACACTATGCGTAACCACGTGATGATTCCCGCCCTTCTGGCCGTGAGCATGGGCCTGGTCGCCTGCGCCCACCAGCCGAACCCCAACCTGGAATCGGCCCGCACCAACTTCTCGGCGCTGCAGAGCGATCCGCAGTCGAGCAAGGTTGCTGCTCTTGAAACCAAGGACGCCCAGGACTGGCTGAACAAGGCCGACAAGGCCTACATGGACAAGGAAGACAGCAAGAAGGTCGACCAACTGGCCTACCTGACCAACCAGCGCGTCGAGGTGGCCAAGCAGACCATCGCCCTGCGCACCGCCGAAGCCGACCTGAAAAACGCCGCCGCACAACGTGCCCAGGCCCGCCTGGACGCTCGCGACGCGCAGATCAAGAAGCTCCAGGAGAGCCTCAACGCCAAGCAGACCGACCGCGGCACCCTGGTGACCTTCGGTGACGTGCTGTTCGACTTCAACAAGGCCGAGCTCAAGGGCAGCGCCTACCCGAACATCACCAAGCTGGCGCAGTTCCTCCAGGAAAACCCTGACCGCAAGGTGATCGTCGAGGGCTACACCGACAGCGTCGGCAGCGCCAACTACAACCAGAGCCTGTCGGAGCGTCGCGCCAACTCGGTGCGCATGGCGCTGGTACGTGCCGGCGTCGACCCGACCCGCATCGTCGCCCAGGGCTATGGCAAGGAGTACCCGGTAGCGGACAACACCAGCAACTCCGGGCGCGCGCAGAACCGTCGGGTGGAAGTGACCATTTCCAACGACAACCAGCCGGTGGCACCGCGTAGTGTGAGCAGCGTGCAATAACGCCCAGGCTGTGACGAAAAATCCCGCCGGTTGGCGGGATTTTTTTTGCAGCCCCTCAAGAAAAGCCGCTTTAAAAGCACCTTTAAAGACACCTTTTAAAGTATTAGTATCCCCATCCTGTTTCACTGACTTCGATCCGGACCGGGACTACCGATCCCGGCGCCCTCCCCTGACAGCAGAACTCCACAGGAAGTGTTGCCATGGCAATGACATTCGCGGTTCTGGCCAATGTTGCCGCATCGGTCACCGACCTTAAAAAAGATCCCATGGGCACCCTGCGCGAAGGCAAAGGCGAAACCGTGGTCATTCTCAACAGAAATGCACCAGCCTTCTATGCAGTCCCGCCCGACCGCTACGAAGCGATGATGGATCTGATCGACGATGCCCAACTGGCGGAGCTGGTACGCCAACGGCGTGGCGAGCCCACCGTCAAGGTAGACATCGATGAGCTCATCGCAGAAGCCGAAGGAAGCGGCACCTGAGTACGTACTGGAATTCAATCTGAAAGCAAGGAAGGAATTCGACAGGCTGGATGCAGCGACCCGCTTGCAACTGGCCAAAAAGTTGAAATCCAGGCTGGCGGGGCCGAGGGTGGAGGCGGACAAGCTTTCCGGGATGCCGGACTGCTACAAGATCAAGCTGCGCAGCTCGGGTTATCGGTTGGTGTATCAGGTTGTCGATGAGCGACTGGTAGTGCTGGTGGTTGCCGTGGGCAAGCGGGAAAACCAGCAAGCCTATGGCGCGGCAAAGTCTCGCGTCACCCACTGAAATCCCGTTGTCAGCACTGCCGCAATCGCTGGCAATGCCAGCTCCCACAAGGATCGCGTGAACCGCTGAATCTGTGGGAGCTGGCTTGCCAGCGATGAGGCCCGAAAGCTCAACACAAGGTCATTTGACCTCCTGCGGCGTCTCCTGCCCCATGCAGCGAACCGCCTGCTTCTTGTTGTCCACCAGCACGCCGGTCAGGCCTTTCTGCTGCATGTCGAACAGCACCAGCACGCCATCGATGCATTGGGCAGTCTGCGGCGCAGGGTTGAGGGAGACCCGATAGTCCTCGCCCGGTACGGTCTTGAGCATGGTGAACTCCGACAGCAGCAGCGCATCCTCCGGCTTGGCGAAATGCAGGTAGCCGTAGTACCACAGGGCGCAGACCGTGCCGACGATGCTGCAGACTCCGGTGATGATCAGGGGGATGGCGTTGCGTTCTTCACTCATTGCGACTTCTCGTCAGGGTAGTTGGGGACTTCGGCCAGGCGGCGCAGGCCGTTGAAATGCTCGGGGTCATCGAGGAAACGCAGCATCACCTGGCGCCAGGTCGGGTCGCCGAAGGTCTGCACATGTCCACCACGCACCAGTTGCAGCACCCGCGGCGGCGGCGCGGCCTGGTACAGGCGGATGCCGTTGTCCATGGGCACCAGGGCGTCGTCGATGCTGTGGAAGAACAGCTTGGGCGGGCTCTTCAGGGCAGCGATGGAACGGATCGCGCTGTCGCCATCCGGCACCAGCCACGACAACGGCACCTGCATCGGCCAGGTGAGCCACGACGTACTCAGGGCGAAGCGCCCGACCTCGCGGTAGCTGGCCGGAACGCCGTCGAACACCAGCGCCTTGAAGCGCTGCGACTGCTCCGGGTGCTGCGCCAGGTAGTGGATCGCCATGGCCCCGCCGAGGCTCTGGCCCAGCAGCACCAGCGGCTTGCCCTGCACCTCGGGCGCCGTTCCCAGCCAGTCGAGGGCGGCGCCGATGTCCTGGTAGACCTCTGGCAGCCCCGGCTTGCCCTCGGACAGCCCGTAGCCACGGTAATCGATCATCAGCACCTGGTAGCCCTGCTCCGGCAGCCAGTAGCTGGCACCCAGGTGCCAGGCCAGGTTGCCGCCGTTGCCGTGCAGGTGCAGCACCGTACCCTTGACCTCGACGCCCTCCTTGGCCGGCAGCCACCAGCCATGCAGGCGGGTGCCGTCGGCGGCGGTCAGGGTCAGGTCGCGCCAGGCGATTTTCGCCTTCTCGGGGGTGAACGGCTGCCCGGGCTCGGGATAGAACAGCAGCGAACTGCACCCGGACAGCCCCAGCAGCAACAGGCACAGGACGAAAGTCCCGCGCCAGCGCTCAGAGAATGTTCGAGTAGTCGGCTTCAATCCGGTCCAGGCTCAGGTGGTTGAGGAAGTTGGAGAAACACATCCACGCCGACAGCGCATTGAGGTCGCGGAACTGCTCCGGCAGGTACTTGGGCGGCTCCACCAGGCCTTCGTCCACCAGTTGGCGCAAGGTGCGCATGTCTTCCAGGGTGGTCTTGCCGCAGAACAGCAGGGGAATCTGCTCGAGCTTGCCCTTTCTCACGGCCAACTGAATGTAGTTGTAAACCATGATGAAACCCTTGAGGTAGGACAAGTCCTTGGTAAATGGCAGACCGTTCGGCACCGAGCCGCGGAATACCCGACTGGCATTGCCGTAGCTTTCCGCCATTTCGAAGCCCTGGGCGCGGAAGAATTCGTAGATCTGCAGGAAGTCCGCGCCCTCCTCCACCATGTGGATGGCCCTGGTACGGTTGGTCAGCTTGCGCAGGCGGCTCGGGTAGGAGGCGAAGGCGATCACCTCCATAAGGATCGCCAGGCCTTCCTGGGTCACCGTCGACGAGGGCGGCCCTTTGGCCAGGAAGGTGCAGATCGGCTGGTTGAGGCCGTTGAGGGTGGTGCCGACATGCACCAGCCCTTCGTGAACTTCCAGCGCGCGCACATCACGGCTGTTGAACATGGCATCGGCGCGGATCTTGATGTAGTCGGCGCCCGCCGCGGCATCGGCGACGATACCGTCGGACTCGAACACGCGAATGGTCTCCTCGGCCTCGCCGAACACCTTGTTCAGGCGGCGCTGGAGGATTTCCACCGCTTCCTTGGCGGTGAGGTTCTTCGGCTCGTCCTTGAGGTCGCCACGGCCATCGATGTTGTTCAGGTAGTCCGAGAGCATCAGGCCAAGGTCGGCGAGGGTCGGATCCCCCGCATGGAAGGCGTCCGAAGCCGCGCCGTAGAGCTCTTGCGAGATCAGCCCGAAGTCGTCGGTACCGCGCGCTTCGAGCATGCGCACCACCATGCGGTACTCCTTGCACATGCGCCGCATGATCTGCCCGACCGGGTTGAACTGGCCGAGCTGGCGGGTGATATCGCGCTCGATGTTCTGGAACTCCAGCTTCAGCGCGCCGGAATCGAAGGACAGCGGCCGGTTCTGGTAGTACTCGCGACTGACCGCCGGCGGCTCCTTGCCCTTGGCCTTGAGGAAGCCCTGGCGGATGCTGTCGTCCCACTTCACCGCGTCGAGCACGCGAATCGGCGTCTGTGCCTGGACAATGCGGTCGGACAGGGCCCGGATCGTCTGCTGGTACTCGTCCACGCTCACTCCTTGTTCCTCGTTATTTGCCAGCCCGCTGGAACCGCGCCACTTCGACGAACAGGTCGGAGTTGGCCGGATCGTCCAGGTAGGCCAGTACACGCTCGGCCGGGCTGTCGATCAACACCCCTTCGCCGTTCTCTTCGGGCACTTCGACGGTGCGGCCGCTCAGTTCTTTCTTGTCCAGAGCCTGGGTGACCTGCTCGACGTCGAGGTTGTAGACCACCAGTTCCTTGTTATCGATCACTTCGAAGCCACCGATAAGGAAATTGCCGCCGAGTTTCTTCGGTACGCCGGCCGAGAGATACCAGCGGTTGCCGTGGCGCGACACGGTAAAGGCGTATTCCTCGCGAGGCTTGCCCTTGGCCGTGGCCACCGCCTTGTAGGCGTTGCCACCAGAGCGACTGATCTGCAGGGTCAGCGGCTCGCCCCAGGCGTCCTTGCTCGACCAGTTGCCGAGCAAGGCCTTGGGCGCTGCCTGGTTGGCCGGAATCGGCTCGTTGAAGGTCACCAGGCAGCCATTCAACAGCAGGAAAGACAGGGCCAGCAGCACACGCCAGGCTTTCATCGAAATCTCCTTGAGAGGCGCTCGCGACTCACTCCGCAGCCAGCACCAGATGCAGGTAACGAACAAGAATAGCGAGCATCTGCCCTTCAGCCTGCGGTTTTGCGGCTTCGAGCAGGCCCTGATACTCCATCTGCTCGATGATTGCCGTCAATACAATGGCGTCCTGTTGTGGCTGGCGCGAGCCCACCACCTGCAACAACTGGCAGGCGCCGCGCAGGAGGATCTGCTCGTGCAGCCTGACCAGTTCGGCCAGCCGTGGCGACAGCAAGGCCTCCTGGCGGAAGGCCTGTTCGGCCATAAGGAAGTCGCGGCGATTGTGCAATTGGCGCTGGACGTACTCGCAGGTCATCTTCGCCACCTCGTCGGCCAGCCGCGCGCGGGACGCCGGGCTGCCGTCGCCCTGGGCGAGCAACTGGCGCAGGACCACCTCGGTGCTCTCCCACAGCTTGGCCATGTAGGCGGCGCTGCGCTCGACGTACTGGGCGAAGGTATCGCTGAGCAGGTCCTGGATATCGTCGAAGTAGTAGGTGGTGGCCGACAGCGGCACGCCCGCCTCGGCGGCGACGGCACGGTGGCGCACGCCACGCACGCCATCACGGACGACGATGCGCATGGCCGCGTCGAGGATCTGCTGGCGACGCTGCTCGCTGCCCTGGCGGCTGGCCTTGCGGCCCTGGTACTGGACGCTTTCCGCGACCGCGGTGGCAACGCCGGCGGCGCCTTGTTGTGGCTGGGTGGGGGTCACTGGCGGGGTACCTCGGGATCGGGAATTCACGGGCATGAAAAAGCCGCACTGGGCGGCTGATTCAAAGTGTCCTCAGGGGCCTCATCGCTGGCAACGCCAGCTCCCACAAGGTCCGCGCCGGACACAAAACCTGTGGGAGCTGGCGTTGCCAGCGATGAGGGCCTCAAGCCTGGTGCAATCAGGCCTGCGGACGCATGTGCGGGAACAGGATCACATCGCGGATCGACGGCGAGTTGGTCAGCAGCATCACCAGACGGTCGATACCGATGCCTTCACCGGCGGTTGGCGGCATGCCGTATTCCAGGGCGCGAACGAAGTCGGCGTCATAGTGCATGGCCTCGTCGTCACCGGCATCCTTCTCGGCCACCTGGGCCAGGAAGCGCTCGGCCTGGTCTTCGGCATCGTTGAGCTCGGAGTAGGCGTTGGCGATCTCGCGACCACCGATGAACAGCTCGAAGCGGTCGGTGACGTTCGGGTTGGCATCATTGCGACGGGCCAGCGGCGAGACTTCGAACGGGTACTCGGTGATGAAGTGCGGCTGCTCCAGCTTGCTCTCCACCAGCTCTTCGAAAATCATCACCTGCAGCTTGCCCAGGCCTTCGTGGCCGAGGACCTTGGCACCGGCCTTCTTGGCGATGGCACGGGCCTTGTCGACGTCGAGCAGGTCGGCCTCGGTCAGTTCCGGGTTGTACTTGAGGATCGAGTCGAACACCGACAGGCGCGCGAACGGCTCGCCGAAGTGGAACACCTTGTCGCCGTACGGCACGTCGGTAGTCCCCAGTACAAGCTGCGCCAGCTCGCGGAACAGCTCTTCGGTGAGGTCCATGTTGTCGGTGTAGTCGGCGTAGGCCTGGTAGAACTCGAGCATGGTGAACTCGGGGTTGTGCCGGGTCGAAACGCCTTCGTTACGGAAGTTGCGGTTGATCTCGAAGACCTTCTCGAAGCCACCGACCACCAGGCGCTTGAGGTACAGCTCCGGCGCGATACGCAGGAACATCGGCATGTCCAGGGCGTTGTGGTGGGTTTCGAACGGCTTGGCCGCGGCGCCGCCAGGAATGGTCTGCAGCATCGGCGTTTCGACTTCGAGGAAGTCGCGCTTGGCCAGGAAGCTGCGGATATGCGAGATAACCAGCGAACGCACGCGGAAGGTCTCGCGGGTGTCCTCGTTGACGATCAGGTCGACGTAGCGCTGGCGGTAGCGCTGCTCGGTGTCGGTCAGGCCGTGGTGCTTGTCCGGCAGCGGGCGCAGCGACTTGGTCAGCAGGCGCACGTTGGTCATTTC
>Ga0222427_100552_pt1 | contig 49081 bp, 42 predicted proteins | sample 2B20Ametagenome_FD_182890 | JGI IMG/M metagenome (GOLD analysis project Ga0222427, IMG submission 182890) | Enriched microbial communities from leaf-cutter ant dump, University of Wisconsin, Madison, United States - 2B20A (version 2) | ecosystem: Environmental > Terrestrial > Nest > Insects nest... | reverse complement strand
CGCGGCGCCTGGCGGAGGCCATCACCGCCCCCGAGCGGTCCATCGTCATTGCATTGCAGAGCCATACTTCCGCTGAAGATCAGCCCTCAACTCGACCTTGACCGGTAATTCGAGGTCTCCAATTGGCTTTTCGTCCGCTATGTGGACCGCTTCTCACCCTCTGGCCTTCCGGTCCGCGCGGTGGCATGGAGGGGCGGCACTCCTGACGAGGTTCCCATGAAAGCCGACTGGTCCGCTTCCCTCTATCTTAAATTCGAGGACGAGCGCACGCGCCCGGCGCGCGATCTTCTGGCGGCGGTGCCGGTGGCCAATCCCAAACGCGTGGTCGACATCGGCTGCGGGCCGGGCAATTCGACCGAATTGCTGGTCGCGCGGTGGCCGCAGGCGCAGGTCAGCGGCTTCGACACCTCTCCCGACATGATCGAGAAGGCGAGGACGCGCCTGCCGGGCGTTGCCTTCGAGCTGGCCGACGCCGAGCGCTGGACGCCGGCGGAGCCGGTCGACGTCATCTTCGCCAACGCGGTGTTCCAATGGTTGCCGCTTCATCAGGAGGTGTTTCGGCGGCTGATGGGGTTTTTGTCGCCCGGCGGGGCGCTGGCGGTGCAGATGCCGGACAACATATCCGAGCCGTCGCATCGGCTCATGCGCGAGGTGGCGGCGGAAGAGCCGTTCGCCGAGGTGCTGAAGGACGCGGCGCGGGCGCCGCTGCCGCCGGTTTCGTCCTATTACGACCTGCTCACGCCGCTCTCGGCGCGCGTCGATCTGTGGCACACGCATTACTACCATCCGCTTGCCGATGCGGCGGCGATCGTGGAATGGGTCAAGGCGACCGGCTTGCGGCCGTTTCTCGATCCGCTCAACGAGGAGGAGCGCACGCTCTTTCTCGACCGCTACACGAAAAGGATCGCGAAAGCCTATGCGCCTGCGGCGGACGGCAAGGTGCTGCTGAAATTTCCGCGCCTGTTCATGGTGGCGGTGCGCTGAGGCGCGGCGCCTTTCGGCACCGGCCGGCGTGGCCGCGATGGGCATCCGCGCCGGCGGACGGCACGAAGGTTTGTTCGGCCGGGCGCGGGGAAGGACTGGCCTGCCCGCGGAAACTGACGTAAAGCGCTGGCGCGACACATTTGCTGCGCCGCACGGACGCGGCGCATCGCGGCGCGCTCTCGCCGCGCACGGGAAAAGGTGACGATGGTTCGAGTCATCATCAGCGGCATGGGCGTGGAAATTCCCGAGGCCTCGATCGGCAACGACGAACTGGTCGAAAGCTTCAATGCCTGGGTGGATGCCGAGAACCCCGGCCGCGCCGGGCGCGGCGAGCCGCCGCTGGCGAAGTCGGCCAGCGATTTCATCGTCCATGCCTCGGGAATCCGGCGTCGCCACGTCCACACGCTGGACGGCATCCTCGACCCCGCCCGCATGACGCCGCGCATCGCGCCGCGCCCGGACAATGCGCTGTCGGTGATGGCGGAGTTCGGCGTCGCCTCGGCCAAGAAGGCGATCGCGGATGCCGGGGTGACGGGCGCCGACATCGACATGGTCATCATGTCGTGCTCGCATCACCAGCGGCCTTATCCGGCGGTGGCGATCGAGATCCAGAACGCGATCGGCGCCGAGGGTGCGGCCTTCGACATGAACCTCGGCTGCTCGTCGGCCGCCGCCGCGCTGCACGTCGCCTTCAACATGGTGCGCTCGGGCGCGCAGCGCCGCGTGCTGGTGGTGACGCCCGAACTCATCACCGGCCATCTCAACTTCCGCGACCGGCAGACGCATTTCATCTTCGGCGACGCCTCGGTGGCGCTGGTGGTGGAGCGCATGGAGGACGGCGTGGTGCGGCCCGGCCGCTTCGAGGTGCTGGACACGCGAAGCTGGACGCAGTTCTCCAACAACATCCGCACCAATTTCGGCTACCTGCTGCGTGCCGGCCAGGACGACACCTCCGTCATCAGGATGGAAGGCAACATGATCACCCAGGTCGGCAACAAGGTGTTCAAGGAAGTCATCCAGGCCGCCACCCGCTTCATCAGCGAGTTCCTCGGCGATAACGGGCTGACGACGGAGGACGTGCGGCGCTACTGGCTGCATCAGGCCAACGCGCGCATGAACGCCATGATCATGAAGCTGGTGCTCGGCTACGAGGCCGACCAGGACAAGGCGCCGCTGGTGCTGGACCGGCTGGGCAACACGGCGGGCGCCGGCGCGGTGATCGCGCTGAAGGAGAACCACGCCGACCTCAAGCCCGGCGACCACGGGCTCATCTGCGCCTTCGGCGCCGGCTATTCGATCGGCGCGGCGGTGTTGCGGATGATGTGAGGCTTAGCCTGCTCTCGCTAGACGGGCGCGACGGGCAGGAGCATTGGAACGCGGCTTGTGTAGCGGTCGTAGGCATCCCCGAGTTCGGAGCGCAGGAATCGCTCCTCCAGGCGCGCCTTGGTGACGACGCCGACGGTGAGCAGCGCCGCGCCGGCAACACCCCAGATCGTCCCCTTGGCGATCATCGTCGCATAGATCGACAGAAGAAGGCCCGAATAGATCGGATGCCGCACAAGAGCATAAGGGCCGGTGTCGACGACCCTGTGGTTCGCCTTCGCGGTGACCGTGCCCGACCAGAGCCGGCCGAGGTGGAGGCGCGCCCACCAGGCGATGGCGATGCCGGCCGCGACCAGGACGACGCATGTCCAGGCAAGCGGCAGCGGCGGCAGCCAGAGGCGCAGCCTGCCCGAATAGCCGTGGGCGGGAATGAAAAGCAGGGCGGCGCCCGCGGCAAGCATGGCGCGCGAGGAGGCTTCCTCGCGAAAGCCGGCGCGCCTGACCGGACGGTCCGACCAGAAGGCGGCAGGCGCCCAGGTGATCATCCAGGCGAGCCAGAGAGCGGCGATGGCGGAACTTATGGTCATGGCATGTATGATCCGAGCGTTCCGGCATGCAATGCAAGCGCCGATGCGATCAAGGTTCGGCTGCGGCGGTAAGAACGTCGTGAAGCGGCTGCGCCGATGATGGGTCCATCAGGGCTTTTGACTGGACCGGACGAAAGAGCCGGGGCAGGGTGCGGCGATGGAGGCTGTTCATGCTTGAGCTTGATTTTCCGCCGCAGGCGGCCGCGTCGCCCGAGATCGTTTCGGGCCGGAAGCTGGCGGCTCGCGCGACCGGCGTTCTCCGCGCGCCGTCCGAGCATTTCCAAACGCGGGCGGTCGATCGCCTTGTCGTTGGCTTCGACGGTATCGAGGACGATTTCCATTGCGGACTGACGCGGCGGTCGGGCGGACGCGAGCCGTGGTATCCGCGCGGCACAGAGATACGCAACGAGCGGCAGCTTTCGATCGTCGCTGCGGACGAGATGGCGGTGGTGGCCGAGCGCATGGGGCTTAGCGAGATCCGGCCGGAATGGATCGGCGCCAACCTGGTCATCGAGGGCGTGCCGAACCTTTCCATGCTGCCGCCGGCGACGCTGCTGTTCTTCAAGGGCGGGGTGACGCTGAAGGTCGACGGGCAGAACCATCCTTGCCGTTTCTCGGGCCGCTCCATCGCCGACAATGTGGCCACGAACGATCCGGACGGCGTGGCGCTCGGCTTCGTCAAGGCGGCGAAGCGCCTGCGCGGGCTCGTCGCCTGGGTGGAGAAGCCCGGCACGATCAGCGCCGGCGAGGAAATTTCCGTACGCGTGCCCGAGCAGTGGATTTATCGCGGTTAGAGCGCTGTTCCGGGCGCTGCTCTCGTCCGACCGCGGCCAACATGGCTACTGCGGATAGCGGATCGGGTTCGACCAGAGTGGGTCGCCGTGCCTTTGCCAGTAGAGGTCCTTCAGCCGGGTCGTTAGCGGGCCAACCGTGCCGCCGCCGACGGGGGCGCCGTCGATTGTCGTCACCGGCATGATGCCGCCGGCCGTCGACGTAATGAACACCTCGTCGGCTTGGCGCAGGTCCGCAGGGCTTACCGCTTTTGCTTCGCAGGAGAGGCCGGTTTCGCGGCAGAGATCGAAAACGGTGCGCCGCGTGATTCCTGCAAGAACGCCGGCCGCCGGCGTCGCCAGCCTGCCGTCCTTCACCGCGAAGACGTTGAAGCCCGGCCCTTCCGCGACATTGCCGTCGAAGTCGAGCAGAAGCGCGGTCTCGCCGCCCCTGTCGTAAGCGTCGTAAAGGCCGCGCACGAGGTCGAGCCAGTGATAGTTCTTGATGGCGGGATCGACGGATGCAGGCGGAATACGCACGCGGTCGCTGATGACGACGCACAGGCCGCGCCGCATCTGCTCTGCGTCGGCAACGGAGCCGAACGGGACCGAGAAGGCCATGAAACGGTTGACCGCATCGCGCGGATCGCGGCTGAAAGTGGGCGATGCGCCGCGCGTGCACAACATCTCAACGTAAGCGGCGCGATGGCCGGACAGCGCGACGCAGTCATGCAGGATTCGGCGCACGCCGTCACGATCGAACGGGATCGCCATGCGCAGTTTCTCGAGCCCGCCGAAGAAACGCTCCAGGTGCAGGTCCAGCCTGAAGAAGCGGCCTTCCCACACATGGACGGTATCATAGGTGGCGTCGGAATGGAGAAAGCCGTAATCGAGGATGGATAGCTTGGCCTCGGACATCGGCACGAACTGCCCGTCGAGAAACGCGACGCCCTGCGGATAGGCGTGGGGATCGACATGACGGGACGAGAGCGGCGGAAGCGGTCGTTCCGACGGGCTGTGATCCATGAACTATCCTCCTCGCTATCATAGCTAGGGTCCGTCAGGCGCGCACGGCAAGACACAATCGCCCGGGAATGATGAGCCAATTCGATCAGGCAAGCTCGTCGTCGGCATCGAGCAGCCGGGTGGCGCGCCAGCGGGTCAGGACGGCGTTGATCTGATCGATGACGAAGAAGCGGGCGGACTCGCGGTCGTAGCCCTCAGCCAGCAGCTTCTCGTAGTCGGTATGCGCATGCCTGACATGGGCGACGGCGGCGAGCCAGACGGCGACCGAAGGCGGCAGCGTCTTCATGTGGGCGGCGCCGGCATCGGCGCGGATGCGCTCCATGTCCGCATAGGGTCCCATCGGAAGGAGGACGGTCAGCGCCTTCGCCAATGCCCTGCGCCGGCCTGTCGGGGCGCTCATTCGCCGCTCCGCCTCACGGTGGCTTCGGGGATCGAGTCGACCGTCGCGAAATAGGGTTTCAGGTCGATTACCGGTGTGCCGTCGAGCACGTCGATCGCTTCCAGCGTCAGTTCGCCGGCGTCCGGGTCCAGGGAGATGAGCCTGACGACATGCAGCCCGATCAGGTTGGGGCGCAACGGCGAGCGTAAGGCGAAAACGCCTTTGGCCTCAGACGCATGGCGCGGTTTCTGGACAATCAGATTCCGCGGTGAGCGGTCGAGCCAGGTCAGGACGATCACATGGCTGGCGCCTTCGAGGCCGCGCAGGCCTGCCCTGTAAGGCGCGTCGACGATAACGGTGGCCGGACGCCCCGTCTCGCGGGCGGCGCGCGTGTTTTTGGGGCAATCCTGCCGACGCAACCACGGCGAGGCGACATGGCCGATGAACACGACGTGGCCGTCGCCGGGGAGGGCGGCGGGATCGGTCTCCAGAGCGACCTCGCCTTCGCGCACGACGAATTCCGGCACGTCCCCGGTCATCGGCCGGCCGCCTTCGCCGGAAGGCACACTCGAAACGCCTGCGCCATATTTTTGCCCGGCAGCGACATTTTCGGTTGCGGAAAAACGAAAACCGACATAAAGATATGTTTATATGTTTTCAACGATGGCGCCGTCATGCAGGTCTCGCTCGACACGATGGTAGATATATTGAAGGCGGCTGCCGAATCCAGCCGCCTGCGTATTCTGGCATTGCTTTCACGCGGCGACCTGACGGTTTCCGACCTGACCGAGATCCTCGGCCAGTCGCAGCCGCGCGTCTCGCGCCACTTGAAACTGCTCATGGAAGCCGGGCTGATCGACCGCTACCAGGAAGGGTCATGGGCGTTCTTCCGGCTTTGCGACGCGGACGCGGCGCGCAAATTCGTCATGGAACTGGTCGCCGGCATCGATCCGGCGGACGGGCAGGCCGAGCGGGACCTGGAGCGGCTCGACGCGGTGAAGAGCAAGCGGCAGGCGCGGGCGGCCGAGTATTTCTCGCGCAATGCGGCGAGCTGGGATCATCTGCGCGCCCTGCATGCGCCGGACAAGGCGGTGGAGGCCGCGCTGCTCAAGCTGGTCGGCAAGCGGCCGTTCCAGTCCATGCTCGACCTCGGCACTGGCACGGGCCGGCTGCTGGAGATATTCTCGCCGCTCTACCGGCGCGGCATCGGCATCGACATGTCGCGCGAGATGCTCTCGGTCGCGCGCGCCAATCTGGACAAGGCCGGCGTCTCCAACGCGCAGGTGAGGCAGGGCGACATTTTTTCGCCGCCGGTGGAGCGCGACAGCTTCGACCTCGTCACCATCCATCAGGTCCTGCACTATCTCGATGATCCGGCGCGAGCCATTCGCGAGGCGGCGCGGCTGCTGCGGCCGGCGGGGCGGCTGATCATCGTCGATTTCGCATCGCACAATCTGGAGTTCCTGCGCGAGGCGCATGCCCATCAGCGCCTTGGCTTTTCCGACAGGCAGATCGGCGAGTGGCTGGCGGAAGCCGGCCTCGACCTGGAAGAAAGCCAGGAGTTCGAGCCGAAAAGCGGCGGCGAGGCGAAACTCGTCGTCAAGCTGTGGCTCGGACGCGACCGCCGTCTCCTGATCGCCGATCCCATCAACGACAGCCGGCAACCGGCAAGGGAAATCGCCTGATGACTCAGTCCCGTTTCTCCCGCCGACCCGACATCGGCGACAAGATCCGCGTCTCCTTCGAATTCTTCCCGCCGAAGAACGACGAGATGGAAGGCCGGCTGTGGCAGACCGTGAAGCGGCTCGAACCGCTGCGGCCGAAATTCGTCTCGGTGACCTATGGCGCCGGCGGCTCGACGCGAGAGCGCACGGCGCGCACGGTCGGCCGTATCCTGTCGGAATCGGCGCTGATGCCGGCCGCGCATCTCACCTGCATCGACGCCACCCGAGAGACGGTGGACGAGGTGATCCGGCAGTTCGTCGACCTGGGCGTCACGCGCTTCGTCGCCCTGCGCGGCGATCCCTCGGCCGGCGTCGGCACGCAGTACCAGCCGCATCCGGGCGGCTATGCGAACGGCGCGGACATGGTCGCGGCGCTCAAGCGGCACGGGGATTTCGACATCTCGGTTTCCGCCTATCCGGAGAAGCATCCCGAAAGCCCGGACTTCGCCACCGATATCGACATGCTCAAGCGCAAGGTGGACAACGGCGCAACGCGCGCCATCACCCAGTTCTTCTTCGACAACGATATCTACGAGCGCTACGTCGAGCGCGTGCGGCGCGCCGGCATCTATATTCCCATCGTTCCAGGCATCCTGCCGGTGCACAACATCGCCCAGGTAGCCAATTTCTCGGCGCGGGCGGGCGCGCATGTGCCGGCCTGGCTCGCGGAACGGTTCGAGGGGCTGGAAAACGATCCGCAGACCCATGCGCTGGTCGCCTCCGCGGTCGCCGCCGAGCAGGTGCTCGATCTGGTCGAACGCGGAGTCGGCGACTTCCACTTCTACACGATGAACCGGGCCGACCTCGCCTTCGCCATCTGCCACATGATCGGCATCCGCGCCCATGACGCGGCGCAAGCTCCAAGCTCGGCCGCCGCCTGATCCCTGGCGATTTCGGTCCGACGTTTCAATCAAAAAGGCCGGAGAAAACTCCGGCCTTTTCAATGATTTATACTATTGGCTGCACGTTTCTTCCGGCTCGCGGCCTATGGAAGAAAACCCATAATAAGGGCTGCGATGAACGCAAACGCGGCACAGATCATCAAAGCGTTCAGTGGCCTTGTCAGTCCCATGCGTAGCCTCCTCTCAGAAAAGCTATGGGCCGGAATCTAAGCGAGGGGCGACGACAAGCAAGGGCAAAATGTGCTGCATTGCGACAGGATTGTGGAATTTCCGACCTGTCGATGGGTCTTAGCCATTGAAAAAATTGAGCTAAGAGTCCGCGCGCCGGTTGTGAAAAAAATGTGGCGAACCGGCGGCGACCCTTCCTCGTCACGACCGCACGAGAGCAAGGAATTCGACCTGCGCGGGCGTCGCGTGCCGTTGCCTGTGACGGATGGCGAGGAACTGTCGGTCCGGCAGGCGAAACGGAACACGGACGAGGCGGCCGGCGGCGGCGGCCTGTTCCGTGACGGAGCGGGAAAGCACGGCGGCGCCGGCGCCGGCGATGACCGCGGTGCGGACCGATTCGTTGGACGGCAGTTCCAGAGCCACGTCGAGCTTTGCGGGATCCTTGCCGAGGCCGCGCAAAGCTTCCTCGAAAACGGCCCGCGTGCCGGAACCGCGCTCGCGCAGCACCCAGCGGCTTTCCAGAAACTCGTCCGCCGATAGGGCCTTGCGGCCGGCCCAGCCATGCGCATTGCCCACGACGAGCGCCAATTCGTCATCGGCGGCGGGCGTAATCGAGAGAACCGGATCGTCGATCGCGCCTTCGATGAAGCCGAGGTCGGCCAGGCCGTCATGGATACTGGCCGCCGCGCGTTCGGTGTTGGCGATTGTCAGCCGAAGCGCGATGCCGGGAAACCGCGACTGAAAGCGGTGCATATGCGTGGGCAGCCAGTAGTTGGCTATGGTCTGGCTGGCGATCAGGTGCAGGCTCCCGGTCTTCAGCCCGGCAAGGTCGGCCAAGGCAGCCTCGACGGACGCCACCTGCGCAAGAATGGCGCGGGCCTCGGGAAGGAAGCGGCGGCCCGTCTCGTTGAGCTCGATACGGCGGCCGACGCGGTCGAACAGCCTGGTTCCGTGCCGTGCCTCCAGCGCCGCGATGGCGGCGCTTACCGCCGACTGGGTGAGGTTCAGTTCGGCGGCAGCCCGCGTCAGGTGTTGATGCTCCGCTACCGCTATGAAGATGCGCAACTGTTCCAGGGTCATTGCGCTTCTCCGTTCGCTCCATTCAGAGGCCGAGCATGATCAGCGTGAGGCTGAAGCAGGAGATGAAAAGGAACCCTGCAAAGCCGAGCAGGAGCGGGCGCATGCCTTTGAGCCGGAGCTTGCGGATGTCGGTTTCCAATCCCATTGCCGCCAGAGCCATGCTGAGCAGGAAGGTGGTAACAAGAGAGGCGCCGCTTCTGATCGGGGCGGGCAGGGATGTGGCGCTGTTGAGCGCGACGACGGCTATGAAACCCAGCACGAACCAGGGGATCGGCGCGGCCGGCGCGCGTTCCGGGCCTGCCCCGCCGCGCCTGCGGCGCATCGCCATAAAGCCGAGGCCGATGACGACGGGCGCCAGCAGCATGACGCGGCTGAGCTTGGCGACGGTGGCGAATTCGCCCGCTGTCTGCCCGTCCTGGAAGGCCGCCGCCACGACCTGCGCGATCTCGTGGATCGAAGCGCCGGCCCACAGGCCGTAGGCATGCGGATCGAGACCCAGCATCGCCGGCAGCATCGGATAGACGAACATGGCAATGGAGCCGAACACGGTGACGCAGGCGACGGCATAGGCGACGTCCTCGTCCGTTCCGTCCGTCACCGTGTTCGTGGCGATCACCGCCGAGGCGCCGCAGATCGAGGTTCCCGCCGCGATCAGTTCCGCCAGCTTTCGATCGACGCCCATCAGGCGTCCAAGACCGACGATGAACACGAAGGTGGCAAGGAGAGTCGCCACGATCACGGCCAGGCCGCGGCCGCCGACGGCGACCACCTGCGCCGTGGTGAGCTGGAGGCCCAGCATGACGATCGCCGTTCGCAGCACCGGTCGCAGGGCGAAGCGCACGCCGGGCTTCGCCAGGGCCGGCGTGCCGGCAAGGTTGTGAAAGGTGATGCCGATGACGATGGCCAGGATCATCGGGCTCAGGGCGGACATGCCAGGCAGGAAGCGCAGCGCGAAGGCAACGAGCGCGATCGCCGCCGTCAATGCCAGGCCGGGCAGCGGGTTGCCGCCGCGGTGGTGCGACGTCGCTCCCGCGACCGTCGCCGACCCGGCGGCGGATTCGAATTCCGATCCGACCGGAAAACCTGAAGGTGCGTCCATGGGAAAGTGTCCATCCTGTTTCCATGACGCTGTGCCTCAATACAAGAATTTGATCCAATTCATTATATCATCAAAAACGTTCGATAAAAACGAATGAATGTAAAGACGAGCCAATGGTTTTCCTGACCCTTCGCTTGGCCTAGACTCGCCTTCAGCGAGGAGATTTCATGCAGCGATTCGAGAATGCCCGCGAAGCGGCACTGGCGCTCAGGCCCGACGATCCGGTCTATTGCTTCAGGCCGCAGGTGCTGAAGGCCGACGCGCTGCAGTTCATGGGCATGTTTCCGGGCAAGACCGCCTATGCGGTCAAGACCAACGGCGAGCCGATGGTGCTGAAGACGCTGGTCGAGGCGGGCGTGAATACGTTCGACGTCGCGTCGCCGGGTGAGTTCGCCGCCGTGCGCGCAGTCGCGCCGGATGCCGAGATGCTCTACATGCACCCGGTCAAGGCGCAGTCGGACATCAAGCTGGCGCTGGAGACCTACGGCATCCGGGTGATCGCCGTCGATCATGAGGACGAGATCACCAAGCTGACGCGGGTAGTGCGCGCGCTCGACATCGATCCGGGGTCGATGACGGTCTTCGTGCGCATCCAGACCAAGGGTCACGCGGCTTACGAACTGTCGAAGAAGTTCGGCGCGGGGCCGGCCAACGCGGTGGAACTGGCGGAACGGCTCGCCCGCACCGGCTACAAAGTTGGCCTGTGCTTCCATGTCGGCAGCCAGATCGAGGATCCCGACACTTATGAGCGCGCGCTGGCCTCGGCGGACTGGGTGCGCAACCGGCTCTCCTTCGACCTCGCCGGGCTGGATGTCGGCGGCGGCTTTCCGGCCGAATACGGGAACGACCCGAACCGCAAGCAGGTCGAGATGCCGTCGCTCGGCCAGATCATGTCACGGCTGGCGGGCGATCTCGAGGAATACGGGTTTTCCGACATGCCGCTGGTTGCGGAGCCGGGGCGCGTGATCGTGGCGCGCTGCTTCTCGCTGATCGTGCGCGTCCTGTTGCGGAAGGGCAGGCGGCTCTACATCAACGACGGCATCTGGGCGTCGCTGTCCGATTCATGGACAGGCAAGATCACGCTGCCGGCACGGTTCATCCCCGATCCGGCAATCCGCTCGCGCAACGGCAGGGAAGACAACATCGTTCCCTTCAAGGTGTGCGGCGCGACCTGCGACAGCGTCGACATTCTTTCCAGGCCGTTCTGGCTGCCGGAGACGGTCGATACCGGCGACTGGATCGAGATCGGCCATATCGGCGCCTATTCGCTGTCGCTGAGAACGCGCTTCAACGGCTTCTATCCCGACACGTTCGTGGAAATCGCCACGCCCTTCGACGAGGGCGACGCGCCGCAGGGTTTTGCGAGCCTCGAGACGATGGCGGGGTAGGGCAGTAGGTCAATAGGGCAGTAGGGCAGTAGGGCAGTAGGAGGACGAAACATACTGCCCTACTGCCTTATTGCCCTCCCTCAGACTTCAGAGCTTTTGAAGCAGCTCCGCCGTCGGCCAGCCGTCCACCGGCAGGTCGAGGCGCTGCTGTTCCTTGCGCACGGCCTCGCGCGTGTTGGTGCCGAGGATGCCGTCCACCGTGCCGACATCGTAGCCGCGGGCCTCAAGCTTTGTCTGGAGCTGCTTCATCTGGTCCTGGTTCAGGCCCGGATCGGGGCTGCGGGGGTCGTAGGCCGGCGCGCCGGCGAAGCGGGAGGCGAGCACGGCGGCGGTCAGCGCGTAGGTGAAGGACTGGTTCCACTCCAGATAGACGTCGAAATTGTCGTAGGCGAGGAAGGCCGGACCCTTGTAGCCCATCGGCAGCACGATGCCGGCCTTGAGGCCGTTGTCCTGAAGCGGCGAACCGTCGGGGCGCGTCACGCCCCACTCGTACCACTGCGAAAGCGGCAGCTTGGTGGTGCGGCCTGTCTGGCTCCAGTCCATCACCTCGGGTACGCGCACTTCCTCGATCCACGGCTGGTCGCGCTTCCAGCCCTTCATCTCGAGCTTTTTCGCGGTCGTCATGATGACGTCGGCGACGTCGTTGCGCAGGTCCACCTTGCCGTCGCCGTCACCGTCCACGCCGTCGGCCAGATAGTCGATCGGCAGCATCTGGGTCTGGCCGATCTCGCCGGCCCAGGCGCCTTTCACGTCGGCCGGCACGGTGCCGCGGTCGATCAGGGTCAGCAGCGGCACGAGCTGGGGGCGGAACACCTGCGGGCGGCGGCAGTCGTGCGCCAGCGTCACCAAGGCGTTCAGCGTGTGGAAATCGCCCTGCACCGCGCCGAAGTCGGTCTCCAGCGCCCAGAAGGCGGTCACGATCGGGCCGGGAACGCCGTATTGCTGGTCGGCGCGGGCGAAGATGTCGGCATATTTCTCCAGCCGCGCCTTGCCCTGCTTCAGCCGGTAGGCGGAGATCATGCGGCCGGAAAACTGGATGAAGGTCTGAGAGAAGACACCTTGGGCGCGGTCGCGGGCGAGCACCTTGTCGTCGATACTCGCGGCTTCCAGCGCGTCGAGCCCCACCTGGCCAACGCCGGCGGCCTTCGCCTCGGCCGCCACACCCTGCTTCCAGGCCTCGAAGTCACCGCCGCAGGGTGCGGCGGGGGCGGCGACGGGTGCAGACGTATCGGGTGCCACAGGCGCGGTGTCCTGCGCCATCGCCTGCGGCGCGACCAGGCAGGCGGACAGAAGAAGCGCGGACAGTGGTCCGGCGCACCGGGCCGTGAGAGGCAGGGACATCGCTTTCCTTCCGAAGCCGTGAGGCGTGACGGCGCCAAATATGCAAGCGGGCCGCGATTTCAAGGGAAAAGGGTCGCGATCCGGGCCATTCGAAAAGCAGGCGGCAGGGCCGCTGTCAACGGGTGTTCTGTTTCAGCCAGCGCCGCCAGCTCGCCTCGGAGCCGTTGAAGACGTTGATGTCCGATTGCCCCGGCATCCCCGGCACAAGGCCGGTTCCCGTGTATTGCCAGAAGGTGAAGGGGTGGCTGCCGTATTTCTCGCTTGGATGGCCGGCGACGGAGCGCAGCCAGTAGGGATAGCCGCCGAAGGTGGAAAGGTCGTTGTCGTCGAAGAAGTCGACCGAGGTGTAGATGATCGGCTTCTTGCCGAAGTGACGCTCGACCATCGTCAGGAAGGTCTTCATCTCCGCGCGGACGGTTGCGGCGGGCGGGCGTAGCCGGCAGGTGGGCGAATGGGGGTTCCATTCCATGTCGAGCACCGGCGGCAGCGCACCGTGCTCCTTCGGCACATGGTCGATGAACCATTGCGCCTGTTCGCTGGCCGGCCGGCAGAAATAGAAGAAATGATAGGCACCGCGTGGAATGCCGGCCGCTCGCGTGCCGGCCCAATGGCGCTCGAAGTTCTCGTCGTAGCGGTCGCCGCCCTCGGTCGCCTTGATGAAGGCGAAGGAGATGCCGGAATCGCGGGCGGACGCCCAGTCTATATTGGTCTGGTACTTCGCCACGTCGGTGCCGTGCACCGCGTAGGTCCACGGCGCGCCGCTTTCCCATTCATGCGGCTTGGCGTCCTCGAAGCGCGGCTTGCGCACGGCCACGCGCGGGGTCTCCGATGCCGTCGGCGCGATGTCGCCGAGGCCGCCTGCGGTCGAGCAGGCGGCCAGAACGGCCAGTGAGATCAGTGCCGCGAAACGGCGCATCGCAACTCCGTGACCGATGGCAGCCGGTCGCTGGTGGGTCGGTTCTGTCGGTATCGCGCCCCGTCGGACGCTTGCCCCACACGAGCGCCCGTCGTGCCAAGGTGATCGCCGATCATGGTTGATTTTCGGTTGACGGCGCTCGACACGCAAGGCGATTTGGGCGAGCAATGGCGGCGAATCCAAGGCGATGCAATCCAGGGCGCCGGGATCGGGGCGAGGGGGCCGAGGACGAGGAACCGAGGACGGGGGACCGGGGACGAGATGCGCATCATGGCGAAATTTCTCAAATGGCTGCTGGGCCTTGTGGTGGTGGCGGTCGCAGCGCTGGTCGTCTGGCTCGCGGTGTTTCCGCCCGCGCTGCTGCGCGTCGGCGCCGGCTACGCCGCAAAGATCGTCTGTTCCAACCTGTTCGTCGCCGGCCGCGATCCGCAGGAGGTGCTGAGGGTGGACGTGCAGGCGCCGGGCAATCCGCTGCTCAAATTCTTCGACATCGATGTCGACAAAAATGCCGGGACCGTGAAGGCAGCCTTCCTCAGGTACTTCGCCGGCAACGAGGCAATCGCGCGGCCGGGGCTCGGCTGCTCACTGGTGCCGGACGGCGATGCCGCGAGGGTGGACAAGGTCATGGCCGAAGAAGCGGCGCGCCCGGCGCCGTCCGACGGGCTCTGGCCGGACGGCGAGCGCGTGGAACCGTCGCAGGACCCGGCGATCGCCGGGTTGCTCGACGATGCCGATCTCACCGGCCCCGGCATGCGGGCGGTGGTCGTGGTGAAGGACGGGCGCATCGTGGCCGAGCGCTACGGCCAGGGGTTCTCGGCCGCCACGCCGCTGCTCGGCTGGTCGATGACCAAGACAGTCAATGTCGCCATCCTCGGCACGGTGGTCGGCGCCGGCAAACTGTCGCTCGACAGCAAGGGTCTTTTCCCGGACTGGAGCGGCGACGAGCGGAAAAACATCACGATCGCCGACCTGATGGCGATGGAGAGCGGGCTGGCCTTCAACGAGGACTACGGCACCGTCTCCGACGTCACCCGCATGCTCTATCTGGAGCCGGACATGGCGAAATTTGCGGCATCGAAGCCGCTGGTGGCGAAAATCGGCGAGACGTTCACCTACTCGACCGGCACCAGCATCATGCTGGCGCGTCTGTGGCAGAATGCCATCGGCGATGAGGCCGCCTCGCTCGCCTATCCGCGCGAGGCGCTGTTCGATCCGCTGGGCATGCGCAGCGCCGTCATGGAGGCCGACGAAAGCGGCACCCTGGCCGGCGCGTCCTATCTCTATGCGACGGCGCATGACTGGGCGCGGTTCGGCCAGTTCCTGCTGCAGGACGGCATGTGGAACGGCAACCGCATCCTGCCGGAAGGCTTCGTCGCCATGATGCGCGCGCCTTCCGCCGCTTCCGGCGGCGTCTACGGCAAGGGCGAGGTGTGGCTGGAGGGGCCAGGCGACCGCAAGGGCGACGGCGCCGCGAGAGGCGTGCCCGAGGGGACGTACTGGCTGCAGGGCCATGACGGCCAGACGGTCGGCGTGGTGCCCTCAAGGCAACTCGTCGTGGTGCGGCTGGGATTGACGCCGGCATGGTTGGATTACCGTCCGCAACGATTGCTGGCCGCACTGGCCAAGGCGCTGCCAGAGCCTTGACGTTGTCGTTGAAAAACAGTCGATTGCGCCTGGCGGCGTCCGACCCGATTCAGGAAATCCATGGCGGGTGGCGGCGGTCCGTTGCAGGTCGCGGCAACGATCGGTCTTGCCCGATCCGGCGTCGTCGGCCATCGTTGCGGCAAAGCAGGAGGATGGCGCTGTGGCCCGACACGACTTCGACCCTTCCACGGTGAAGCCTGACGGCCGCCAGCCAGTGAAGGCGAGCCTCTTCGACGGATCGCATCCGGGGCCTTGGCGCGGCTCCGTCAACGGCGAGGCGCTGGGCACCCAGGTCACCGTCCTAGCCTACGGCAATGATGAGCCCGGCAAGGGGCCGAAGCTGCATGTCCATTCCTATGACGAGATCTTCGTGGTCCAGCAGGGGCAGGCGCGCTTCTTCGTCGGCGATCGGGTGATCGAGGCCGGGGCAGGCGAAACCGTTCTCGGCCCCGCCGGCGTGCCGCACAAATTCGTCAATCTCGGCCCTGGCCGGCTCCAGACCTTCGACATCCATCTGTCGCCACGCTGGATACAGACCGATCTGGAATAGGACGTTTATTTCGCCTGTCCGAAAGCGCCTGCCGTCGGCGTGGTGACGACGACGGACTCGCCGGCCTCCAGCACAGTCTGGTCGCAGGCCTTGAGCGTCTCGACGCGGCCGTCCTTGCGGCGTACCTCGGTCGAACCGGGCTCGCCGTCGCCGCCGCCAGCCAGCCCTTGCGGCGGCCGGCTGCGATGCGAGGAGAGGATGGCGCACTGCATCGTCTCCAGGAAACGGATGGTGCGGCGGATGCCGTCGCCGGCGTTCCACTCGCCCTTGCCGCCGGACCCTTCTCGGATATGGAAATCCTCCAGCAGCACGGGGAAGCGCAGTTCGAGGATTTCCGGGTCGGTAAGGCGTGAATTGGTCATGTGGGTGTGAACGGCGGAGGTTCCGGCAAAGCCGGTTCCGTCGTTCATGCGCCCCGCGGGCGAACCCGAGCAGATCGTCTCGTAATACTGGTAGCGCTCGTTGCCGAAGGTCAGGTTGTTCATGGTGCCCTGCGCGTTCGCCAGCGCGCCCATCGCGCCGAACAGGGCATTGGTGACGTGCTGCGAGGTCTCGACATTGCCGGCGACGACGGCGGCCGGATAGGTGGGCTTCAACATGCAGCCGTCGGGGATGACGATGTTGATGGGCCTCAGGCAGCCGGCGTTCATGGGGATGTTGTCCTCGACCATGACGCGGAAAGCGTAGAGCACGGCCGCGCGGGTGACGGGTTCCGGCGCGTTGAAATTGTTCTTCTCGACCTTCGAGGTGCCGGTGAAATCGACCGTCGCTTCGCGTTTGTCGCGATCCACGGTGATCTTCACCCTGATGACCTGCCCTGTGTCGGTCGGGTATTCGTATTCGGACCTGTCGGGCAGGCGCTCCAGCACGCGGCGCACGCTCTCCGCCGCATTGTCCTGCACGTGGCCCATATAGGCTTCGACGACGTCCAGCCCGAAATGGGCGACCATCTTCCTCAGTTCCGCCACGCCCTTCTCGTTGGCGGCGATCTGCGCCTTCAGGTCGGCGACGTTCTGGTCGGGGTTGCGGGCAGGGTAGGGGTGGTCGGTGAGCAGCGTGCGCAGCTCCGCCTCGCGGAACCGGCCACGGTCGACGATGCGGAAATTGTCGAACAGTACGCCTTCCTCGTCCACGGTGGTGGCAAGCGGCGTCATCGAGCCGGGCGCAGTGCCGCCGACATCGGCGTGATGGCCGCGCGCCGCCACCCAGAAGAGGATTTTTTCCTTTTCATTATCGAACACCGGCGTCACCACCGTGATGTCGGGCAGGTGGGTGCCGCCGTTGTAGGGCGCGTTGAGGGCGAAGACGTCGCCGGGGTGGATGTCGCCGGAATTCAGCCGGATGATGGTTTCGACGGATCGGTCCATCGAGCCGAGATGGACCGGCATGTGTGGCGCGTTCGCCACCAGTGCGCCGTCGTGGTCGAAGACGGCGCAGGAGAAATCCAGCCGTTCCTTGATGTTGACCGAATAGGCGGTGTTCTGCAGCGTCACGCCCATCTGCTCGGCGATCGACATGAACAGGTTGTTGAACACCTCCAGCATGACCGGGTCCGCGCCCGCCTTGCCGGAATGGCCGGTGCCGAGCGCGGCGGTGCGCGCCTTCCTTTCCGTCCGGCGCAGCAGGACATGGTTCTTCGCGGTGATCTCGGCCTGCCAGCCCGGCTCGACGACGATGGTCTGGTTGGGCTCGATGACGAGGGCGGGGCCTGTCAGGCGGTGTCCGGGCCTCAGCGTTTCGCGCATGAAGACGCCGCCGTCGCGCCACTTTCCGTCGCAGAAGATTTGCGCGGTCTGCGAGGCGGTTATGTCCGCCGCCTGCGATCCTGAGTCAGCTTCGGCAGCCTGCCTGCCCGAGGCGTCAGATCCCTCGACCTCCAGTGTCTCCACGATCAGCGGCTTGTCGTCGTAGATGAAGCCGAACTGCGCCTTGTGCGCGGTCTCGAAGTCGGTTTTGGCCTGTTCGAGGGAACCATGCGCGAAGGCGATGGGCAGCGTGGTGTCGGTGCCGTCGTAGCGGATATGCAGGAGGGGGCGGGTCTCGACGGCGTCGGCCGCGACGCCTTGTTCCGCCAGTTCCGTCGCGACCGCGCCGCGCAAAGCCTCCAGCGCGTCCGATATCCGGGGGAGCGCGCTGTCGGTGAGCGGTTCCAGCAGCGCCTGCTGGCGCGAGGCGAAGATCGAGGCAAGCCCTATGCCGTAGGCCGAAAGCAGGCCGGAGAGCGGATGGATCAGCACCGCCTCCATGCCGAGCGCGTCCGCGACCAGGCAGGCGTGCTGGCCGCCGGCGCCGCCGAAACAGTTGAGCAGGTATTCGGTCACGTCGTAGCCGCGCTGCACCGATATCTTCTTGATGGCGTTGGCCATGTTCTCGACGGCGATGGTGACGAAACCCTCGGCCACCGCCTCCGGCGTCCGGCCGTCGCCGGTCGCGGCGGCGAGCGCGGCGAATTTTTCGCGCACGGCATCGGTGTCGAGCGGCCGGTCCTGATTCGGGCCGAAGATCGCCGGGAAAAATTCGGGCCGGAGCTTGCCGAGCATCACGTTCGCGTCGGTGACGGCGAGCGGCCCGCCGCGCCGGTAGCAGGCGGGACCGGGATTGGCGCCGGCCGAGTCCGGGCCGACGCGGAACCGCCCGGCCTCGAAATGCAGGATCGAGCCGCCGCCGGCGGCGACGGTGTGGATGCGCATCATCGGCGCGCGCACCCGCACGCCTGCCACCTCCGTGTCGAAGGCGCGCTCGTAGTTGCCGTCGTAATGGGCGACGTCAGTGGAGGTGCCACCCATGTCGAAGCCGATCACCTTGCCGAAGCCGGCGAGCTTCGCCGTTTCGACCATGCCGACCACGCCGCCGGCCGGGCCGGACAGCAGCGCGTCCTTGCCCTGGAAACGGTCGGCGGCGGTGAGTCCGCCTGACGACATCATGAACATGAGGCGGATGGGTTGGTTGTGGTTGATCTCCCCCCGTGTGGGGGAGATGCCCGGCAGGGCAGAGGGGGGCAACGTGGAGCGCCCTTCCTCCGAGGAATCGGATTGAGAGGCTGGCGGGACAGCGCGCCCCTCTGTCGCCTTCGGCGACATCTCCCCCACAAGCGGGGAGATCGGGGCGCTGATCCCCAATTCACCCGCCACGCGCTGCACGTAACGCGACAGGATCGGCGAGAGATAGGCGTCGACCACGGCGGTGTCGCCGCGGCCGACGAGCTTGATCAGCGGCGACACTTCATGGCTTGCCGAAACCTGGGAGAAGCAGAGCGCGCGGCACATCTTCGCCAGCGCCTGCTCGTGCTCGGGGTTCTTCCAGGCGTGCATCAGCACCACGGCGACCGCGTCGATGCCGTCGGCGCGCGCCTGTTCGAGCGCCGGCTTGACCGTACCGAGATCGAGCAGCCTTTCCACGCAGCCGTCGGCGCGGATGCGCTCGTCCACCTCGACGACGCGCTCATAGAGCTGTTCCGGCAGGACGATCTTCTTGGCGAAGATGTCGGGACGGGCCTGATAGGCGATGCGCAACGCATCGCGGAAGCCCTTGGTGATGAGTAGCAGCACGCGGTCGCCCTTGCGTTCCAGCAGCGCATTGGTCGCCACGGTGGTGCCCATGCGGACCTGGCCGAGGCGCGCGGAAGGGATCGACATGCCGGCGTCGAGGCCGAGCAGCGTGCGGATTCCGTGGACAGCGGCATCGGCATAGGCTTCCGGGTTTTCCGAAAGCAGCTTCAGCGGATGGAGGCTCCCGTCGGGCGCGCGCCCGACGACATCGGTGAAGGTGCCGCCGCGGTCGATCCAGAAGTCCCATTTCCCGTCCTGCATGGCATAGCTCCGCGGCTCATTGCCCGGCTTGTAGGACGCCATGCAGCCGACCTCAACGGCTCACGAAACCGTGAAGGCTGTTACAGGGCGAAACGCAACGTTACGAAACCGAACATCAATCCGCGCATTTTCCCGGCGACCGCTCCCGGTTGAGGGGCGTTTTGCGAAGGAGAGATGTTATGAAGAAACTCATTCTTGCTTCCGTTTCGGCTTTGGCTCTGCTTGGCGTCGCCGCGTGCAGCGACAGCGGCACCGACAGCACCACGACCCAGAGCACCAACCCGCCGGCTACCGAGCAGCCGATGCAGCCGGCCACGCCGGACGCCAACCCGCCGGCCGATAACACGATGCAGCCGGCTCCTGCTCCGGATACGAACGCTCCGGCTCAGTAAGACCGATCGGGTTCGTACGAAAAGGCCGGCCTTTGCGCCGGCCTTTTTTCATGGCGGGAAACGCACGTCATCGTGATGGCCCATACCGGTATGCGGAATCGTCCTGCTTGATGCGGGTCACCGGTTCGCTTTAAAAAACGATCATGTCTGTCTGGGAACGCATAGGCGACTTCGTCGCGCGCATATCCGCCTCCGCGACATCCGGCATCGCCGAGATGGTCGAAGCGTTGCGTCATGTGTTCGGAGGCGACCCCGAATTGCGCCGCCGCGTCGCCTTCTCGGTGGCGATGATCGCGCTTTCGGCAAAAATGGCCAAGGCGGACGGCGTGGTGACGCAGGACGAGGTGCGCGCCTTCCAGCAGATCTTCGAAGTTCCGCGCGACCAGGTCCGCAACGTCGCGCGCGTCTACGACCTCGCCAAGCGCGACGTCGCCGGGTTCGAGGCCTATGCCGAGCAGATGGCGCGGCTGTGCGGGTCGGGCCACCGCAACTGCATGATGCTGGAGGACATACTCGACGGGCTGTTCTTCATCGCCGCCGCCGACGGAGTGCTGCATGAGCGCGAGGGGCAATTCCTGCATCGGGTCGCCGAAATCTTCGACGTAGAAGAAAGCCATTACCAGACGATCATGGCGCGCCACGTGCATCTGGGGAAATCCGATCCCTATGCCGTTCTCGGCATCGATCGCGGCCGGCCGTTCCCCGAGGTCAAGAAGAGGTACCGGCAATTGGTGGCGGACAACCATCCCGACCGGCTGATCGGGCGCGGCCTGCCGGCAGAATTCGTCAAGATCGCGACTACCCGGCTGGCCGCGATCAACGCCGCCTACGAGACCATCGAACGCGATCTCGCGCCCGCATGAGCGGGTTCCGGCCCGACCAACCCGGCGTCGAGGTGAGGGCGTCGCCGAACTGCGGCGCCCGGCGCGATTGCGCCGTGCCGGACATGATCGTGCTCCACTATACGGGGATGGAAAGCGGCGAGGCCGCCGAGGCGTGGCTTTGCGATCCTGCCAGCGAGGTCTCGTCGCACTATCTCGTCCATGAGAACGGACGGATCGTGCAGATGGTGCGCGAAGCCGACCGCGCCTGGCATGCCGGCAAGAGTTCCTGGCATGGCGTGACCGACATCAATTCCCGTTCGGTCGGCATCGAGATCGTCAATCCCGGCCATGCGTTCGGCTACAGGAATTTTCCGAAGCGGCAGATCGGCGCCGTCATCGCGCTTTGCCGAGGTATCGTCGGCCGTCATGACATCCGTCCCGAATGCGTGCTCGGCCATTCCGACGTGGCGCCGGGGCGCAAGGTCGATCCCGGCGAAAAATTCCCGTGGAAGGCGCTGGCCGAGGCCGGCGTTGGTCTTTATGTGCGGCCGGCGCGGATTTCGGCCGGCCAGGGGTTGGGCATCGGAAACTCCGGGGAAGACGTCGCGCGGTTTCAGGCGCGGCTTTCGCGCTTTGGCTACGGCATAGAAACGAGCGGCGTTTTCGACGAACGGACGCAGACCGTGACGGCCGCCTTCCAGCGCCATTTCCGGCCGCGCCGGGTCGACGGGATCGCGGACCGATCTACCGTCAAGACGCTCGACAGCCTGCTTGGAGCCCTTGGTTCTGACGCAGGGTAAGCAGGTGCTGTTTTAGCTTCAGGTTACATAATGTCATGGAAAGTGACTTGAGCAGTCATTTTTGACGCTCATTCCCCTTGCACATGCGGGCCACCCGCCGATGCCCGCACCAACCCTCCCCGGGCATCCAATCGAAACTGTCGCGCCAGACGCGGCAACCAGAACAGGTATTCATGAAAATCCCGACCGTGATAGCGGCGGCTCTTGCCGCCGCGGCGATAAGTTTTGCCGCAACGAACCCCGGCATGGCCGGCAATCTGGACCGCAGCTCCGTGCCCGCAGCCAAGGTGGTGACGGCCAAGGCGGCAAAGGCCAAGGCCGAGAAGCAACCGAGCGACTGCCCCTATCTGTTCGGCTGTTCCGAGAAGGCAAAGCCTGCGGACAAGGCCGCTGCGAAGGCGGGCAAGAGCCACAAGCACTACGCGACGAAAGCGGACTCCCGGCGCAAGGCCAAGGCACGCCGGAAGGCGCCCGGCATCGACAAGACCACCACCGCCTCGATCGCGGTGGCCGCTCCCGGCGGATCGGCCCGCTACGGCGCCATCATCTCGCGGTATGCCTCGCAATATGGCGTCAGCGCCTCGCTGGCGCGCGCGGTGGTGCGCATCGAGAGCAACTATCGCCCCAACATGACCGGCAGCGCGGGCGAGGTCGGGCTGATGCAGATCAAGCCGGCGACGGCGCGCATGCTCGGTTATACGGGCTCGGTCAAGGGGCTGTACGATCCCGAGACGAATATCAAATACGGCATGAAGTATCTTGCGATGGCGCAGGACCTCGGCGGCGGCACGACCTGCGGCACGATCCTGAAATACAATGCCGGCCATGCCGCGCGGCGCATGAACCCGGTTTCGTCCGCCTATTGCCGCAAGGTGAAGGTGCAGATGGCCTCGGCCGGCGATCCCGCCTGACGGACAAGCCGGCGCGTGCCGGCTTTTTCGTTTGCGTTTTGTCTCGCAAACCCCTTTATACACCCCGCCAGCCGGCCGGGCGGCCGCACGCGCGAATGCCGAAAGGCTGCGCGTGAGGAAAGTCCGGGCTCCATGGAGACACGGTGCCGGCTAACGGCCGGCGGGGGCGACCCCAGGGAAAGTGCCACAGAAAGCAAACCGCCTCGCCTGGCCTTCGGGCCGATGCGCGGCAAGGGTGAAAGGGTGGGGTAAGAGCCCACCGCGCGACCGGCAACGGAAGCGGCATGGCAAACCCCACCGGGAGCAAAACCGAATAGGGGTGGCGCGAGGGGAAACCCTCAGGGCTGTTTCCGGCCCGGCCGCCCGGGTAGGTTGCGTGAGGCGCGCAGCAATGCGCGCCCAAGATGAATGGCCGCCACGTTCCCGTCCGCAAGGACGGGGGCCATACAGAACCCGGCTTACAGGCCGGCTGGCGCTTCTTTCGCTCTCCCGGGCGTCCGTCCGTTTTTGAAACACGGTGCCGCCGGTGGTCGGAAAATCGGACAAATCAGAGCCGGTCGAGCGACTCCTCGATCGCTTTCCACAGTTCCTCGGCCGGTTCGCAGCCCACCGCGAGCCTGACGAAACCACCCGGCACGGCGTCGCCGCGCTTGTCGCGCCGTTCCGCCGTGGTGTGGACGCCGCCGAACGAGGTGGCCGAGTGCATCAGCGCGCAGCCGTCGATGAACCGCTCGGCCTTCTCTTCCGAGTCCAGGACGAAGCTGATCAGGAAGCCGAAGCGCTCCATCTGGACGCGGGCGAGATTGTACGAGGGGTCCTCCGGCAGGCCCGGATAGCGCAACGACCGCACCGCCCGATGCGCCTTGAGGCGCGGGGCGATCAGTTCAGCCGTGTTGCACATGCGCTCGAAGCGCATGTCGAGCGTCTCGAGGCCGCGATGCACCAGCCATGCGTCGAAGGGGCTCGGAATCGAACCGGCCGTCACGCGCCACTTGCGCACGGCTTCGATGATTTCCGGATCACGGCTGGCGACATGGCCGAAAAGCGCGTCCGAATGGCCGTTCGGCGCCTTGGTGTCGGCAGCGACGACGATGTCGGCGCCAAGGTCCAGCGGCCGCTGGCCGAGCGGGGTCATCGTGGTGTTGTCGACGATGAACAGCCCGCCGGCGGCATGGATGGCGTCGGCCGCGGCCGTGATGTCGCAGATGTCGAGCCCCGGATTGGCCGGCGTCTCGACGAAGACGAGACGATAACCGGCAAAGCCGCCGTCGAGGAAACTGGCGGTCGGGCGGGTGTCGAAATCCACCCCGAACGCCTTCAGCCGTTCGGCGACGGCGCGGGTCGTGTGGTAGCCGTCGGCCGGCAGGAGCATCCGGTCTCCCGCCTTCAGCAGCGCGAAGAAGGTCGCCGCTATCGCCGCCATGCCGGAGGGAAAGGCTATGCAGGGCGCGTCCTCGAGATGGCCCAGCATGTCTTCGACAGCGTGCCATGTCGGATTGCCGAAACGTCCGTATTCGATGGTGTCGCTGGAATCGCCGGGCGACAGATAGATCGACGCCATCGTCAGGGGCAGGGGAACGGGGTCGCCCCGCTTCAGGGCGCGGTCACGCAGGTGAAGCAAGCCGGCTGCGCGGGAGTTCGACGTGGTCATGGCCCTTGCCCTCCTGGATCGACTTTGACCGCTATGCCTCGCTGTGGCGACTGGCAAGGGCATGAGTGGCCGAAAGCATTTCTAAACGCTTCGTTAGGCTTAATGGAAGATAAAGGCGAGGAGGCCCGAATCCGGTTTTTGCGATGGCCGAAGGCTTCGTTGTGTTGTTGCTTCCCGTTGACGCCCATAGTGCCCCATGTTATCCCATCCAGGCAATCAAGCTTTCGTTCCGGGTCAGGGTGAAGCGTACGCCAGACGGCCAGCCGCTTCCGACGCCCGCTTGCCGTCCTTCTGCCGTCCGGGCGAGGAAAAAACCGGGAAGGGACCGCGCTCCGACGGCGCGGACGAGAGCATGGAGAGGGGTGCGGCTGCGTCGTTCGATGGACCGGTTTCTTTCAAGCGCGACGAACAGGATCGACTCCAAGGGCCGTGTCTCCGTACCGGCGCATTTCCGCTCCGTCGTGCAGAAGCGCGGCTATTCGGAACTCTACGCCCTGCGGTGCCTGGATGTGCCTGCGATGGATGTCGGCGGGCTCGACCTGCTCGACCGCTACGAGGAGCGTATCGCGCGGGAGGACCCGTTCCTTCAGACGGCGGACGACATGTCGTTCTTCATTCATGGGGACGGCACCTTCCTGAAGTTGGATCAGGACGGACGCATCACGGTTTCCGATTTCATCCGCGAGCACACGGGAATCACCTCGGAGGTGTCATTCGTGGGGCGCGGGCAGTTCTTCCAGATCTGGGAGCCTTCGCGGCTGGCCGCTCATGGCGCGGCGGTGCGGGCGAGGCTTTTGCAGCTTCGGCAGGGGACGAAGCCTGGGGAGCGACCGGAGTGATGACGGGCCACGGCGATGACCTTCACGCCGTTGGCGGACCGGCCCGCCACATTCCGGTCCTTCTCGCCGAAGTGCTCGAAGCTCTGGCGCCGCGGCCGGGCGAGACGGTCATCGACGGCACGTTCGGCGCCGGCGGCTATACGCGCGCGATCCTGCAGGCGGGCGCGGCCGTCATCGCGATCGATCGCGATCCCGATGCCATTGCCGCGGGCAGAGCGCTTGAACCCGAATTCACCGGCAGGCTGCGGCTTGTCCAGGCGCCGTTCTCGTCGCTGACCGAACAGGCCGACGCGGTCGACGGCGTGGTTCTGGACATCGGCGTGTCCTCCATGCAGCTCGACGAGGCGGAACGCGGCTTCTCGTTCCGGGCAGACGGGCCGCTCGACATGCGCATGGCACAGGTGGGCGTGAGCGCCGCCGATGTGGTGAACACCTTCAAGGCAGGCGATCTCGCCCGCATCTTCGGCTTTCTCGGCGAGGAGCGTCATGCCGGGCGCATCGCCCGCATGATCGAACAGCGCCGCGAGAAACGGCCTTTCGAGCGCACGCTCGATCTCGCCGACGCCGTCGAGACGTTCATCGGCCGCAAGCCGGGAGACCGCATCCATCCCGCGACGCGCGTGTTCCAGGCGCTGCGCATCTATGTGAACGACGAACTCGGAGAGCTGGCGAAGGCGCTGATTGATGCCGAACGCGTGCTGAAGCCGGGCGGCAGGCTGGCTGTGGTGACCTTCCATTCGCTGGAGGACCGCATCGTCAAGCGCTTCATCGCCGACCGCAGCGAGACACCCGCCGGCTCGCGCCACATGCCGCAGGCCGAGGCACCCGCGCCGACCTTCGCCAGGCGTGGCGGCGGCGTCACGCCCGGCGATGCCGAGCTTGCCGCCAATCCGCGCGCGCGCTCGGCGAGGCTGCGCGCCGCCGTGCGGACCGAAGCGCCCGCACGCGGCTCCGATTTCGCAATCTTCGGCCTTCCCAAGCTTCCGGGCCTTTCCCGCCCGGGTGAGAGGTAGCATCCGTGTTCCGTACGAGTGACATCATCCTCATCGCCCTTATGGTTTCGGCTACCGCCATGACCTACAAGATCAAGCGCGACGCCGAGCAGCAGCAGAGGATGGTCTATCAGCTGCAAGCGCAAATCCGCACCGAGAACGACACGATCGACCTGTTGCGGGCGGACTGGAGTCTGCTCACCCAGCCGGCGCGTCTGGAACAGCTGACGGATGTCTACAGCGCGCAACTCGACCTGCAACCGGTCGACGCGCATCAGTTCGTCAAGCTCGGCGAACTGCCCGCCAAGCCGCTGACCATCGAGGACCTGACGAAGCAGGGCGGTGCCGTGGCCGACAGCGGGCAGGACAAGATTGTCACCGGAGCCGTGCAATGATGTCCGCATTCGCCCGCTTCGTGAAACCTGCCGCCTTGTTCAAGCGCGCGTCGCCGTCGGCGCAGGACAGCTCCATCGTCGTCGACAGCGCGCGCAAGGCCAGCGGCGGCAGGACGCGGAACCGCGTGGTGATGACGATGGCTGTCTTCTTCGCCATCTATTCGACCATTGCGGGGCGGCTCGTGTGGCTCGGCTTTCAAGACCCCGACGCATCCGGCCCGCCGCCGAGTCGGGTCACGGCGAGCCGACCCGACATCACCGATCGTAACGGCGAGATCCTGGCAACCGACATCAAGACGGCGTCGCTCTATGCCGAGCCGCGCCACATCGTGGACGCGGACGAGGCGATCGAGAAGCTTTCGACGGTGCTGCCCGACCTCGACTACGAGCAGACCTATCACAAGCTCAAGAGCGGCGCGGGCTTCGTGTGGCTGCAGCGACAACTGACGCCCAAGCAGCAGGCGGAGATCTTCCAGCTCGGCATACCGGGGCTGGGCTTCCGCACCGAGAAGCGGCGATTCTACCCGGCCGGCAGCACTGCCGCATACGTCGTCGGCCTCACCAATATCGACAACAGGGGCATCTCCGGCATGGAGAAGTACCTCGACGACCAGGGCCTGACCGATCTTCAGCAGATGGGTCTCGCCAAGGACATGTCGCCGGTCAGGCTCTCCATCGACCTCAGGGTCCAGCATGTCGTGCATGACGAGATCGTCTCGGGCATGGAGCGCTTCCATGCGATCGCGGCGGGCGCGGTGGTGCTCAACGTCAAGACGGGCGAGGTCATGGCGATGGCCTCGGTGCCGGATTTCGACCCCAACAATCCCTATAACGCCAACGACAAGGACCGGCTCAACCGCATGTCGGCCGGCCTCTACGAGATGGGCTCGACCTTCAAGAGCTTCACCACGGCGATGGCGCTGGATTCGGGCAAGGTCGGCATGAATTCGATGTTCGACGCCTCGCATCCGCTTCGCGTCGGCCGCCAGACGATCCACGATTTCCACAATATGGGACGGGCGCTTTCGGTGACGGACGTGTTCATCCATTCCTCCAACATCGGCTCGGCGCGCGAAGCCATGGCCGTCGGCATCGAAGGGCACCGCGAGTTCCTGCACCGCATGGGCGTCCTGGAGCGGATGCAGACGGAGCTGCCAGAGGTCGCGACGCCGACGGAGCCGAAGGTCTGGAAGCAGGTCAATTCGCTGACCATCGCGTTCGGCCACGGCGTCTCCACGACGCCGCTGCAGACGGCGGTCGGCTGCGCCGCACTGATGAACGGCGGCTTCCTCATCGAGCCGACCTTCCTGCCGCGCACGGTCAAGCAGGCGATGGAAGGCGCAAAGAAGGTCGTCTCCGAAAAGACCGTGGCGGCCTTGCGCTACCTCTACGCGCTCAACGCCGAGAAGGGATCCGGCAGGAACGCACGCGTTCCCGGCTACCGGGTCGGCGGCAAGACCGGCACCGCCGAGAAGGTCATCAACGGCCGCTATTCGAAAGGGCACAATTTCAACGCGTTCGTCGCCGCCTTCCCGATGGACGATCCGCAATACATCGTACTGACCATCGCCGACGATCCGAAGCCGGAGAAGCCCGGCATGGGCGCGACGGCGGCCTCCAACGCCGGCATCATGGCCGGCAACATCATCCGCCGTTCGGCCGCTATGCTTGGCGTCCAGCCAGATTTCAGCCATGAAAATGAGCCAACGCTGGTCTCCTATCAGTGATTCTTTTCGAGCGCGGACGGGGACATCCGCGCGCCCATTCGTTGTTTTGGCTGGATTTCCATGAGGCTTAGCGATTTCGCCGGTATTCTGCCCGTTGAGGGCATTCCCGACATCGCGGTCTCCGGCATCGCCTCCGACTCCCGGCAGGTCGAGCCGGGGAACCTTTTCTTCGCGCTGCATGGAAGCCGGGCCGATGGCTCGGCCTTCGCCGCCGATGCCGTGCGAAGGGGAGCGATCGCGGTGATCGCCGGCGAAGCAGGCGCCTTGTCCGGCCTGTCAGTTCCGGGCCTCCAGGTGAAAGACCCGCGCCTGGCACTGGCGCTGTGCGCCGCGCGCTTCTTCGGTGGCCAGCCCGAGACGATGGTGGCCGTCACCGGCACCAGCGGCAAGACCTCGGTCGCCGCGTTCACGCGCCAGATCTGGGAGCAGGCGGGACTTGCGGCGGCATCGATCGGGACGACGGGCGTTGTCGCGCCGGGCCGCAACGAATACGGCTCGCTCACCACGCCCGATCCGGTCGCGCTGCACCGGCTGCTGGCCGAACTGGCCGAGGCCGGCGTCACCCATGCCGCCATGGAAGCATCGAGCCACGGTCTCGACCAGCGACGCCTGGACGGGGTGAGGCTCGCGGCCGGCGGTTTCACCAATCTCGGCCGCGACCACATGGATTATCATCCGACCGTCGAGGACTATCATCGCGCCAAGATGAGGCTGTTCGACACGCTGCTGCCGAAAGGCGCGCCGGCCGTCGTCTTCGCGGACGATCTGTGGTCAGAGCCGACCATCGCCGCCGCGAAGGCCGCCGGGCTTTCGGTCCTGACGGTCGGGCGGCATGGCGATTTCCTCAATCTCAAGCGCGTCGAGCACGAGCGGCGGCGCCAGCGCGCCGAGATCGTGCATGAGGGCGTGCTGACCGAGATCGATCTGCCGCTGGCCGGCGATTTCCAGATTTCCAATGCGCTGGTGGCCGCCGGTCTGGCGATTTCCACCGGGACGCCGGCGGCAACGGCGCTCGCCGCGCTGGAGACGCTGAAGGGCGCGCCGGGGCGGCTCGACCTTGTCGGCACCACGGCCGAGGGTGCGCCGGTCTATGTCGACTATGCGCACAAGCCCGACGCGCTGGAAAACGTTCTGACATCGGTGCGCCCTTTCACCACCGGCCGCGTCGTCGTGGTGTTCGGCTGCGGCGGCGACCGCGACCGCGGCAAGCGCCCGATCATGGGCGAAATCGCGACGCGTCTGGCGGACGTGACGATTGTCACCGACGACAATCCGCGCTCCGAGACGCCCGCCGAGATCCGCGCCGCCATCATGGCCGCCGCGCCCGGCGCCATCGAGATCGGCGACCGCCGACGGGCGATCCACGAGGCGGTCTCGATGCTGCATGCCGGCGACACGCTGATCGTGGCGGGCAAGGGGCATGAGGAGGGCCAGACGATCGGCGGCGAAACCCTGCCGTTCTCGGATCACGAAGAGGTGCGGGCGGCGCTCAGGGAGCGTGCGGCATGAACTGGCTGTGGAGCGCCGACGCATTGGTGACGGCAACGGGCGGCAGGCCGATCGGGGCGATGCCATCTGGCATCACCGGAATTTCAATCGACAGCCGCACGCTGAAGCCGGGCGAAGCCTTCTTCGCCATCAAGGGCGAGGCGATGGACGGCCATGATTTCGCGACCGCCGCCATCAAGGCCGGCGCCGGCGTGCTGGTCGTCGCCGAATCGAAGCTGCCGGCGCTCGGCCGCCTGACCGCGCCGATGATCGTCGTACCCGACGTGCTTGCGGCGCTCGAGAAGCTGGGCGTCGCGGCGCGCGCCCGCTCGGCCGCGAAGGTCGTGGCGGTGACCGGCTCCGTCGGCAAGACCACAACCAAGGAAGCGCTGCGGCATGTGCTGTCGTCCGTTGGTAGGGTGCATGCCTCGGCCGCGTCCTTCAACAACCACTGGGGCGTGCCGCTGACGCTGGCGCGCATGCCGGAAGACTGCGACTACGCCGTCTTCGAGATCGGCATGAACCATCCGGACGAGATCAGGCCGCTGGTCAAGATGGTGCGGCCACATGTGGCGATCGTCACCGCCATCGCGGCCGCGCATCTCGGCTTCTTCCGCAACCTCGACGAGATCGCCCACGCCAAGGCCGAGATATTCGAGGGGCTGGAGCCGGGCGGCGCGGCGCTGCTCAACCGCGACGACCCACGCAGCAAGCTGCTCGAAAAGCTGGCACGGGCGGCTGGTGTGGAGCATATCTACGGTTTTGGCCAGACCGCGCGCTCGACCTTCCGGCTGGTCAAATGCGTCCTCTACGCCGATCATTCCACCATCACCGCCAAGATCGGCGGGCAGGAGATCGTTGCGCGCGTCGGCGCGCCCGGACGCCATATCGTCCAGAACGTGCTGGCGGTGCTGGGCGCCGCACATCTGATGGGCGCCGACGTGTCGCGCGCCGCACTGGCGCTCGGCGACCTTTCGGCCGAAGCCGGCCGCGGCAAGCGCCATGCGCTGCGCGTCGGCAGGGGCACGGTCACCCTCATCGACGAAAGCTACAATGCCAATCCGGCGTCGATGCGCGCCGCCTTCGCGCTGCTCAAGGCGACGCAACCGGGCGAGGGCGGCCGGCGCGTGGCGGTGCTGGGCGACATGCTGGAACTGGGCGCGCAGTCGGAGAAGCTGCATGCGGCGCTGGCCGAGCCGCTGATCGAGGCCGGGGCCGATCTCGTCCTGCTGGCCGGGCCGCATATGCAGAATCTCGCCAAGGCCTTGCCTGCCGATGTTGCGGTGATGCTGGAACCGACCGCGGATGCGCTCAAGCCGGTCCTGCTCGGCGGGTTGAAAGCCGGCGACGTGGTGATGGTGAAGTCCTCGAAGGGGATCGGCCTCGCGAAACTCGTCGCGGCCATGCTGCAGAAATACCCGGCCGTCGCCGGGACTATCGAGACCCAAGCCGGTTCGGGGGACTGATGCTCACGCTGCTCGTCGATTTCGCGGACCGTTTCACGGCCTTCAACGTCTTCCGCTACATCACGTTTCGCACAGGCGGGGCGCTGATCACGTCGGCGCTCATCGTCTTCATCTTCGGGCCAGGCATCATCAACTCGCTGCGCCTGCGGCAGGGCAAGGGCCAGCCGATCCGTGCCGACGGACCGCAGACCCATTTCAAGAAAGCCGGGACGCCGACGATGGGCGGGCTGATGATCCTCACCGGCATCATCGGGTCCTCGCTTTTGTGGGCGAACCTGTCCAGCGTCTATGTCTGGGTGGTGTTGCTGGTGATGCTGGGCTTCGGCGGCATCGGCTTCTACGACGACTACCTGAAGGTCACCAAGCAGTCGCATCTGGGTTTTTCGGGCAAGGCACGGCTGGCGATCGAATTCGTCATCGCCGGCATCGCGGCGTGGTGGATCATGCGGGTGGGGCAGGAGCCTTTCTCGTCCTCGCTGGCCTTTCCGTTCGCCAAGGAGTTCCTGCTCAATCTGGGCTGGTTCTTCATTCCCTTCGGCGCCTTCGTCATGGTCGGCGCGGGCAATGCCGTCAACCTGACGGACGGACTGGACGGGCTGGCGATCGTGCCGATCATGATCGCCTCGGCCTCCTTCGGCGTCATCGCCTATCTCTCCGGCAACGCGGTGTTCGCGGAGTACCTGCAGATCCATTTCGTACCGGGCACCGGCGAACTGGCGGTCATCCTGGGTTCGGTGATCGGCGCGGGCCTCGGCTTCCTGTGGTTCAACGCGCCGCCGGCCGCCATCTTCATGGGCGATACCGGATCGCTGGCGCTGGGCGGGCTGATCGGCGCGGTCGCGGTCTCGACCAAGCACGAGATCGTTCTGGCCATCGTGGGTGGCCTGTTCGTGGTCGAGATCCTGTCGGTCATCATCCAGGTCGGCTATTTCAAGGCGACCGGCAGGCGCGTGTTCCTGATGGCGCCGATCCACCATCATTTCGAGAAGCTCGGCTGGACCGAAAGCCAGGTGGTGATCCGTTTCTGGATCGTCGCCGTGATGCTGGCGCTTATCGGCCTTTCGACGCTGAAGCTGAGATAGAGATGATTCCGGCCACGTCCTTTTCAGGCAGGAAGGTCGCCCTGTTCGGACTGGGCGGATCCGGTATCGCGACCGCGCGCGCGCTGATCGCAGGCGGCGCCGAGGTTCTGGCCTGGGACGACAATCCAGACAGCGTGGCCAAGGCCGAGGGACAGGGCATCGCCACCGCCGACCTGCGCGGGGCCGACTGGGCCGGGTTCGCCTCCTTCATCCTGTCGCCCGGCGTGCCGCTGACCCATCCAAAGCCGCACTGGTCGGTGGACCTGGCGCGGGGCGCGGGCGTCGAGATCATCGGCGACGTGGAACTGTTCGTGCGCGAGCGCATCCTGAAGGCGCCGGCATCGCCCTTCATCGCCATCACCGGCACCAACGGCAAGTCGACCACGACGGCGCTGACGGCGCATATCCTCAAGGCCGCCGGCCGCGATGCGCAAATGGGCGGCAATATCGGCCAGGCGGTGATGACGCTCGATCCGCCCGCGCCCGCCCGCCACTACGTCATCGAATGCTCCTCCTACCAGATCGACCTCGCGCCCTCGATCAATCCGAGCGCGGGGGTGCTGCTCAACCTGACGCCGGACCATCTCGACCGCCACGGCACCATGCAGCACTACGCCTCGATCAAGGAGCGCCTGGTAGCCGGCAGCGAGACGGCCATCGTCGGCGTCGACGACAGTTTCTGCGCCCGGATCGCCGACCGGCTTGAGCGGGCGGGCAAACGGGTCGTGCGCATTTCCAAGCGGCTGCCGTTGACAGACGGCTTTTTCGCCGACGGGACCAGCCTGATGAGGGCAGCGAACGGCCGCCATGAACGCGTCGCCTCCCTCGACGGCATCGGTTCGCTGCGCGGGCAGCACAACGCCCAGAACGCGCTGGCGGCGCTGGCAGCCTGCCTCGATGCCGGGCTGGAGCCCGGCGAAATCCAGTCCGGCCTGGAAAGCTTTCCGGGCCTCGCCCACCGCATGGAGCAGGTCGGCCGCAAGGGGCATGTTCTCTTCGTCAACGATTCCAAGGCGACGAACGCCGATGCGGCCGCGCCGGCGCTGTCGTCCTTCCCGCGCATCTACTGGATCGCCGGCGGCCTGCCCAAGGAGGGCGGCATAGAACCGCTGCGGGCTTTCTTCCCCCACATCGCCAAGGCCTACCTGATCGGCGAGGCGGCGCCCGCCTTCGCCGCGACGCTGGGCGAGGCCGCGCCCTACGAGATCGCCGGCACGCTGGCGGCGGCGGTGGAGCATGCGGCGGCCGACGCGGCAGAAGACGAGGGGCCAGAGGCGGTGGTGCTGCTGTCGCCGGCCTGTGCCAGCTTCGACCAGTTCAGGAATTTCGAAATGCGCGGCGAAGCCTTCAGGCAAGCTGCGCAGTCTATTGATGGGGTGGAACCTATCGGAGGTGATGTCTAATGGCACAGGCAAGTCGTCTCGACCGGAGTCCGGTCGCCATGTGGTGGTGGACCATCGACCGCTGGTTCCTCGCGGCGTTCCTGTCGCTGATGGGACTGGGCATCATCCTGTCCTTCGCCGCCAGCCCGGCCGTGGCGCAGCGCATCGGGCTCGACCCGTTCCACTTCGCCACCCGTCAGATCGTGTTCACGGTACTGGCGCTCGGCGCGATGCTGGCCGTATCGTTCCTCGACGCCCGCCAGATCAGGCGCATGGCCATCATCATGCTGGTGGTGATGCTGGTGCTTATGGTCGCGGTTCTCTACATCGGCGTTGAGGTCAAGGGCGCGCGGCGTTGGGTGTCGATAGTGGGCCTGTCCATCCAGCCGTCGGAATTCCTCAAGCCCGCCTTCGTGATCGTGTGTGCATGGCTGTTCGCCGAACACAGGCGCCAGCCCGACATTCCGGGCAACCTGTTCGCCATGATCCTTCTGGGGCTGGTGCTGTCGCTGCTGGTCGCCCAGCCCGACCTCGGCCAGACCATGCTGGTTTCGGGAACATGGGGGGTGATGTTCTTCATGGCCGGGCTGTCGTGGATCTGGATCGTGGCGCTGGGCGGCATCGGTGTCGGCGGCATCTTCGCGGCCTATTCGGTATTCCCGCACGTGGCGGCGCGCATCGACAAGTTCCTGACTGGCGAGGGCGACACCTTCCAGGTGGATATGGGCCGCGAGGCGCTCATCAACGGCGGCTGGCTGGGACTCGGGCCGGGCGAGGGCACGATCAAGCGCGTCATCCCGGATAGCCACGCCGACTTCGTGTTCTCGGTCGCCGGCGAGGAATACGGGCTCATCATGTGTTTCTTCATCATGACGATCTTCGCCTTCATCGTCTTGCGCGGCCTCAACAAGGCGCTGAAGGAGCACGACGACTTCACGCGCTATGCGGTCGGCGGGCTGGTCACGGTGTTCGGCCTGCAGTCGGTCATCAATATGTGCGTCAACCTGCAACTCATGCCTGCCAAGGGCATGACGCTGCCCTTCATCTCCTATGGCGGCTCCTCGCAGATCGCCATTGCCATCTCGATGGGCATGGTGCTGGCCCTGACGCGCCGCAAGCCGGAGAAGCGCAAGCCGGTCGGCATGGTCGATTTCGCCAGCGCGCTGCCGGCGGAATAGATGGAGAAGGGCGTCATCCTTCTGGCGGCGGGCGGCACCGGCGGGCACCTGTTCCCGGCCGAGGCGCTGGCGCAGGAACTCGGCGGCCGCGGCTGGAGCGTGCATCTGGCCACCGACGATCGTGCCGCGCGCTATGCTGACAGGTTTCCCGGCAAGGGCGTGCACCCGATCGCTTCCGCGACGCTGGGCTCGAAGAATCCGCTGACGGTTGCAAAAACCTTCTGGACGCTCTGGCGGGGCTTCAGGCAGTCGTCGGCGCTGATCGCCAGGCTGAAACCGCAGGCGGTGGTGGGCTTCGGCGGCTATCCGACGTTGCCCCCGCTCTTTGCCGCGACGCGCCGCGGGGTGCCGACGATGGTGCACGAGCAGAACGCGGTGATGGGGCGCGCCAACAAGGCGCTCGCCCCCCGCGTGACCGCGATCGCCGGCGGCTTCCTCAAGGCGGCCGGACCGTATGCCGGCAAGATCGTCGAGACCGGCAACCCCGTCCGCCAGGCGGTGCTGGACGTAGCCGACACTCCCTATGCCGCGCCGCAAGCCGGTGGTCCGCTGCGCCTGCTCGTTTTCGGCGGCAGCCAGGGCGCGCGCTATTTTTCCGACACGGTTCCCGAGGCCATCTCGAAACTGCCAGAGGCATTGCGCGCCCGGCTGCATGTCGTGCAGCAGGCCCGCGCCGAGGACGAAGCGAGGGTGAGGGCGCGTTATGCCGAGCTTGGCGTCGCGGCCGACGTCGCCCCGTTCTTTTCGGATTTGCCGGCGCGCATGGCGGCGGCACATCTGGTCGTTGCCCGCTCGGGCGCGTCCACCGTGCTGGAACTGTCGGTGATCGGCCGCCCGTCCATCCTCGTGCCGCTGCCGCACGCGCTCGACGACGACCAGGGCCACAATGCGCAACTCCTCGTCGATGCGGGTGCTGCCGTGATGCGCCGCCAGCCGGGCCTCGATGCCGCAGCGCTGGCGAGCGAACTGGAGAGCCTGCTTTCCGACGGCGAGCGGTTGAGCGCGATGGCGGCGGCCGCCCGCGGCGTCGGCCGGCGCGACGCGGCGCGGTTGCTTGCCGATCTCGCAGAGGCTATTGCGGCGCGGCAATCCATCGACTCGTTCAGGAAGGAAGCGCGCGCATGAAGATGCCGCAGACCATCGGCCTCGTGCACTTCATCGGCATCGGCGGCATCGGGATGAGCGGCATCGCCGAGGTGCTGCACAATCTCGGCTATAAGGTGCAGGGCTCCGACCAGGCCGACAGCGCCAACGTCCAGCGCCTGCGCGAGAAGGGCATCGCTTGCTTCGTCGGCCACAAGGCCGAGAATCTGGGCGCGGCCGAGGTGGTCGTCGTCTCGACCGCGATCAAGAAGTCCAATCCCGAACTGGCTGCGGCGCGCGAGAAGCTGCTGCCCATCGTGCGGCGCGCCGAGATGCTGGCCGAATTGATGCGCTTCCGCAACGCGGTCGCCATCGGCGGCACGCATGGCAAGACGACCACGACCTCGATGGTGGCGACGCTGCTGGAGGCGGGCGGGCTCGATCCCACGGTCATCAACGGCGGCATCATCAACGCCTACGGCACCAATGCCCGCATGGGCGACGGCGAATGGATGGTGGTCGAGGCCGACGAGAGTGACGGCACGTTCCTGAAGCTGCCGGCCGACGTCGCCGTCGTCACCAACATCGACCCCGAGCATCTCGACCACTACGGCTCGTTCGACGCCGTGCGCGAGGCGTTCCGCCAGTTCGTCGAGAACGTGCCGTTCTACGGCTTCGGCGTCATGTGCACCGACCATCCGGAGGTGCAGGCGCTGGTCTCGCGCATCGAGGACCGCCGGGTCATCACCTACGGCCGCAACGCGCAGGCCGACGTGCGCTTCGCCAACCACCGGATGGAGGGGGCGGCGTCGCATTTCGACGTGATCATCCGCAACCGCAAGACCGGTCGGGACGAGACGATAGAGGGCCTTCGCCTGCCGATGCCGGGCCTGCACAATGTCTCCAACGCCACGGCCGCCATCGCCGTGGCCCACGAACTCGGCATAGCCGCCGACGCGATCCGCAAGGGACTGTCGGCTTTCGGCGGCGTCAAGCGCCGCTTCACCCATACCGGCTCATGGAACGGCGTCGAGATATTCGACGATTACGGCCACCATCCGGTGGAGATCAAGGCCGTGCTGGGCGCGGCCCGCGACGCCACCGGGGGCAGGGTGATCGCCATCGCGCAGCCGCACCGCTACACGCGCCTGCACGACCTGTTCGGCGATTTTTCGGCCTGTTTCAACGACGCCGACACGGTGGTGATCGCGCCGGTCTATGCGGCCGGCGAGGATCCGATCGAGGGCGTGAATTCGGAAGCGCTGGTGCAGCGCATCCGCGCCGGAGGGCATCGCGACGCCCGCTCGATCGCCGGCCCGGCCGAGATCGCGCCGCTGATCCGCAGCATCGCCAGGCCCGGCGATTTCGTCGTCTTCCTCGGTGCTGGCAACATCACGCAATGGGCCTACGCGCTGCCGAAGGAGCTGGCGGAGCAAGGAGTGTCGTCTTGAGTGGCGCTCGGCCTGTCGATACCCCCACCCCTAACCCCTCCCCTCAAGGGGGAGGGGGACTCGGGCGCGGCAGCTTCCCCTCCCCCTTGAGGGGAGGGTTTAGGGGTGGGGGTGCCTATCCTCGCGTGACGTCATGACGACGCGTGGCGAGACGCTCCTGGCCTCTCTCGGCGACCGGCTTGCTGGCCTGCGCGGCAGGATCACGCCGAACGCTGAGATGGACAAGATTACCTGGTTCCGCGTCGGCGGGCTGGCGGACGCTCTGTTCCAGCCGGCGGACGAGGACGATCTTGCCGCTTTCCTCAAGGCGGTGCCGGAGGACGTGCCGCTGACCATCGTCGGCATCGGCTCGAACCTTCTGGTGCGCGACGGCGGCATTGCCGGCTTCGTCGTGCGTCTCTCCGCGAAGGGGTTCGGCACCGCCGAGCAGGTCTCGCCGACGCGCATCCGGGCGGGGGCGGCGACGCCGGACAAGCGGGTGGCGGCGGTCGCGCTGGAGGCCGGTATCGGCGGCTTTCATTTCTATCACGGCATTCCGGGCGCGATCGGCGGCGCGCTGAGGATGAACGCCGGCGCCAACGGCGTCGAGACGCGCGAGCGGGTCGTCGAGGTGCGCGCGCTCGACCGGCAGGGCAACCTCCATGTGCTCGCCAACGCCGACATGGGCTACGCCTATCGCCATTCCTCGGCGCCGGCCGATCTCATCTTCACCTCCGCCGTGTTCGAGGGTTACCCGGAAGACAAGGCAGCGATCAAGGCGGCGATGGACGCCGTGCAGCATCATCGCGAGACGGTTCAGCCGATCCGCGAAAAGACCGGCGGCTCGACCTTCAAGAATCCCGAGGGAACGTCCGCCTGGAAGGAAATCGACAAGGCCGGATGCCGCGGACTGATGGTCGGCGGCGCGCAGATGTCGCCCATGCACTGCAACTTCATGATCAACACCGGCTCGGCCACGGGATACGATCTCGAGTATCTCGGCGAGACCGTGCGGGCGCGCGTGCTGGAAAATTCCGGCATCAAGCTGCACTGGGAAATCAAGCGCATCGGCAGCTTCCGGCCGGGGCGTGAGGTGCAGGAATTTCTCGGACAGTTGCTCTGAGGACTCTCTTCCGGGATTTTTTCCGACTTTTTCTTAAAAAGTGAATCCCTCGGAATCATAGGCACTTGCCAGCGAATCCACTCTCTGATTCTTTGGCTATGAAGCGTTTCCTGATTTGAGTCGCCGAGCGTGTGGGGCGCATTGGTCCGCGGGCTTTGTCCGTGGTCGCGCTCGGACTCAATTCAGGTTGCAGGGTGCGCGCCGAGAGAGGGGATCACCGGCGAATGAAGAAGCATGTGGCCGTCCTTCTGGGTGGCTTTTCATCCGAAAGGCCCGTCTCCCTGTCCTCCGGCAAGGCGTGCGCCGATGCGCTCGAGGTCGAGGGCTACAGGGTCACGCGCGTCGATGTCGGCCGGGACGTGGCGTCCGTCCTCGTCGATCTCAAGCCGGATGTCGTCTTCAACGCGCTGCATGGTCCCTTCGGCGAGGACGGCACGCTCCAGGGCATCCTCGAATATATCGGCATTCCCTATACGCATTCCGGGGTGCTGGCCTCGGCGCTGGCCATGAACAAGGAGCAGGCGAAGCGGATCGCGAAGGCTGTCGGCATACCGGTGGCGGAATCGAAGATCGTCAATCGCTTCGCCGTGGTGAGCGAGCATCCGATGAAGCCGCCCTATGTGGTCAAGCCGGTCAATGAGGGGTCGAGTTTCGGTGTCGTCATCGTCAAGGAAGGGCAATCGCATCCGCCGCAGGTGATCTCGTCCACCGAGTGGAATTATGGCGAGACCGTCATGGTCGAGCGCTATGTGCATGGCCGCGAACTGACCTGCACCGTCATGGGCGACGTGGCGCTGGGCGTATGCGAGATCATTCCGACGGGCCACGCCTTCTACGATTACGACTCGAAATACGTGCCGGGCGGATCAAAACACGAGGTGCCGGCTAAAATTTCATTAAATATTTACCAAAAAATACAGACACTGTCGCTCAAGGCTCACCAAGCGATCGGCTGTCGGGGCGTCTCCCGGTCCGACTTCCGCTACGACGACCGCCATTCCGAGAACGGCGAGGTCGTGTGGCTGGAGATCAATACCCAACCGGGGATGACGCCGACGTCGCTGGTGCCTGAAATCGCCGCGCAAGCGGGTCACTCGTTCGGCGATTTGCTGAGTTGGATGGTGGAGGACGCTTCGTGTCTGCGTTGAGATTGCGACAGGGCAACGGGACCGGCGCGGCTTTGCCGGGATTGCGGGGCCGGTCGTTTTCGTTCGGGCATTTCGTGCTGCCGCGCTGGCTGCGTCGGCCGGTGCGCGTCATCGGCCGTCTCGGCGAGGGCGACCTCGTCGCGCCACCCTACAGCGCCTCCATCCTGTCGGCCGTGCTGATCGGCTCCAGTCTTCTTTATGGCGGTTATCTCGGCGGGCATCTCGATGCCTTCGTCCAGGGCGTCACCGCCCGCACCGGTTTCGCCGTCGACCAGATCAAGGTGGCGGGCAATCGCGAGACGTCCGAGATCGACGTCCTCGACAAGCTCGAACTCGACGGCTGGACGTCGTTGATCGGATTCGACGCCGATGCGGCGCGCAAGCGCATAGAGACGCTTCCCTGGGTCGAGGCCGCGGCGGTGCGCAAGGTCTATCCGCACGAGCTTCAGGTGCGGATCGACGAGCGCAAGCCATTCGCCATCCTGCAGCAGGGCAGCACGCTCTCGGTCATCGAGAAATCCGGCCGCATCATCGCTCCCTATGCCGGCGGCGGGGAAGCGCAGCTTCCGCTCATCATCGGAGATGGGGCGCCGCAGACGGCGCCGGGCCTGCTGGCAAGGCTGGGGCAATATCCCGAGCTTACGGCGAAGGTGAAGGGTTATATCCGCGTCGGTGACCGGCGCTGGGACCTCAGGCTCGAGAACGGAATCACCGTGAGGCTCCCGGAAGAAGGTGAAGACCAGGCGATCGCCGACCTTGCGCGCATGGACAGCGACGACGGCCTGCTGACGCGCGACATCGTCGCCGTCGACATGCGCATCGGCGACAGGATCGCCATCCAGCTTTCGCCTGACGCCGACAAGGCAAGGCAGGCCATGCTGAAGCAGAAGCCCTTCAAGCGCCGCTCGGGAGCGAACACATGAACCTGCTTGGCGGTCATGGCGATTCCGGGCGCCGCTCCGGCGTGCTGACGGTTCTCGACGTCGGGTCGAGCAAGGTCTGCTGCATGGTGGCGAAGCTGAAGCCGTGCGAAGACGGCAAGCTGCTGCGCGGCCGCTCACATCGCGCGCAGGTGATCGGTATCGGCCACCAGAAGTCGCAGGGCGTGAAGTCGGGCCTGGTCATCGACCTCGACCGCGCCGAGCATGCGATCCGGCTGGCAGTGGACGCCGCCGAGCGCATGGCCGGCCTGACCGTCGATTCGCTGATCGTGAACATGACCGCGGGCAGGCTGAAGAGCGAGGCGTTCTCGGCCACCATCAATCTCGGCGGTCACGAGACGGACGAGGCCGACATCAAGCGGGTGCTGGCGGCCGGCGCGAAGCAGGCGCTGCGCAGCGAGCGCGAGGTCGTCCACTCGCTGCCGATCGGCTTCTCGCTGGATTCGGAGCGCGGCATGCGCGATCCGCGCGGCATGGTCGGCGACACGCTCGGCGTCGACATGCATGTGCTGACGGCCGATTCCGCGCCCGCCCGCAATCTCGAACTGTCGATCAACCGCTCGCATCTGTCGGTCGAGCGCATGGTGGCCACGCCTTATGCCAGCGGGCTGGCCGCGCTGGTCGACGACGAGATGGAAATGGGTGCGGCCTGCATCGACATGGGCGGCGGCACCACGACCATCTCCATTTTTTCGGAAGGGCGGTTCGTCTACGGCGCGTCGATCCCCGTCGGTGGCAATCACGTCACGCTCGATCTCGCCAAGGGGCTGTCGACCTCGATCGAGGCGGCCGAGCGGCTGAAGGTCATGCACGGCTCGGCGCTGCCCGGCAGCGCGGACGACCGCGACCTGGTTTCCATCCAGCCGATCGGCGAAGACATGGATGTGGCGCAGCAGGTGCCGCGCTCGGTGATGACGCGCATCATCCGCGCGCGCATCGACGAGACGCTTGAGCTTCTGCGCGACCGCATTGCCAAGTCCGGCCACGGTGCGGCCGTCGGCAAGCGTGTGGTGCTGACCGGCGGTGCGTCGCAGCTTGCCGGCCTGCCGGAGGCCGCACGGCGTCTGCTGGGGCGCAACGTGCGCGTGGGCCGCCCACTCGGCGTCGCCGGTCTTCCGGAAGCGGCCAAGGGGCCGGCCTTCTCGGCCACGGTGGGCCTTCTGATCTATCCGCAGGTGGCGATGTTCGAGAGCCATCCTGCAAGAGGAATGTCCCGTCTGAAAATGACGGGAACGGGCGGGAAACTGCATCGTATGAGTCAGTGGTTGAGAGACAGTTTCTAGAGTTTGACGGGGACACCCCACAGGCGGCCGCAGCGGCGCAGCGGCGGGAAAGACAAAGGACGAGGACAATGACCATCAATCTGCAAAAGCCGGACATCACCGAGCTGAAGCCCCGCATCACCGTGTTCGGTGTCGGCGGCGGCGGCGGCAACGCGGTCAACAACATGATCACCGCCGGCCTGCGCGGCGTCGATTTCGTGGTGGCGAACACCGACGCCCAGGCGCTGACCATGTCGAAGGCCGAACGGCTGATCCAGCTCGGCGCGCATGTCACCGAGGGCCTGGGCGCCGGCTCGCAGCCCGAGGTCGGTCGCGCCGCCGCCGAGGAGTGCATCGACGAGATCATCGACCACCTGTCGAACACCCATATGTGCTTCGTCACCGCCGGCATGGGCGGCGGCACCGGCACGGGTGCTGCCCCCGTCGTTGCCCGCGCGGCGCGCGAAAAAGGCATCCTGACGGTCGGCGTCGTCACCAAGCCGTTCCACTTCGAGGGCCAGCGCCGCATGAAGACGGCGGACATGGGCATCGAGGAACTGCAGAAATGCGTCGATACCCTGATCGTCATCCCGAACCAGAACCTGTTCCGGCTCGCCAATGACAAGACCACCTTCGCCGATGCCTTCGCCATGGCCGACCAGGTGCTCTATTCGGGCGTCGCCTGCATCACCGACCTGATGGTCAAGGAAGGCCTCATCAATCTCGACTTCGCCGACGTGCGTTCGGTGATGCGCGAGATGGGCAAGGCGATGATGGGCACTGGCGAGGCCAGCGGCGAAGGCCGCGCGATGGCCGCGGCGGAAGCCGCGATCGCCAATCCGCTGCTTGACGAGACCTCGATGAAGGGGGCCAAGGGCCTGCTGATCTCGATCACCGGCGGCCGCGACCTCACCCTGTTCGAGGTGGACGAGGCGGCGACCCGCATCCGCGAGGAAGTCGACCAGGACGCCAACATCATCCTCGGCGCCACCTTCGACGAGGAACTGGAAGGCGTCATCCGCGTGTCGGTCGTCGCCACCGGCATCGACAAGACGGCCGCCGAGATCGCCGCGGCGCCGATCGCGATCCGCCCGGCGCAGCCGAAAGCCGCCGCACCCCGTCCCGCCATCGCGCCGGCGGCCGATGCGCGTCCTGCCGCGCAGCAGCCCGCCGCCGAGACCCGCGCCGCCGATCCGATCGCGGAAGCGATCCAGCAGGCGGAAACGAATGCGGCGATGATGGCGCAGGCTCATCCCGTGCAGGGCCAGGCGGAAGATTTCCGCCCGCAGAGCCGGCTGTTCCAGGCACCGCCGGCCCAGCCGCAGCCGCAGCCGATGGCTGCCCAGCCGGCGCCGCAACAGGCCATGCGCAGCGAGCCCCAGCCGGTCGCCGCTGCGCCGCAGCGCATGCCGCGGGTCGAGGATTTCCCGCCGGTCGTGCAGGCCGAGGTCGCCGCCAAGGCGCATCATCAGGAGGATCATGACGACCGTGGGCCGATGGGCCTGCTGAAGCGCCTGACCAACGGCCTGACGCGCCGCGAGGACGAACCGGCCCGGCTCCAGCCGGCGCAGCCGCGTGAGCCCAAGCTTCGTCAGGCGACGCCCGAGGTGCGCCGCCTTGCGCCGCAGGATCCCTCGCTCTACGCGCCGCGCCGCGGCCAGCTCGACGATCATGGCCGCGTGACCGCGCAGCCGCGTGCGAATCACGAGGACGACCAGCTCGAAATCCCGGCCTTCCTGCGCCGGCAAGCGAACTGACCGTTCGTTCCTGTTGTACCTGCTGACGGGCAGGCGAGCGATCGCCTGCCCGTTTCTTTTTAATCTATTGTTAGATATGCGATATTTTCTGCCTTCAACCCAGGCGATGCCGGTTACACGAAGTAAGAAACCGTGATTTGGACTGGACAGGGCGGATTACTATCTTCACGCCGCAGTCGGTCGTATGGTTTTCTTGGGGTGTGGGCCTTCGACCGTAGTCAGTCGCGTCGCGGAAATCATCTGCGCACGCAACAAAGCACGGGCATTCTTGGGGATTGTTTTGCAGGACGATTATCAGACAAGCCTGAGATCGCGCGTCTCGCTGAGCGGTATCGGCGTTCACAGCGGCGCGCCCGTCACGGCGCATTTTCTGCCGGCCGATGCGGATACGGGCATCGTCTTTCATCTTTCGGGCCAGGGCGGCGAGACGCGCGAGGTTCGCGCGCTCGTCTCCGAGATCGGCGCCACCGATCTGTGCACCCTGCTGGGCGATCCGGCAGGCGTCTATGTCGCGACCGTCGAACACCTGATGGCGACCGTGTTCGGGCTGGGGATCGACAATCTGGTCATCGAGGTGGACGGCAACGAAGTCCCCATTCTCGACGGAAGTGCGGCGCCTTTCGTCGACGCGTTCGAACAGGCAGGCATCGAGACGCTCGCCGTGAAGCGGCGCTATATCCGCGTCGTCAAGCCCGTGCGCATCGAAAGTGGAGCCTCCTGGGCCGAATTCAAGCCTTATGCCGGCACGCGCTTCGAGGTCGAGATCGATTTCGAAAGCCCGGCGATCGGGCGCCAGCAGTTCGCGTCGGATATCAATCCGGAGGTCTTTCGCCGCGATATCGGCCGCGCGCGCACCTTCGGCTTCATGAAGGATGTCGAGAGGCTGTGGGCCGCAGGCTACGCGCTGGGGTCGTCGCTGGAGAATTCGCTGGTCATCGGTGACGATCACAAGGTCATCAATATGGGCGGATTGCGGTATTCGAACGAATTCGCCCGTCACAAGACGCTGGACGCCATGGGCGACCTGGCGCTCGCCGGCGCGCGCTTCATCGGCTGCTTCCGCTCCTATCGCGGCGGTCACCGGCTGAATTCGGCGGCCGTGCGGCGTCTGCTGTCCGACCGGACGGCGTTCGAGATCGTCGAGACGACGCAGCAGGGGCGTGGCCGGACGGCGGAAATGAGCGCCGTCAGCGCGCCTGTCCACGCGCCCTGGGTGCTCTGACGCCCGGCGGACAGGTCTTGCCGCGCGCGGCACGGACTGTTGCGCGCCTGCATCATCGGTCGATGGAATCCAAAATGCCGGGGCAGGGCGTCATCGCGCCACAAAATTGCGCGAATGCTGCACGATAGCGTTGCCGCGCATGGTGAATGTGGTCTATGGCTGCTCGCCGCCGATGAAAGAAGCGCCGAAAGGGCGAGTTCCGACATGCTTGTAAACCGGGCCGATCAACCGAAGGCGCCTGCGAGGCTCGCTGTTCTCGCGTTTGCGCTGATCGCCGCGCCGATGCTGCTTGCCGGCTGCATGTCGGAGAAGGACGTCGATCTCTCGACCTATGTCGAGCAGACCGATCCGCCTGACGTGCTCTACAATCAGGGGCTTGCGAACCTGAACGCCGGGCGTCTGGACGAGGCGGCCAAGAAATTCGCCGCCGTCGACCGGCAGCATCCCTATTCCGAATACGCCCGCAAGTCGATCGTCATGGGCGCCTTCACCAATTACCGCCTGGGCAATTACGACGATGCGATCGGCATGGCGAAGCGCTATCTGACGCTTTATTCGTCCAGCGAGGACGCCCCTTACGCCCAGTACATCATCGGCCTGAGCTATTATCGCCAGATCAAGGACGTGACGCAGGACCAGACCCAGGCGCGCCAGACCATGCAGACGATGCAGGATCTGGTCAATCGCTGGCCCGACTCCGAATATGTCGAGGATGCCAAGGCGAAGATGCGTTTCGCCAAGGACCAGCTTGCCGGCAAGGAGATGCAGGTCGGCCGCTATTATCTCGAGCGGCGCGAATATCTCGCCGCCATCAAGCGCTTCCGCACCGTGGTCGAGAACTATTCCGACACAAGGCAGGTCGAGGAGGCGCTGGCGCGCCTGACCGAAGCCTATTACGCGATGGGCCTGACGGACGAAGCGCAGACCGCCGCGGCGGTACTTGGCCACAACTATCCCGACAGCCCCTGGTACAAGGATTCCTACAAGCTCCTGCAGAGCAACGGGCTCGAGCCGCGCGAAAACGCCGGCTCATGGATATCCAAGGCCGGCAAGCTCATCACCGGGGCCTGACGCGGCACATGGAGCCTGCTCGCGGCGCCATGCTATAGCTTTCCGATGCTTTCGAGATTGTCGATTCGAGACATCGTCCTCATCGAGCGCCTGGATATCGATTTTGCTCCGGGCCTTTCGGTTCTGACCGGCGAGACCGGCGCGGGCAAGTCCATCCTGCTCGACGCGTTGTCGCTGACGCTTGGCGCGCGCGGCGACGCCTCGCTGGTGCGCCACGGCGCGGCGCAGGGGCAGGTGACGGCCGTGTTCGACGTGCCGCGCAATCATCCCGCGCGGACGCTGCTCGCCGACAACGCCATCGACGACGACGGCGACATCATCCTGAGGCGCGTGCAGACCGCGGACGGGCGCACCCGCGTCTTCGTCAACGATCAGCCGGCGAGCGTCGGGCTGATGCGCTCGATCGGCCATGCGCTGGTGGAAATCCACGGCCAGCATGATGAGCGCGCGCTGGTCGATCCGGCCGCGCATCGCGAATTGCTGGACGCCTTCGGCGGCCATCTCGGCGCGGTGCGCTCGACCGGCGAGGGATGGCGGCTGTGGCGCTCGGCCGAGCAGGATCTGGCCCGCCATCGCGCCAAGGTCGAGGCGGCGGCCCGCGAGGCCGACTATCTGCGCGCCGCGGTGGCGGAACTGTCGGCCCTCGATCCGCAGCCGGGCGAGGAGACCGAACTGGCGGAACTGCGCGCGACGATGATGCGTGCGGAAAAGATCGCGGGCGAGGTCCAGGACGCACAGGACGTCCTTTCCGGACAGAATTCCCCGCTGCCGCAACTGGCGAGCCTGCTGCGGCGCCTGCAGCGCAAGGCCGGTGAGGTGCCGGGCCTGCTGGACGAGGTGGTGAAGTCGCTGGACGAGGCGCTGATCTCGCTCGACGCGGCGCAATCGGGCGTCGAGGCCGCGCTTCGGGCGACCGAATACGACCCGCAGCGGCTGGAGAAGGCGGAGGAACGGCTGTTCGCCCTGCGCGCCGCCGCCCGCAAGCACAATGTGGCGGTGGACGATCTGGCGCAGCTTCGTGACACGATGGCTGCCGACCTGGCCGATCTCGACGCCGGCGAGGAGAGGCTCGCCGGGCTGGAGCGGCAGGCCGTTGCCGCGCGCGAAGCCTACGACGTGTCGGCGGCGCAACTGTCGGCGCTGCGCCATGCCGCAGCGGCAGGACTTGCCAAAACGGTGATGGCCGAGCTGCCGGCGCTCAAGCTCGAACGGGCGGAATTCATCGTCGAACTGTCGAGCGAACCCGAGAGCCGCATGGAAGATGGCATCGACCAGGTAGAATTCTGGGTGCGCACCAATCCGGGAACGCGCGCCGGGCCGATGATGAAGGTGGCCTCCGGTGGCGAGCTGTCGCGGTTCCTGCTGGCGCTCAAGGTGGCACTCGCCGATCGCGGTTCGGCGCCGACGCTCGTCTTCGACGAGATCGATACCGGCGTCGGCGGCGCGGTGGCGGACGCCATCGGTCAGCGCCTGTCGCGGCTTGCCGGGCGCGTGCAGGTGCTTTCAGTCACTCATGCGCCGCAAGTCGCGGCGCGCGCGGCGACGCATTTCCTCATTTCGAAATCAGGCGGGGCCGATCGCGTCGCAACGGGCGTGGCCGAGATGGACAGCGCCGCGCGCCAGGAGGAGATCGCCAGGATGCTGGCCGGGGCGACCATCACCGAAGAGGCGCGGGCGGCGGCCTTGCGCCTGCTCAGCGAAACGGCTTCGGCCCCGTAAGGTTTTTCGGCATAGTCACGTTTGCTGCACTATCTTGTGGCAATCATGCGGGCATGGAACAAAGGCCGCAGACCGGGGAGGCTTTTTGAAGCAGCCGAATATCTCCAAGACGCCGCGTGAGCCGCGCTTGTTCGGCGTGGCGGCGCCGCAACGGGCGGCGGTCATCGCGCCTCTGTCGGCCGCCCGCTGGCTGCTTCTGCTCGTCCTCGCCGCCGGCGTCTATTTCTTCCACGGCTTCCTGTTTCCGGTCCTTGCCGCGCTGGTGATCGCCTTCGCAAGCTGGCCGCTTTATCGCCGCCTGCTGGCCGGGTTAGGCGGCAACCGGACGATCGCGGCGACCATCGCCATCCTGCTCATCCTGACGTTCCTGGTGGTGCCGATCACCTTCGCGGGAAAGTACGCGATCGGCGAGGTGCGCGAATGGGTGAGTTGGGTCGTCGAGACCAACCGGCACGGCGCGTCCACACCGCACTGGATTTCCAGCCTTCCCGTGGTGGGAGAGTGGCTCAACGAGCAGTGGACCGAACAGCTCGGGCATCCCGGCGGCATCGGCGAACTGGTGCAACTTATCAGCGGCGCCAATATCCGTTCGATCTACCAGACCGCGCTCGTGGCCGGCGGCAGCGCGTTCTCGCTGCTCTTGACCATCCTGTTCATGCTGATCGCTCTGTTCTTCGCCTACCGCGACGGCGAGAATTTCGCCGGACAGGTCGATCGGCTGGGCGAGCGGATCCTGCCGATGCGATGGGAGCGGATCTCGCGCATCGTGCCGGCGACGATCTCGTCCACGGTCACGGGCATGACCATCATCGCCATAGGGGAAGGCGTGGTGCTCGGCACCGCCTACTGGCTCGCCGGCGTGCCGTCGCCGGTCACGCTGGGGGCATTGACGGGCCTGATGGCGCTGATCCCCGGCGGCGCGCCGCTCTCCTTCACGCTGGTCTCGATCTATCTCGCCGCAAGCGGCTCTGTGGTCGCCGGCATCGGCCTGTTCGCCTGGGGGACGATCGAGCTCTTCATCGTCGACAAGACGATCCGGCCGAAGCTGGTGGGCGGCCCGATCAAGCTACCCTTCCTTCCCACGTTCTTCGGCCTCATCGGTGGCGTCAAGACCATGGGTTTCCTGGGACTGTTCATCGGGCCGGTGCTGATGGCGCTGCTGGTCGCGATCTGGCGCGAATGGGTGCGCGAGGCCGAGATCGCCGACGAGGCGTCCGCGACCGCAAAGGCTCCGTCCGCCGACATCGAGGTCCTGCCGGAACGCGGCGAGCGCCAGTCCCAGGCCGAATGAGGCGATTCAGGCCGGGTGTAATTTCAAGCTGGGTGACAGTTCAAGCGGGGTGACGGGGGGCGAGCGCCGCCCTGCGCCTGCGCCCCTCGTGCAGCTGGAGACCTCGAATTACCTCGCGTTTTCGGCCGGGATTTGATTCGATTGCCATGCTGATTTGCATGGAGGCGGAGGATGCGGGGACAGGCCGGTTTCTGGGACGTTGACGAGCGTTATGCGC
>Ga0222427_100551_pt1 | contig 49194 bp, 37 predicted proteins | sample 2B20Ametagenome_FD_182890 | JGI IMG/M metagenome (GOLD analysis project Ga0222427, IMG submission 182890) | Enriched microbial communities from leaf-cutter ant dump, University of Wisconsin, Madison, United States - 2B20A (version 2) | ecosystem: Environmental > Terrestrial > Nest > Insects nest... | reverse complement strand
GAAGAACGGCGGCTGCAGGATGGCGGCCGGGAACACGATCTCGTTCTGCATCGGGTTGTAGTAGGCGTTGACCGTCTGCGGGGTCATGCCCCACTCGGTCTTGTCCACCGGCTGGCCGATCTTGGACAGCGCCCACTTGTAGTTGAACGCGGTGGCGGCGCGGATGTTGCCCAGGTAGTCGTCATGCGTGGTCTGCAGGCCGCTCCAGTCGCGCCACTTGTCCGGGTAGCCGATCTTCGGGGTGAAGGTCTCCCACTTGGCGATGGCCTTGGTCTTGGTCTCCTCGCTCATCCACGGCAGGTTCTGGATGCGCTCCTTCAGCGCCGCGGCCAGGTTCTTGACCAGGTCTTCCATCTTGGCCTTGGCTTCCGGCGAGAAGGCGACCTTGACGTACATCTGGCCGAAGGCCTCGCCGGCCTCGCCCTCGATGGTGCCCAGCACGCGCTTCCAGCGCGCCTTCATTTCCTTCTGGCCGTTGAGGGCCTTGCCGTAGAAGTCGTAGTTTTCCTGCACGAAGGCATCGCTCAGGTACGGCGAGGCGCCATCGACGGTGTGGAAGCGCAGGTAGGCGCGCCACGTGGCCGGGTCGGTGTCGCCCAGCATCTTGCTCACTTCCTCGTGGAAGGCGGGGATGGCCAGCGAGAACTTCTCCGGCGCGGCGACGCCCTGCGACTTGAAGAACTCGCTCCAGCTGAAGTTCGGGGTCAGCTTGTCGGCATCGGCCACGCTGACCGGGTTGTAGTACAGCGACACGTCGCGCGACAGCTCGACGCTGGACTTGGAGGCCTTGGCCAGGCGGGTCTCGAACTTGACCACGTCCCCGGCCTGCCTGGCGGCCTCGTCGGCGGCCACGCCGGACAGCTCCAGCACCTTGGCCACGTGCTCCTGGTAGGCCTTGAGCTTGTCGGCCTTGCCGGCGTCGGTGTAGTAGGTGGTGTCCGGCAGGCCCAGGCCGCCCTGCATGGCGTAGGCCATGTTCATCGACGAATTCTTGAAATCCGCTTCCGGGCCGAAGCCGAACAGCACGTTCTCGCCCTTGGCCGCGCTGCTGCGCAGGTAGCCGGCGATGGCGTCCTTGTCGGCCAGCGCGTCGATGGCCTCCAGGTCGGCCTTCAGCGGGGTGATGCCCAGCGAATTGATCGTGGCTTCATCCATGCCCGAGGCCCAGAAGTCGCCGACGATCTTTTCCACGCCGGTGGCATCCTTCATCGCCGCGGCCTGCTCGGCCAACTGGTGCTGCACGGCGACCGAACGCTCGTCGAGGATGGTGAAGGCGCCCCAGCTGGTGCGGTCGCCGGGGATCTCGTTGGCGGCCAGCCACTTGTCGTTGACGTAGCCGCCGAAGTCGGTGCAGGCGTCCTTGCCGGCGTCCAGGTCGGCCGCGGTGAAGGCGTTGTAGGCCGGCAGCTTGGATTCGTCCAGCTTCAGCTCGGTGGCGGCCGCGGCCGGGGTGGCAGCGTCGGTGGCGTCATCTTTCTTGCAGCCGACCAGCGCGGCCGAGACGGCCAGGGTCAACAGGAGGAACTTGGGTTTGCGAGCGATCACGTGAATGGCCTCCGGGCCGGAATCAGGGCATGAGCAAGGCCCCGTCCACGGGGCCTTGCGTCGAAAGATACGCCTGCAACCGTTGCCGCAGGTGTGTCGAAGGTCATGGCGGCCACCGTAGTGGTGATATACAGCCGGCATGGCGAACGAATCTTTACAGCCGTGGGACGCGGTGCTGGTCGGCGGCGGCCACAACGGGCTGGTCTGCGCGGCGTACCTGGCCAGGGCCGGCAAGCGGGTGCTGGTGCTGGAACGGCGCGAGGTGGTCGGCGGGGCGGCGGTGACCGAGGAGTTCCACCCCGGCTTCCGCAATTCGGTGGCGTCCTACACCGTGTCGCTGCTGCAGCCGAAGGTGATCGCCGAGCTGGAGCTGGAACGCCACGGCCTGCGCGTGGTGCCGCGCCGGATCAACAACTTCCTGCCGCTGCCCGATGGCAACTACCTGCTGGCCGGCGCCGGCCGCACGCAGCGGGAAGTGGCGAAGTTCTCGCGGCGCGATGCCGAGCGCCTGCCCGAATACGAGCGCAGGCTGGAGATCTTCGCCGACGTGTTGCGCGCATCGGCCCTGCAGGCGCCGCCGAACGTGACCAATGGCGGCTGGCTGCGGGCATTGCCGGAACTGTGGAGAGCCGGCCAGCTGGGCCGCCGCCTGCAGGTGCTTGATGCCGGCCTGAAGCAGGAACTGCTGGACCTGTTCACCATCTCCGCCGCCGAATACCTGGACCGCTGGTTCGAAAGCGAACCGATCAAGGCCCTGTTCGGCTTCGATGGCATCGTCGGCAATTACGCCAGCCCATACGCGCCCGGTACCGCCTATGTGCTGCTGCACCACGTGTTCGGCGAGAGCAACGGGGTAAAGGGCGCATGGGGCCACGCCATCGGCGGCATGGGCGCGATCACCCGGGCGATGGCGCGCGCGGCGACCGAGGCCGGCGCCGAGATACGCACCAGCACAGGTGTCGAGAAGGTGCTGGTGGAAGCAGGGAGGGCAACCGGCGTGGTGACGTCGGCGGGAGAAGTAATCCGCGCCCGCGCCGTGGTCGCCAACGTCAATCCGAAGCTGTTGTACGAGCGGCTGTTGGCGCCGGACGAAGTACCGGCCGCCACCCGCGAGCGGATGGCGAACTGGCGCTGCGGCTCGGGGACCTTCCGCATGAACGTGGCATTGTCGCGCCTGCCGGATTTCAGCGTGCTGCCGGGGCCGGGCGACCACCTCACCGCCGGCATCATCATCGCCCCCAGCCTGGACTACATGGACCGCGCCTGGCTGGATGCGCGCCGCCACGGCTGGTCGCGCGAGCCGGTGGTGGAAATGCTGATCCCGAGCACGCTGGACGATTCGCTGGCGCCGCCGGGCCAGCACGTGGCCAGCCTGTTCTGCCAGCACGTCGCCCCGCAGCTGCCGGATGGACGCAGTTGGGACGACCACCGCGAGGAAGTGGCCGACCTGATGATCGCCACCGTCGAGCGCCACGCCCCCGGCTTCGCTGCATCGGTGCTGGGCCGGCAGAGCCTGAGCCCATTGGATCTGGAACGCAGCTTCGGCCTGATCGGCGGCGACATCTTCCACGGTGCCCTGAGCCCCAACCAGTTGTTCAGCGCCCGCCCGATGCTGGGGCAGGCCGACTACCGCGGCGCCATCCCCGGCCTGTACCTGTGCGGCGCAGGCACCCATCCCGGCGGCGGGGTCACCGGTGCGCCGGGGCACAACGCGGCGCGGATCATCCAGGGGGATCTCGGCCGCTGATGGTCTGGGGAGCAGGGGGCGGTGATGCTGCCCATTGCCGGACAAATTAAGGGATGACTGCTCTGCCGGATGGCCGGCTTCCGAACCGGATATGAAGAATTGGAACAGGTGAACCCTCTGCCGGGGTGAAATCCAGCCTAAAATAGTCCGGTTTTCCCAGGACTCATGGACATGGCAGCGCTTCATTCCCCGGTACCTGCGCACAAGGTGCAGAAAGGCCTCTCCCCCCATCCCCGCATCCGCAACGTCATCGCGGTGGGCTCCGGCAAGGGCGGGGTGGGCAAGTCCACCACCGCGGTGAACCTGGCGGTGGCGTTGCAACAGCTCGGTGCGCGGGTTGGGGTGCTGGATGCCGACATCTACGGGCCGAGCGTGCCGGCGATGCTGGGGTTGAGCGGGCGGCCGGAGAGCCCGGACAACAAGTCGATCGAGCCGATGCGCGCGTTCGGGGTGGAAACCATGTCGATCGGGTTCCTGGTCGAGCAGGATTCGCCGATGATCTGGCGCGGGCCGATGGCGACCTCGGCGCTGACCCAGCTGTTCAAGGACACCCGCTGGGACGACCTGGACTACCTGGTCGTCGACCTGCCGCCGGGCACCGGCGACATCCAGCTGACCCTGGCGCAGAAGATCCCGGTGGCCGGGGCGGTGATCGTCACCACGCCGCAGGACATCGCCACGCTGGACGCGCGCAAGGCGCTGAAGATGTTCGAGAAGGTCGAGGTGCCGGTGCTGGGCATCGTCGAGAACATGGCGGTGCATACCTGCTCCAACTGCGGCCATGTCGAGCACCTGTTCGGCGAGGGTGGCGGCCAGCGCATGGCCGGGCAGTACGGGGTGCCGCTGCTGGGTTCGCTGCCGCTGGACGTCGGCATCCGCGAGCAGGGCGACGTGGGCACGCCGATCGTGGTGGCCGCGCCCGGGTCGGCGGCGGCCAGGGCCTATATGGCGGCGGCGGAGCGGATGGTGGAGGAACTGGGCAAGCGCCCGCGCGCCGGGATTCCCATCGTTTCGTCGCTGGTCTGATTCTTTCGGCCAAGAGTGTGCAGGAGCGACGTGAGTCGCGACCGGGATTTTCCCGGGAAAGCCCCGGTCGCGACTCACGTCGCTCCTGCATTGTTCCGGCGCGCTTGCGCAGGGGTAGAATCCCGCGTTCTCTCGCCGCGTCAGGATTTTCCCGAATGAGCATCAAGAGCGACCGCTGGATCCGCCGCATGTCCGAGCAGCACGGCATGATCGAGCCGTACGAGCCGGGACAGGTCCGCTTCGCCGATAACGGCGGAGTCGACGGCCAGCGCATCGTCAGCTACGGCACCTCCAGCTACGGCTACGACGTGCGCTGCTCGCGCGAGTTCAAGGTGTTCACCAACATCAACTCGACCATCGTCGATCCCAAGCACTTCGATCCGAAGAGCTTCGTGGACATCGAGGCCGACGAGTGCATCATCCCGCCCAATTCGTTCGCGCTGGCACGCACGGTGGAGTATTTCCGCATCCCGCGCGACACGCTGGTGGTGTGCCTGGGCAAGAGCACCTACGCGCGCTGCGGCATCATCGTCAACGTGACGCCGCTGGAGCCGGAGTGGGAAGGCCACGTAACCCTGGAATTCTCCAACACCACGCCGCTGCCGGCGCGCATCTATGCCAACGAGGGCGTCGCGCAGATGCTGTTCTTCCAGGCCACTGCCGACGACGTCTGCGAGACTTCGTACAAGGACCGTGGTGGCAAGTACCAGGGCCAGACCGGCGTGACCCTGCCGCGCACCTGAGGGGTGGATGGGGCACCTGCCCGCGGTGCCCGCGTGCTTCGATCACTCAGCTGTCGCCTGGTCCAGCACCTCGATGTCCAGCGTCGGCAGCACCCAGAAGCCGCCGGGCATGCCACGGCACATGCCGGTCTGGTAGTCGGAAGTCGGTACGAAGTGGGTGCCGTCCCAGGTCCAGTCGGCGTGCGACCAGCAATCGCCCAGCCCGCGTCCCTTGTGATCGGCGCTGATCTGGCCGGCCTCGTAGTCGGTGCCGTCGGTGGTCACCAGCCGCGGCAGGAATGGCGCGTGGTCATTGGCGACCCAGTAGCCGGAGCCGGCGTTGTAGGCGGCCAGCCAGCACGGGGTGGAAACCAGCACCCTGTGGTCGTCGAGGCGGTCCACCTGCAACGGGGCGTCGGCGGGAAGCTCGTCGAAGCGCTCGCAGTCGCCGGAGGCACCATCCAGCGTGGCACGCAGGGCGGCCCGCAGTTCCGGTGAACGCGCCAGCGCGTCGTCACCGGGGTGCGGCGGTGACATCGGGGGACGCCGCACCACCGGTGCCGGCAAGGGCGGCGGTACCGAGGCTTCGCTGCGGGTCCCCTTGCGCACCAGCGCACCCGGTGTGTCCAGGCGGCCCTGGAATTCGTCCATCTTCAGCAATACCGCCGCCGCGCCCTGGTCGGACAGCTCCCAGTGCCTGCCGTCGCGGTGTGCGACGTGGATATGGCTGTCGCGCAGCAGCGCCGCCAGCAATGCGTCCGACTGCGCCCGGCTCAAGGCATGGCCGCCCTGTTCGCCGTCGGCGCCCAGTGTTCCCAGGTCGCGTCCGTCGATGTGCAGGTGCAGGTCGGCGGCGGCTGGCTCGTCGTCATCGTCCACCAGCAGCTCGACGGCGACCGCTTGGCCGGGGCCGGCATGGCGGGTGAGCAGGAGGCTGGCGCCGTCTTCGCCCGATTCCGGGGCATAGCCGGCGGCGCGGCAGGTGCGGGTGTTGTCGCAGGCCAATTGCCAGTCCTGATGGGAAAAGTCCAGGCCCGCACCGATGGCCGCGGCATGGGCAGCAGCCGTGGCAAGAAGAAAAGCTGTGGCAAGCAGGGGGCGGGGCAGCGGCATGGCGGGCTTCGGGTGTCGTAGGGATTTGGAGCGGAGCCGGCCACGGGTGGCCGGCTCCGGCAGGCCTTACTTGCGCCGCACCAGCAGGCGGTAGCTGCCGCTGGCCGAGGCATCGAAGCTGTGCGCCATCAGCACGTAGCGGCCCGGTTCCAGCTCGACTTCCAGGTTCGGGTCGAGGCTGCCGTCGCCATCGTCCTGCGAGGCGACTTCCTCGCCGTCGCGCATCAGCGTGACCATGCCGTCCAGCCCGTTGATGCCGGTCATGCGGATGACGTAGCGGCCCTTGCGCGGGATCTCCAGCGTGTACAGGTTGCGCAGCCCGGAAACCAGCTGGCCGCTGGTCTCGCGGCCCAGCACCAACGCCGGCTGGGCCGGGCCATCCGGCGCCGGGGCGGTGCTGGTGGCGAGCTGGAAGATGCCGCCGCTGCTGTTCATCGAGCGCACCGAGACGTTGTATTCGCCCGGCTCCAGCACCTGCGTCAGGCGCGCGTCGACGCCGTTGCCGCCGTCGTCGTCGCTCAGCGTGAAGTCGGGGCCCTGCACGGTCAGGTAGCTGTCCAGTTCGCTGCCGCTGGCGTCGAACTGGACGCGGCGGCGCTCGGGCAGGCTGAACACGAAGCTGCGGGTCTCGTCGCTGCCGATGAAGCCGCTGACCGTGCCGTCGACGGGCAGGGCGCTGCCGTCCTCGAATGCCATGCCTTCGGGAATGGCCGTCTGCCGCACGTCGAGGTAGAAGGCACCGTTCTCCTCCGAGAAGGAACGCGCGGTCAGGGTGTAGCTGCCCGGTTGCAGCGGCGTGACCAGCCGCGAGTTGGTGCGGTTGCCGCCGTCGTCGTTTTCCAGCGACAGGTTGTCGCCGGACAGTTCGAGCCGGGTGTCGAACGCGTCCGACTCCAGGTTGATGGTGTACAGGCCGGGCTGGTCCACCTGCAGGGTGTAGGTCTGGCTGCTGCCGAGCAGCCAGTCGGTGATGCGCTGGCCGGCGGCCAGCGGCTTGCCGTCATAGGCGTCGATGGGCTCGGCGCTCAGGTGGAACGGGCCGAACGCGCGGGCGTCGGCGCCGCTGACCGCGACCAGGTACTGCCCGGCCTTGTCGGCGCGGAAGCTCAGTTGCGCGCCGCTGCCTTCGCTGCAGCCGCAGCCGCTGGAGCGGTTGACCAGGGTGTCGCGCTGGAACACGGAAAGGGCGCCGTTCAGCGGACCGTCCAGCTTCAGCGACACGGCCTGGCCGGCGGCCAGCTGCAGCGAGAACACCTGGCTGCGGCTGCCGTCGCTGTAGTTCAGCGCGGCGGCGGACGTGATCTCGCCGTCGACGTCGCCATTGCTGGCCAGCGGGCGGATCGGGGTGGCGGCATGGGCGAGCGAGCTCAGGCTGCCGGCGATGGCAAGGCCCAGCAATCCTGCTGTGAGTTGCTTCACTTGGGGGTTTCCTTGGTTGGGTGGGGTGTGGCGATGGGCGCCGGCCGCGCATGCAGCGGAAGCCGGCCGGTCGGGAACTGCGGGGCCGGTGGCAGTCACCGACCCGTGCCTGCTCAATCCACTTCGACGGCGGCTGCCTCGGCGGCGGCGGCGGCTTCCGCTTCGCCCTTGCGGTTGCTGTTGGCCGGAGCGGCCGCGTCGGTGCCGAGGTCGGTGGTTTCCAGCTCGAACACGCCCTGCTGGCTGCCGAGGCTGGAAACGGCGACGGTGTAGCGCCCCGGGCCCATGCGCAGGGTGAGGCGGGCGTTGGTACCGTCGCCGCCGTCGTCGTCCTCGGCGTCGATGCCCGGGCCGGTGATGTGCAGCACCGGGTCGAAGTTGTCGGCGATGGCGTCGAACTGCAACTGGCGGGTGCCGTCGAGGGTGAGCACGAAGCTGCGGCGGCCGCGCGAGTCGACCATGCCCGGCGTGGTCTGGCCGATCGCCAGCGCGGTGCCGTCGCGGGTGGCCAGGCCCTTGTCGACCGGGGTCAGGCCCACGCGCAGCTTGAACGAGCCGGTGCCGCCATTCAGCGCCGATGCGCCGATGCTGTAGTCGCCCGGTTCAAGGTAGGCGCGGATGCGGGCGTTGAGGTTGCCGCCGCCGTCGTCGTCCTCGATGTCGGTGTTGTGGCCGGTCAGATGCAGGTAGGTGTCCAGCCCGCTCGACTCCATGCCGATGGTGTAGATGCCGGCCTTGTCGACCTTGAGCGTGTAGTCCTGCTTTTCGCCCACCAGCCAGTCGATGGCTTCGCTGCCGGCGACCAGCGGCTTGCCGTCGTACGGGGTGACGCTGCTGCTGTCGAGCTTGAACGGGCCGAACGCGTCGGCGCCGGCGCTGTTCACTGCCACCAGATAGGTGCCGTCCTTCGGCGCGCGGAATGCCAGGCTCACCGTGCTCGCGCTGCCGCCTTCGTCGTCCTGCCGGCGGGCGGAGGCGGTGGCCAGCAGGGTCTGGCCGTCGAACACCGACAGCTGGCCGTTGAGCGAGCCGCCCAGTTCCAGCGCGATGGCCTCGCCGTTCTTCAACGTGACCTTGTAGCCCTGGTGGCGGCTGCCGTCGTTGTAGTTCAGGCGGCTGGACGAGGTGATTTCACCGGTGACGCTGCTGCCGACGGCAAGACCGGGGGTGCCGTCGCCAGCGCCATTGCCGGGCTTGTGGCAGGCGGCCAGCGCCAGAGCAAGGGAGAGTGCGGCGAAAAAGCGGGCGGGGCGTGTGTTCAAGCGTAAGTCCTTTGGCTTGGCGGGAAACCGCGCGGGGCGCGGAATGGCGCGATTCTACCGGCAAGCAGGCGCCGGCCACGCAGGTTCCGGCAGCCTGCCGGGGGATGATGGGCGGGCGCGGAATGCTAGAATCGCCAGCTTGTCTGCATTGCCACGAGCCGACCATGATCGAACTGAATCCCGTCCGCCAGCGAATCGCCGATCTGACCGATCGGGTGGTCTCGCTCAGGGGGTATCTTTGACTACGACGTCAAGAAAGAGCGCCTTGAGGAAGTAACCCGGGAGCTGGAAAACCCGGACATCTGGAACAACGCCGAATACGCGCAGAACCTTGGCCGCGAGCGCTCCCTGCTGGAGAAGACCGTGGTTGGCATCGCCACCGTGCTCGACGGCATGACCGAGTGCAGCGAGCTGCTGGAGCTGGCCGAGAGCGAGCAGGACGAGGACACCGCGCTGGCGGTGGTCGCCGACCTGGACAAGTACCAGAGCCACGTGGAGAAGCTGGAATTCCAGCGCATGTTCTCCGGGCAGATGGACTCGGCCAACGCCTTCGTCGACATCCAGGCCGGCGCCGGCGGCACCGAGGCGCAGGACTGGGCCGAGATCCTGCTGCGCATGTACCTGCGCTGGGCCGAGAGCCGCGGCTGGAAGACCGAGCTGCTGGAAGTCTCCGGCGGCGACGTGGCCGGCATCAAGTCGGCGACCTTCCGCGTCGAGGGCGACTTTGCCTATGGCTGGCTGAAGACCGAGATCGGCGTGCACCGGCTGGTGCGCAAGAGCCCGTTCGATTCGGACAACCGCCGCCACACCAGCTTCACCTCGGTGTTCGTGTCGCCGGAAGTGGATGACAGCATCGACATCGACATCAACCCGGCCGACCTGAAGACCGACGTGTACCGTTCCTCCGGTGCCGGTGGCCAGCACGTCAACAAGACCGAGTCGGCGGTGCGCATCACCCACGTGCCGTCCGGCGTGGTGGTGGCCTGCCAGACCGAGCGCAGCCAGCATGCCAACCGCGACCGCGCGATGAAGATGCTGGCGGCCAAGCTGTACGAGCTGGAAGTGCAGAAGCGCAATGCCGAACGTGACGCGCTGGAAGCCACCAAGTCCGACATCGGCTGGGGCAGCCAGATCCGCAACTACGTGCTCGACCAGAGCCGCATCAAGGACCTGCGCACCGGCATCGAGCGCAGCGACACGCAGAAGGTGCTGGACGGCGACCTGGACGAGTTCGTCGAGGCCAGCCTGAAGTCCGGCCTGGAAGCCGGCTCCAAACGCATCGACGCGTAAACACCTCGCTTGCCCCTGTAGGAGCGACGCAAGTCGCGATGAAGCTTTACCGGTGAATCCGGTCGCGACTGACGTCGCTCCTGCAGAAAGTCAGAAAACTCCCCACGTACCGAACATCGCCGCCATGACCGACCAGACCGCCACGCCCCCGCCCGCCGACGAGAACAGCCTGATCGCCGAGCGCCGCGGCAAACTCAAGGCGCTGCGCGAGCAGGGCATCGCCTTCCCCAATGATTTCCGCCGCGAGCAGTTCGCCGGTGCGTTGCAGGACGAGTTTGCCGATGCCGAACGCTGGAGTGCCGAGGCGCTGGAAGCGTCCGGTCGCACGGTGAAGATGGCCGGCCGGCTGATGGCCAAGCGGGTGATGGGCAAGGCCAGCTTCGCCCAGATCCAGGACGAGTCCGGTCGCATCCAGCTGTTCCTGCAGGCCACCGCGCTGGACGAGGCCTATGCCGCGTTCAAGGGCTGGGACGTGGGCGACATCGTCGCCGTCGAGGGCGGCCTGACCCGCACCAAAACCGGGGAGCTGTCGATCAAGGCCACCTCGATCAGGCTGCTGGTCAAGTCGCTGCGTCCGTTGCCGGACAAGTGGCACGGCCTGGCCGACGTCGAGCAGCGCTACCGCCAGCGCTATGTGGACCTGATCGTGACCCCGGAGTCGCGCGAGGTGTTCATCAAGCGCTCGAAGATCATCCGCGCGATGCGCGCCTGGCTGGACGCGCGCGACTTCCTCGAAGTCGAAACGCCGATGATGCATTACATCCCCGGCGGCGCGACGGCCAAGCCGTTCACCACCCACCACAACGCGCTGGACCTGGACCTGTACCTGCGCGTGGCCCCGGAGCTGTACCTGAAGCGGCTGGTGGTCGGTGGCCTGGAGCGCGTCTACGAGATCAACCGCAACTTCCGCAACGAAGGCGTCAGCACCCGCCACAACCCCGAATTCACCATGATGGAGTTGTACGAGGCCTACGCCACCTACAACGAAGTGATGGACCTGACCGAGGGCGTGATCCGCGACGTCGCCCGGCAGGTGCTGGGCACCACCGAAGTGGAATGGGACGGGGCGAAGATCGACCTCGGCCCGGCCTTCCGCCGCTGGCGCATGGACGAGGCGGTGCGCCACTACAACCCCGAAATCAGCGCCACCGACTGCACCGACCGCGACGCGCTGCTGCGCCATTGCGAGCGGCTGAAGATCCGCATCAAGCCGTCGTATGGCTGGGGCAAGCTGCTGCTGGAAATCTTCGAGGCGACGGTGGAGGACAAGCTGGTGCAGCCGACCTTCATCACCGACCACCCGGTCGAGGTCTCGCCGCTGGCCCGCGCCAGCGACAGCGAGCCGGGCTATACCGACCGCTTCGAGTTGTTCATCAACGGCAAGGAGCTGGCCAACGGCTTCTCCGAGTTGAACGACCCGGAGGACCAGGCCGCGCGTTTCCGTGCGCAGGTCGAGGCCAAGGACGCCGGCGACGACGAGGCCATGCATTTCGACGCCGACTACATCCGCGCGCTGGAATACGGCATGGCCCCGACCGGCGGGCTGGGCATCGGCATCGACCGGCTGGTGATGCTGCTCACCGGCCGCGCCTCGATCCGCGACGTGCTGCTGTTCCCGTACATGCGTCCGGAAGCCTGAGCGCAGCTTCGATGAGGCAAACGAAAGGGCCTTGCCGGGAATGGCAAGGCCCTTGTCGTTTCTGTTCAGCCGTGCAGGTCTGGGCTAGGTCCTCGACGACGTGAACTTGCAAGCGCCGGGGGTGTAACCCCGGCCTACTCGGCTGTAGGAGCGACGTCAGTCGCGACCGGGGCTTTCCCGGTACAGCCCGGTCGCTCCTGCGCTGCTTCTGTACGTTTGGAAAAAGGCCCTCGCCGTTGCCGGCGAGGGCCTTCGTTATTGCGGCGGCGGTTCGCTCAGCCCTCGGCCAGCGACAGGAAGCCGAAGTGGAAGGCGGAGACGTGCGCCAGCGCGATGCGGCAGGTCACCGTGCCCACGCTCGGGGTCGGCGACTGCCCTGGCGAGAAATAACGCACGTCGCGCAGGTGGATGTAGTGGCGGTGGCCGTCGGCGGGCTTGGGGTCCTCGCCGATCTGCTCCAGTGCCTGCTTGATGCCTTCCTCGATGCTGGCGGTGAGCCAGTTCTCCTGCATGTAGGTCTCGCGGCTGATTACGCGCCCGGAGATCAGCAGGCCACCCACGGTCAGGGTGACCGGAATGTCGATCTCGGGGCTGCTTTCGGCCAGCTTGATGACCACTTCCAGTACGGGGTCGCTCATGGGTGATTCCTGGTGATGGGAGGGATCAGGCTTGTGGCGGGGCGTCGCGCAGTTCGCGGCGCAGGATCTTGCCGACGTTGGTCTTGGGCAGCTCGGTGCGGAACTCGACGATGCGCGGGTGCTTGTAGCCGGTGAGGTTGGCGCGGGCGAATTCCTTGACCTGCTCCTCGGTCAGGTTGGGGTCCTTCTTGACGATGACCACCTTGACCACCTCGCCGGACTTCTCGCTCGGCACGCCCACCGCGGCCACTTCCAGCACCCCGGGCATCATCGCGATCACGTCCTCGACTTCGTTCGGGTACACGTTGAAGCCGGACACCAGGATCATGTCCTTCTTGCGGTCGACGATGTAGAAGAAGCCCTTTTCGTCCATCTTCGCCATGTCGCCGGTGTGCAGCCAGCCGTCGGCGTCGATGGCCTTGGCGGTTTCGTCCGGGCGCTGCCAGTAGCCCTTCATCACCTGCGGGCCGCGGATGCACAGTTCACCCACCTCGCCGGTGGCCAGCATCTTGCCGTCGTCGTCCTTGACGCAGGCATCGGTGGAGGGAATGGGCAGGCCGATGGCGCCGTTGTATTCGGCCAGGTCCAGCGGGTTGATGCAGGCCGCCGGCGAGGTCTCGGTCAGGCCATAGGCTTCCACCAGGGTGACGCCGGTGACCTTCTTCCACTTCTCGGCCACCGCGCGCTGCACCGCCATGCCGCCGCCGAGGGTGACCTTGAGCGCGGAGAAATCCACCTCGTCGAAGCCGGGGGTGTTGAGCAGGCCGTTGAACAGGGTGTTGACGCCGGTGATGGCGGTGAAGCGGGTGCCCTTGAGCTCCTTGACGAAGCCCTTCATGTCACGCGGGTTGGTGATCAGGTAATTGAGCCCGCCGAGCTTCATGAAGACCAGCCCGTTCGCGGTCAGCGCGAAGATGTGGTACAGCGGCAGCGCGGTGATGATGACTTCCTCGCCGGGCTTGACGCCCGAGGCGGAGATCCACGCCGAGGCCTGCTGCATGTTGGCGATCAGGTTGCGGTGGGTGAGCATCGCGCCCTTGGCCACGCCGGTGGTGCCGCCGGTGTACTGCAGGAAGGCGATGTCGTCGTGGCTGATCTCCACCGGCGGCAGGGTGTGGCCGCTGCCCAGGCGCAGCGCCTCGCGGAAGCGGATGGCGCCGGGGATGCGGTAGTCCGGCACCATCTTCTTCACGTACTTGAGCACGAAGTTGACGATCGCGCCCTTGGGGAAGCCGAGCATGTCGCCGAGGCCGGTGGTGACCACCTGCTTGACCGGGGTGTCGGCGATGACCTGCTGCACGGTGTCGCCGAAGTTGTCCACCACCACCAGCACCGAGGCGCCGGCGTCGACCAGCTGGTGCTTGAGCTCGCGCGCGGTGTACAGCGGGTTGACGTTCACCACGGTAAGGCCGGCGCGCAGGATGCCGAAGGTGGCGATCGGGTACTGCAGGCAGTTGGGCATCATCACCGCCACGCGGTCGCCCTTCTTCAGCTTCAGCTCGCCCAGCAGGTAGGCGGCGAACTGGCTGACCAGCGCATCGGCCTCGCCGTAGGTGAGGGTCTTGCCGAAGTTGGAATAGGCGGGGCGGTCGCGGAAGCGGGCGACGGAGGCGTCGAATACCGAGACGACCGAGCGGAACTCCTCGACATCGATCTCCGCCGGCACGCCAGCGGGATAACTCTGCAGCCACGGACGTTCCCGATTCATCTTCCCCTCCAGGATTTGCATGTGGTTCGTATCGAATGTGCGGCCCTGCATGGCGCCGCCGTTGGTGGCAGCATACCGTTCAGAATGGAAAAGGCGAAGGGAGGGGAGCATGGCCCGAACGGTGTTGAACTGCCTGCGTATTGCATTGATCGCCTGCGCGCTGGCCGCCTGCGCCCGGCAGGCGCCGGAGCAGCGCCTGCGCGCGGAGGTGGCGGCGATGCAGGAAGCGGCGGAAAACGGCCAGCCCAGGGCGTTCATGGCGCGGGTGGCGCCGGACTTCATCGGCAACGACGGGCTGGACCGCGACGGGCTGGAACGCTTGCTGCGCGGCCAGTTGCTGCTCAACGCCAAGGTCGGCGTGCATACCGGGCCATTGGAGGTGGAAATGGGGCAGGGCACGGCCACGGTGCGCTTCACCGTGCTGTTGACCGGCGGCAACGGCCGCTTCCTGCCCGAGCGCGGGCAGGTTTGGCAGGTGACCAGCGGCTGGCGCGAGCACGATGGCGACTGGCAGCTCTACAGCGCCGACTGGAGCGCGGCCGGGGAGCGCTGAGCGGGGGTCTTCCGGCGGCGCCGATGAATGGATGGACAGGTAGCTGAATGGAGGCCATGACGGCGCCAGCATCGTCATGCGCTTATCGCGCCGCGCTGTTTATGCTGCCTGCGAATTCCATGCCGGCGGCGCCGGCCCATGCAAGGAGAGTCCCATGACTGCTCGTACCGCTTTCCGCAATGTTTCCCTCGGCCTGCTGGCCACCGCCATGCTTTCGGCCTGCGCCACCGGCGGCTCGTATGTGCAGAGCGACCCCTACGGCAACCCGACCCAGCAGCAGAACCGCACCGGCAAGGGCGCGCTGATCGGCGCCGCCATCGGCACCGCCGCCGGCCTGCTCAGCGGCAGCAGCGCCACCGAGCGCCGCCAGCACGCGATGATCGGCGCCGGCATCGGCGCGCTGGGTGGCGCGGCCGTCGGCAACTACCAGGACCGCCAGGAACGCGCACTGCGCGAGCGCACCGCCAACACCGGCATCGACGTGCAGCGCCAGGGCGACAACATCACCCTGAACCTGCCCGACGGCATCACCTTCGACTTCAACAAGACCACGCTCAAGCCGCAGTTCTACGGCGCGCTCAACGGCGTGGCCTCGACCCTGGCCGAGTACAACCAGACCATGATCGAAGTGGTCGGCCACACCGACAGCATCGGCACCGATGCGGTCAACAACCGCATCTCCAAGGAGCGCGCCGACGCCGTGGCCGCCTACCTCAGCGCGCAGGGCGTGCAGCGCGAGCGCATCGAGACGCTGGGCGCCGGCAAGGCCTACCCGATCGCCAGCAATGATACCGAGGCCGGTCGCGCGCAGAACCGCCGGGTCGAGATCCGGGTGATCCCGCTGCGTTCGTGAGCCGGTCCGCACGACCATGACGGAGGGAGCCGCGCAAGCGGCTCTTTTCGTCTGCGGCATCCCTGCCATCTGGCCCATCCGGGCGCCATCGGCGCGGTGCTAGATTCGGCCAATGCCGGCGCGGGAGGCGCTGCCGGTGCCACATGATCAGGGAGGCCGCATGTCCATCCACCGTACCGCCTGCTGCATCACCGCGCTCGCGGTGAGCGCCACCAGCCTGTTCCTCGCCACGCCCGCATCTGCCGAGTACGCCAAGCCGCCGGCCGAACTGCTCAAGGTGCTGACCGCGCCGCCGCCGCCGATGCCCAGCGTCGACCCCACTGGCAAGCGCCTGCTGCTGACCACCAGCCAGACCTATCCGTCGATCAGCCGCGTCGCCCGGCCCTACCTGAAGCTGGCCGGCCTGCGCCTGGAGCCGGGCAACCGCAGCCGCCACGACACCCCGGGCGGCTACGGCATCCCCGCCTGCGTGGCCGACTTCACCCTGGTGGACATCGCCAGCGGCAAGGAAACCCGCGTGCCGCTGCCGAAGGACGCCTGCGCCGGCGGCGCGCTGTGGTCGCCGGACGGCCAGCGCTTCGCCTTCCAGAATGTCGTCGCCGATGCGGTGCAGCTGTGGGTGGGTGATGCCGCCAGCGGCCAGGTCCGGCAGATCCCGGGCGCGCGCCTGAACCCGATGTTCGGCAGCACCGTGCAGTGGCTGGATGGCGGCAACCGCCTGCTGGTCAAGCTGGTGCCGGCCGACCAGGGCCCGGCGCCGGCCGGCGACGACGTGTATGGCCCGGACGCGCAGGAGTCCCTCGGCACCAAGGGCGAGAGCAGCACCTACGAAACCCGCGACACCCTGGCCAGCGAACATGACGAACGCCTGTTCGCCTACTACGGCCAGTCGCAGCTGGCGGTGGTCGAGGCCGTATCCGGCAAGGTCAGCCCGGTCGGCGCGCCGCAGCTGTACAACGACGTCAACGGCGCGCCCGACGGCGTGCACGTGCTGACCGAAACCATCAAGCCGCCGTTCTCGCACGCGGTCACCTACCAGCGCTTCGCCTACGACGTGGACGTGCTCGATGTGGCCACTGGCAAGAGTGTGCGCATCGCCTCGCTGCCGCTGGCCGAGCGCGTGCCGGTGCACGGTGTACCGGAAGGCCCGCGCGATTTCGACTGGCGCGCCACCGACCCGGCCACGCTGGTATGGGCCGAGGCACTGGACAAGGGCGACTGGAACATCAACGTGCCGCAGCGCGACAAGCTGATGCTGCAGTCCGTGCCGTTCACCGCGGCGCCGCGCGAGATCGCCCGCACCACCCAGCGTTACGCCGGCTTCGACTGGACCGCGCAGCCGCAGCGCGCCTTCCTCAACGAATACGACGAGAACCGCCACTGGCGCCAGACCCGCATCGTCGACATCGACGACCCGAAGCAGGAAGCGCGCTTGCTGTGGGACCTGTCCAGCGACGAGCTGTACGGCGACCCGGGCAGCTTCGTCTACCGGCGCCTGCCCAACGGCGCCTACGTGGTGCGCGAGGAGGACGGCAAGGTGTTCCTGCGCGGGCAGGGCAGCTCGCCGCAGGGCGACCGCCCGTTCCTCGACCGGCTGGACTTGGCCACGCTCAAGAGCGAGCGCCTGTTCCGCAGTGCTGCCGACGCCTACGACCAGTTCCTCGGCTTCACCGCCGAGCCGGGCCGCTACCTCACCTGGCACCAGTCGGTGATCGACCCGCCCAACGCGTGGCTGCGCGAACTGGGCGCGCGCGATGCCGCGGCGAAGGAGGGTGAAGCGCAGTACGCCGCCGAAGGCCGCAAGCTGACCCGCGTCGTCGACCCGACTCCCGAAGTGCGGCAGATCCAGAAGCGGCTGGTCACCTACAAGCGCGCCGACGGCATCGACCTGTCCTTCACCCTGTACACCCCGCCGGGCTACAGGGAAGGCCAGCGCCTGCCGGCCATCCTGTATGCCTACCCGGCCGACTTCGCCAACAGCGCGCAGGCCGGGCAGGTGTCCGGCTCACAGCAGACCTTCACCCGGCTGGCGCCGTACCGGCTGATGCTGCTGGCCGGCTACGCCATCATCGACAACGCCTCGTTCCCCATCGTCGGCGACCCCAGGAGCGCCTACGACACCTATCTGGAACAGCTCACCGCCGACGCCAAGGCCGCGGTGGACAAGGCGGTGGAACTGGGCGTGGTGGACCGCAACCGCATCGGCGTCACCGGCCACAGCCACGGCGGCCTGATGACCGCCAACCTGATCGCCCACACCGACCTGTTCAAGGCCGGCGTGGCCACCAGCGGCTCGTACAACAAGACCTTCACCCCGTTCGGCTTCCAGAACGAGCGCCGCTCGGTGTGGCAGGCGCAGGACGTGTACCTGAAGGCCTCGCCGTACTTCTACGCCGACAGGATCAAGCTGCCGCTGCTGCTGGTGCACGGCGAGGACGACGCCAACCCCGGCACCGAACCGTTCCAGTCGCGCAAGCTCTACCAGGCCATCCGCGGCAACGGCGGCACCACCCGCCTGGTGATGTTGCCGCACGAACCGCACTGGTATACCGCGCTGGAATCCAACGAACAGCTGGTGGCCGAGATGCTGGCCTGGTTCGACCGCTACGTGAAGAACGCACCGGCACAGGCGGCTCCGGGCAAGTGAGTTGATGGCGGGTTGATCTAGCAGTGCGAAGAAGCCCGCGCGAGCGGGCTTCTTTTCCTTCCCGCAACAGTTCCAAACCGTCGCGTCTGCGGATGGATCGAGCGACGGATCGTAAGCGGATATCCCAAGCCGACAGTATTCCCGGTGACCAGAAGATATGTCCCGGAGGTGTACCGGATGCTTGCCCGAACGCGGTGGGGTGACTCGCCTCGGCATCCAGCGCTCTGCCAGCCAACGGCAATGCCGAAAATACTCTGCAGGCACTCTCACGCGTCTTCACGAGTCATCCACGTGTTCCAACAATAGCTGAAGGCGGGGTCATGGCTTCTGCGAAAAGGCCGCTATATTCCAAGCTCCCCGACGAAGGAGGAGTGGAATGTCCCTGACCAAACAGCATCTGAAGACGGCACGTACGCTTGGCGTGGCGATTGTCGTGGCTGCAAGCCTTGGCGCCTGCGCCACCTACAAGGACGAGTTTGCAACGATCAATACACGTCTCGATCAACTCGACTCGAGGGTGCAGGGCGCGGCCCAGAGCGCTGAATCCGCCAACCAGTCCGCACAGCGGGCCAACCAACGCCTGGATCAGATCGAAGGTCGTGTCCAGCAGCTCGAAACGGCGCCTCGCCGCGCAGCGCGCGGTTAGTCGCTTTTGCACGATTCGTGATGAACGCCTGAATCAGGAACCCGGTGGCCTTTGCAGGCCACTGGTTTTCTTTCGTCACGCAGTCTTCGTTCCAAGGAGCCATCCCATCCGCATGTACAGATACGCTGCAGTCCGGGTCGTTCATGGCGCGCTGGCAATGGCGCTGGCATGCGCGGGCATCGGCGTGGCCAGCGCCGCAGATGCCACCGCGCAACCGGCAGCCGCCGTCGACCAGCTTCCGCAGGGCCAGGACGTGTCCGACACGGTGATCGAGCTCGCGGGCTGGGTTGTCGCGAGCAAGGACAGCCAGGGCTATCCCTTCGCGATCATGGACAAGGCCGCTGCGCAGGTTCTGGTTTTCGGTGGTGATGGCCGGTTGCGTGGCGCGGCGCCTGCGCTTTTCGGCTCGGCGATCGGTGACCACATCGCCCCCGGCGTCGCCGGTCTCGCGCTTCGCGAAATTCCGGGGCGGGATCGTACGACGCCTGCGGGGCGCTTCGTGGGCGGTTTCGGCCCGTCGATCGATGCCGGGCGCGTGTTGTGGGTGGACTACGATTCCGCCGTTTCCATCCATCCCACCGCTACCGGGGTGCCTGCCGAGAGGCGCCCCGAACGCCTTGCATCGCCTTCGCCGGACGACAACCGCGTCACCCACGGTTGCATCAACGTCGCGCCCGGGTTTTACGAGCAGGTCGTCCGCAAGACGTTCGAGCGGGGCGGGGTTTTCTACATCCTGCCGGATACGATGACGCTGGCGGAGGCCTTCCCGGAGTTCGTGCAGAGCCGCTCGACTGCGCAAGGCAATGGTGGAAAGCGCGCCGGACGTGCCCGCCACTGAAGAAACGTCGGCGTATTGCCTTTGGTGTGCGAGGCCAAGGCAGCGCGGCGGCTGATCTAATGAATTCTGCCGCTGATCAATGTCCGCATGTTACGAAAGCCGGCCGTGAGCCTGCTGGTACCCCACATCAAGCACTCGCCTCGAACGCAATGTGATAACTGACTTCGGCGGCAGGTATTCCACCAGCCAGCGGCAACGCCTGAAAGTACTCCGCCGGCATACCGGGCAATACCAGCTGCTCGCATGCCCTGAACCCGAAGCGCGCGTAGTAGCCCGGATCACCCAGCAGCACGCAACCGGCGCTGCCCATCGCCTTGAGCCGCTCGATGGCTTCAACCATCAGCGCCGAGCCGATGCCGCGGCCTTGCCGATCCGGGCGCACCGAGATCGGGCCGAGCCCATGCCAGCCGGCGTTGCCGGAAGACAGCGTCACCGGCGATACCGTGACATGGCCCACGAGGTCGTCGCCTTCCAGTGCCACCAGCGAAACGCTCAGCTGCCCGGCCTTGCGCAGCGCGGCGACGATGAAATGCTCGGTGTGGCTGGTATGTGGCGCGTTGGCGAACGCGGCTTCGGTGAGGTGGGCGATGGCGTCGATATCCGAGGGGTGTTCGTCGCGGATGATCGGATTCATGGGGCGCTCCCGTGGTCGATGGCGTTGCGAGGTAATGGCCGGGTGGCGGATCAGGGTATGCGACGACGGGGCAGAGCGTCTGGATAGCACATCATGGCCGCGCCATAGCTGAGCCGGGTGCTTGTGCCGCGCTTACAGTGGCGGCGGGTGTTACTACGTGGCCGCACGCAAGCGATGATGCGGAAACGACATGGCCTTCCACGAGGGAAGGCCATGCTGGTGTGACGTGATGGTTCTCTCCACGAATGGAGGAAACCATCGATTTGCCCTGGATCAGCCGAGAATCCCAGGCAGGTCCAGCCCTTTTTCCTTCGCGCAGTCGATGGCGATGTCGTAGCCGGCATCGGCGTGGCGCATGACGCCGGTGCCGGGGTCGTTCCACAGCACGCGGGCGATGCGCTGGTCGGCCGCTTCGCTGCCATCGCAGACGATGACCACGCCGGAGTGCTGGCTGTAGCCCATGCCGACGCCGCCGCCGTGGTGCAGGCTCACCCACGTCGCGCCGCCGGCGACGTTGAGCATGGCATTGAGCAGCGGCCAGTCGGATACGGCGTCGCTGCCGTCCTGCATCGACTCGGTTTCGCGGTTGGGCGAGGCGACGCTGCCGGAATCGAGGTGGTCGCGGCCGATCACCACCGGTGCCTTCAGTTCGCCGTTGCGCACCATCTCGTTGAAGGCCAGGCCGAGTTTGTGGCGCAGGCCCAGGCCGACCCAGCAGATGCGCGCCGGCAGGCCCTGGAAGCTGATGCGCTCGCGGGCCATGTCCAGCCAGCGGTGCAGGTGCGGGTCGTCGGCGATGATTTCCTTGACCTTGGCATCGGTCTTGTAGATGTCCTCCGGGTCGCCGCTCAATGCCACCCAGCGGAACGGGCCGACGCCGCGGCAGAACAGCGGACGCACGTAGGCCGGCACGAAGCCGGGGAAATCGAACGCGTTCTTGCAGCCTTCGTCGAAGGCCATCTGGCGGATGTTGTTGCCGTAATCGACGGTGGGGATGCCGGCGGCATGGAAGGCGAGCATCGCTTCGACATGTACGCGCATCGCGGCCTTGGCGGCGTCGCGCACCTTCTCCGGGTTGGCCTGCTGTTCGGCCAGCCACTGTTCCACCGTCCAACCGATCGGCAGGTAGCCGTGCACCGGGTCGTGGGCGCTGGTCTGGTCGGTAACGCAGTCCGGGCGCACGCCGCGGCGCACCAGTTCGGGCAGGATTTCGGCGGCGTTGCCGAGCAGGGCGATCGACTTGGCTTCGCCGGCGGCGGTGTACTTGGCGATGCGCGCCAGTGCATCGTCGATGTCGCTGGCCTGTTCGTCCACGTAACGGGTGCGCAGGCGGAAGTCGATGCTGCTCTGGCGGCATTCGATGACCAGGCTGCTGGCGCCGGCCAGCGAGGCGGCCAGCGGCTGCGCGCCGCCCATGCCGCCGAGGCCGGCGGTGAGGATCCACTTGCCGCTCAGGCTGCCGCCATAGTGCTGGCGACCCATCTCGACGAAGGTCTCGTAGGTGCCCTGCACGATGCCTTGCGAGCCGATGTAGATCCATGAGCCGGCGGTCATCTGGCCGTACATCATCAGGCCCTTTTTATCGAGCTCGTTGAAGTGCTCCCAGTTGGCCCAGTGCGGCACCAGGTTGGAATTGGCGATCAGCACGCGCGGCGCGTCGGGGTGGGTGGGGAACACCCCGACCGGCTTGCCGGACTGCACCAGCAGGGTCTGGTTGTCGTCCAGGCGCTTGAGCGTCTCGAGGATCTTGTCGTAGCTTTCCCAGTCGCGCGCGGCGCGGCCGATGCCGCCGTAGACCACCAGCGACGTCGGGTCCTCGGCCACTTCGGTGTCGAGGTTGTTCTGCAGCATGCGGAACGGCGCCTCGGTCTGCCAGGATTTGCAGTTGAGGGTATTGCCGCGCGGCGCGCGCGGGCTGCGGGAAGGATCGTGGCGGGTCATGCATCTCTCCGGGAAGCAAAGTCAAGGCAGGCACGAAGAACCTGTTGCAAGGTGTCGCGCACAGGGGTTGCGTGGTCGGGGCTGTAGGGCGTGGGCCAGTTGCCCTCGTCGATGGCCGTCGGCTCGTGCATGTAGCCGCGGCAGGCCAGCTCCATCTGAAGGGTGTGCACGCCGCCGGGGATGTCGCTGTAGTGGCGGGTGATCCAGCCGCCCTTGAAGCGGCCGTTGCGGACGTGGGGCAGGCTGCTCAGCGTGCACAGGTTCTCGACCACGTCGGTCAATGCGTTGTCGCAGGAGGTGTCGGCGGCTCCTGATGGGCCTGCCGTACCGATGTTGAATTGCGGCAGTTCGCCGTCGAACAGATGCGGGATGCGCGAGCGGATCGAGTGCGCGTCGTACATGACGACGGTGCTGTGGCGCTGGCGCAGGCGTGCGATCTGTTCGGCCAGCGTGGCGTGGTAGGGCGCGAAATACGTGTCGCGGCGGCGCGCGATCTCGGCTTCGTCCGGCGCCATGCCGTCGCGGTACAGCGGCTGGTTGTCGAAGGTGGTCAGCGGGCACAGGCCGGTGGTGTTCTGGCCGGGGTACAGCGACACGCCGGACGGATCGCGGTTGAGGTCGATCACCGAACGCGAAATTGTCGAGCGCACCGTGGTGGCGCCGAGTTGGCGGGCGAAGGCGTACAGCTCGTGCACCCACCAGTCGGCATCGCGCCGCGCCAGCCACGGCGAGACGAAACGGTCGGCCAGTTCGCCGGGCAGATCGCTTCCGGTGTGCGGGAAGCTGACGATCAGCGGGGAGTCGCCTTGGTGGAGCTGGAGCCAGTCGGGTAGGTGGGTCATCGCATGCCTCTTGGGGGCAGAGTGGATCTGTTCCCTTCTCCCTCCGGGAGAAGGTGCCCCGAAGGGGCGGATGAGGGTACGGGTGAAGCCTCGTGCAGTTGAACATTGCGAGAGCTTCGCCCCGTACCCTCTCCCCAACCCCTCTTCCGGTGGGAGAGGGGCTTCAAGCGCTTATTGCGTGATTTGAACTTGCGGTAGTACTTCTTCCAGCCCCTCGGCCAGCGCACCACTGCGCACGAGATCGGTGGCCGCCACCATGTCCGGGTGGAAGTAGCGATCGTCTTGCAGCGTCGGCACCTGCGCGCGCAGGGTGGCGCGCACCTTCTCCAATGCCTCGCTGGAGCGCAGCGGGGCGTGGAAGTCGCAGCCCTGGGCGGCGGCCAGCAGTTCGATGCCGATCACGTTGGCGGCGTTCTCGGCCATCGCCAGCAGGCGGCGCGCACCGTGCGCGGCCATCGACACGTGGTCTTCCTGGTTGGCCGAGGTCGGGATCGAATCGACGCTGGCCGGGTAGGCGCGCTGCTTGTTCTCCGACACCAGCGCCGCGGCGGTGACCTGCGGGATCATGAAGCCGGAGTTCAGGCCGGGCTTCGGGGTGAGGAAGGCCGGCAGGCCGGACAGCGCCGGATCGACCAGCATCGCGATGCGGCGCTCGCTGATCGAGCCGATTTCGCAGACCGCCATCGCCAGCATGTCGGCGGCGAAGGCCACCGGCTCGGCGTGGAAGTTGCCGCCGCTCAGCGCTTCGCCGGTGTCGGTGAACACCAGCGGGTTGTCGGAGACGCCGTTGGCCTCGATTTCCAGCGTGGTTGCGGCTTGCCGGATCACGTCGAACGCCGCGCCCATCACCTGCGGCTGGCAGCGCAGGCAGTAGGGGTCCTGCACGCGCACGTCGTTGTCGCGGTGCGATTCGCGGATCAATGATCCGGCCATCAGCGTGCACAGCGCCGCGGCGGTGGCGATCTGCCCGCGTTGCCCGCGGATACTGTGGATGCGCGGGTCGAACGGGGTATCCGAGCCCTTGGCCGCTTCCACAGACAGCGCACCGGTGACCAGCGCGGCCTGGAATACGGTCTCGATCTCGAACAGGCCGGCAAGCGCGTAGGCGGTCGAATACTGGGTGCCGTTGAGCAGCGCCAGACCTTCCTTCGCGCCGAGCACCAGCGGCTCCAGCCCGGCCTGCTTGAATGCCTGTTCGGCGGTCATGCGCACGCCATTGAGGAAGGCCTCGCCGACGCCGATCATCACGCTGGCAAGATGCGACAGCGGCGCGAGGTCGCCGGACGCGCCGACTGAACCCTGGCACGGTACCACCGGCACCACGTCCTTCTGCAGCATGGCTTCCAGCAGCGCCAGCGTCTGCGGGCGGATGCCGGAGGCGCCCTGCGCGAGGCTGGTCAGCTTGAGCGCCATCATCAGCCGCACCACGCTGGCCGGCATCGGCTCGCCGACGCCCGCGGCGTGCGACAGCACGATGTTGCGCTGCAGGGTTTCCAGGTCCTCGCGCTCGATGCGCACGCTGGCGAGCTTGCCGAAGCCGGTGTTGATGCCATACACCGGCTCGCCCTTGGCGACGATGGCCTCGACCACCTGCGCGCTGCGCAGCACGGCGGCCTGCGCCGATTCGTCCAGGCGCACGCTGGCGCCGCGGTAGACCTGCCGCCATTGCGCCAGCGGAACGTGGCCGGGGCGAAGCACGAGGGGGGAATTCATCGGGTTACTCCGGGTTTTCATTGAGATGAGGGGCGTGTCCCCGCGTTGGGGGATCGTAGGTGCGGGGCTTGCCCCGCACGGCGGTGGGTGATTATCGGAGGCGTGCGGGGCAAACCCCGCACCTACGGTCTGGTTTCACCCGGCTGGCCACGGAACACGCGCGCATGCAGCGGGTTGAAACCCATGCGGTAGACCAGGTCGGCCGGGGCCTCGATGTCCCAGATCGCCAGGTCGCAATCCATGCCGGCTTGCAGGCGCCCCAGGCGCTCATGGCGGCCCAGTGCCCGCGCCGCTTCACGGGTGAAGCCGGCGATGCATTCGTCCACGGTCATGCGGAACAGGGTGGCGGCCATGTTCATCGCCAGCAGCGGGCTGGTCAGTGGCGCGGTACCGGGGTTGCTGTCGGTGGCCAGCGCCAGTGGCACGCCGGCTTCGCGCAGCTGCGCGATCGGCGGCACGGTGGTGTCGCGGGTGAAGTAGAACGCGCCTGGCAGCAGCACCGCGACGGTGCCGGCGGCGCGCATCGCGGCGATGCCGGCGTCGTCCAGGTGCTCGATGTGGTCAGCCGACAGCGCGCCGTGCCGGGCGGCCAGTTCGGCGCCGTGCTGGTTGCTCAGCTGCTCGGCGTGGATCTTCACCGCCAATCCGTGTGCGCGTGCGGCGGCGAACACCTGCGCGGCCTGTTCGCGCGAGAAGGCGATGTTCTCGCAGAACACGTCCACCGCTTCGGCCAGGCCTTCGGCGGCGACGGCCGGGATCATGGCTTCGCAGACTTCGTCGATGTATTCCTGCGCCTGCCGTCCCGGCGGCACCGCGTGCGCGCCGAGGAAGGTGGGGACGACCTCGACCTTGCGCAGCTGCGCCAGCTGCTTCGCCACGCGCAGTTGCTTGCGCTCGTCGTCCAGTGTCAGCCCGTAGCCGGACTTGATCTCGACGGTGGTGACGCCTTCGGCCAGCATCGCGTCCAGCCGCGGCAGGGCGGCCTTCAGCAAGGCCGCATCGTCGGCCTCACGGGTGGCGCGCACGGTGGAGACGATGCCGCCGCCGGCGCGGGCGATGTCGGCGTAGCTCACGCCCTGCAGGCGCTGCTCGAACTCGTTGGCGCGGTTGCCGGCGTAGACCAGATGGGTGTGGCAGTCGATCAGGCCGGGGCCGATCCAGCGGCCGCCGCAGTCGATGCGCTGCGCGGCGTCGAACGCGGGCGCGCCGGTGGCGGGGCCGGCATGGACGATGCGGCCATCGCGCGCGGCGATGACGCCGTCGCGGATGACGCCCAGCCCGCCGGTGGCATCGGCTAGCGTCATCAGGTGGGCGTTGTGCCAGACCGTATCGCAGTGCATGCGCGTCTCTCGCGTCTATTTGTATATACAATAATCAGCGACTACCGGGAGTGTCCAGCGATGGCGAACGAAGTTTCCAATCCGCAGCGTTTCCATGCCGCGCAGGCCCTGCTGCCGCAGGGCTGGGCGCGCGAGGTGCGCATCGATTGCGCTGACGGGCGGATCGTTGCGGTGGCGGCCGATGCGCCGGTCGCCCCCGGCGCGCAGCCGCTGGGCGCGGTGGTGGCGGGGCTGGGCAACCTGCACAGCCATGCCTTCCAGCGGGCGATGGCCGGGCTGACCGAGGTGGGCGGGCGTTCGGGCGACAGCTTCTGGAGCTGGCGCGAGCTGATGTACCGCTTCCTCGACAGGCTGACCCCGGACGACCTCCAGGCCGTGGCCGAGCAGGCCTACATGGAGATGCTGGAATCGGGCTTCACCCGCGTCGGCGAGTTCCATTACCTGCACCACGCGCCGGACGGCCGGCGTTATGCCGACCATGCCGAGATGTCCGGCCGCATCGCCGCGGCCGCGAACGCGACCGGATTGGGGCTGACCCTGCTGCCGGTGTTCTACGCCCACGGCGATTTCGGCGGCGCCGCGCCACTGCCGGCGCAGCGGCGTTTCCTGCACGACGTCGAAGGCTTCGCCGCGCTGCTGGACGGCTGCCGGCAGGTGCTGCGCGATACGCCGGACGCGGTGCTGGGGCTGGCGCCGCACAGCCTGCGCGCCTGCACGCCGCAGCAGTTGCAGGCGCTGCCAGCGCTGGTGGACGGGCCGATCCACATCCACATCGCCGAGCAGGTACGCGAAGTCGACGCCTGCCTGGCATGGAGCGGGCAGCGCCCGGTGCAATGGCTGCTGGGCAACATGCCGGTGGACGAGCGTTGGTGCCTGGTGCACGCCACCCATCTCGAAGCCGATGAAGTGCATGGCATCGCCGCCAGCGGCGCGGTGGCCGGCTTGTGCCCGGTCACCGAGGCCAACCTCGGCGACGGCCTGTTCCCGATGCGCGCGTTCGTGCAGCACGGCGGGCGCTTCGGCGTCGGTTCCGATTCCAACGTGCTGATCGACGCGGCCGAGGAACTGCGGCTGCTCGAATACGGCCAGCGCCTGACCCTGCGCGGGCGCAACGTGGTGTCGCCGGGCGAGCTGTCCAGCGGCCGCTGGCTGTACCAGCAGGCGCAGGCCGGCGCGGCGCAGGCGCTGGGCGTGGAGGCCGGTTTGTCGGTGGGGGCTCCGGCGGATCTGGTCGAATTGGAAACCAGGCATCCATCGCTGCATGGCCGCGATGGCGACGCCTTGCTGGATAGCTGGGTGTTCGCCGCACGCGGTGGCGCGGTGCGCTCGGTCTGGCGCAACGGCCGGCAGTGGGTGCGCGATGGCCGCCACGTCCACCGCGACGCCGTGGCCGTGCGCTATCGGGCGGCGCTGCAACGGATACTGGGTTGAACACGCGCGTGGACAAGGACAGGAAGAAGGCGCCCAGCCTCAACCAGCGCATCCGCGGCGACATCGAGGGCCGCATCCTCAGCGGCGAATGGATGCCGGGTTTCCGCATCCCGTTCGAGCACGAGCTGATGGCACAGTACGGCTGCTCGCGGATGACGGTGAACAAGGTGCTCACCGCGCTGGCCGAGAGCGGCATGATCGAGCGCCGCCGCCGCGCCGGCTCGTTCGTGGCGCGGCAGTCGCCGCATCTGGAGCAGGTGGCGCTGGAGATCCCCGACATCGCGCTGGCGGTGGGCGGGCGCGGCCACGCCTACGGCTTCTGCCTGCTGGAGCGTGCGTATCGCAAGGCGCAGGCCGACGTAGCCGAGGAAGTGCGGCTGGTTGGCAAGGACAAGCTGCTGGCGATGCGCTGCCTGCACCTGGCCGATGGCCGGCCGCTGGCGCTGGAGCGGCGGCTGATCAACCCGGAGGCGGTACCGGAGACGCTGGACGTGGATTTTTCGCGGCACGCACCGGGCAGCTGGCTGCTGCAGAACGTGTCGTGGACGCGCGGCCAGCACCGCATCAGCGCGGTGGCCGCCGATGCCGACGAGGCGGCGCTGCTGCAGGTGCCGGTGGGTACCGCCTGCCTGGTGATCGACCGCCAGACCTGGCTCGGCGAGCAGCCCATCACCTGGGTGCGGCAGATGTTCCTCGGCGACGCCTACGACCTGGTGGCGCGTTTCGCGCCGGGGGCGAAACCCTAGTTCCCGCTCAGATGGTGCTGCACTGCCGCCAGCGCACCGGCTCGTTGGTGCCGGGGCGCGGGTTGAGCTGGATGCGGGTGGTGCGCAGGGCCGGGTAGCGCTCGACTTCGTGGCAGATCAGCGGCCATACCGTGGCGTCGTCGGCGCTGCGTTCGATCGACAACGTGCTGCGGGTCAGCCAGATGCCGCTGATGACACCCGGGGTACCGGCCAGCTTCTTGGAGACGGCCTGCTGGTAGCGCAGCAAGGTGGCTGCGTCGGGGTTCTGGATGAGGTCTTCGGCGGCCATCGCGGTGTCGTCGGCGGCAGGGGCCGGCGTGGCCGTTTCGGTTTCGGCGGCGACGGGTGCGGCCGGAGCCGGAGGCTTGTCGGGGGCGATGGTCGCTGTGCCGGTGGCATGGGCCGCCGGCAGCGCGTCGTCCTCGTGCAGCGTCGTCTGGTAGCCCAGCCCGGCCAGCAGGCCCACGGTGAGCGCACCCAACGCGGCGATGCCGGTCTGGCGCATGGCCTCGCGGCGGGCAACGCCGACGACGGCCTGCCGGGTGTCATCGGGCACGAACGGTGCAAGCGCCCGCCACAGGTTGCGCTCGTCGAGCACCTCGATGCCGTGCTTCTGCGCCGCGGCCAGGCCGTCGCGCTCGACCCGGCCCTCGGTGATCAGTACGCCCCGGCCGGCGCCGGTCAGCTGCTGGGCGGTGGCCATTTCGGTGATGGAGGCCGCGCCCAGCCGGTAGGCACGGCCGTGCTTGCAACTGATCAGCCAGCGTTCCTTGCCTTCCATCAGGAAGTCGCTGCTGGTGCGGCGGTCCGCGTTTTCCTCGTCGTTGACCAGTTCGTGCAGGTTGCGTTGTTCGCTCATGGCGCGGTGCACGATCTGCGAGAACTCGCGCCAGCGCATGCCGGCCAGCGCGGCCAGGCCGTGCTGGTTCTCGGTGTTGCGGCGCTTGACCAGCCACAGCCAGGCGGAGGTCAGGCCCCAGAGGATCAAGGCGAGCAGCAGGGCCAGGAGCCAGGAGAACATCGGTCGTTCCGGATGAGGTTGCGGCGGGGAAGTTTAGTGACTTTGGGTGAGCGCAGGGCGTGAAGCCGGTGCTGCATTCAGCTGCCGCTGGCGGGCCAGTAGTGGCTGTCGGGCACCGCGCGCGCGCCGAAGATGGCCTGGCCGACGCGCACCACGGTGGCGCCTTCCTCGATGGCGATCTCGAAGTCGCCGGACATGCCCATCGACAGCTCGTCCAGGCCGATGCCGTCCGGTGCGTCCTGGCGCAGGCGCTCGCGCAGCCCGCGCAGGCGCACGAAGCAGGCACGCACGCGCGCGGTGTCCTCGGAGAACAGCGCCAGTGTCATCAGCCCGCGCACGCGCAGCGCGGAGAACTGCGGCAGCTCGCGGACGAAGGCCGGCACGTCGGCCGGGGCCAGCCCGTACTTGCTGTCCTCCTGCGAGGTGTTGACCTGCACGAACACGTCGAGCTGGCGGCCTTCCAGTTGCAGGCGGCGGTCCAGCGTCTCGGCCAGGCGCAGGCTGTCCAGCGCCTGGAACTCGCTGGCGAAGCGAGCCACCAGCTTGGCCTTGTTGGTCTGCAGGTGGCCGATCACCGACCAGTGCAGGTCGTGCAGGTCCTGCATCGCCTCCCACTTGTGGTGCGCTTCCTGCACCTTGTTCTCGCCGAGGAAGCGGCAGCCGGCGGCGTAGGCCTGGCGGATGCGCGCCTCGTCGATGGTCTTGCTGACCGGCAGCAGGCGCACGCCGGCCGCATCGCGCCCGGCGCGGCGGCAGGCGGCGTCGATGCGGGCGCGGACCGCGGCCAGGTTGTGGCGGAAGTCGTCGGCGGTTTCCGCGCGCGGGTAACGCCCGTGCTGGTCGTGGCGGGTGGGGGTGTCCGTGCCGGTGGCAGTCATGGGGGCGCTCCTTGGGCGGCGTTGGTGCTGCAGTGCATTATCCCGCCTGCGCGCGCTCAGGTGGATGCGCGCTCGTGCAGCCAGCGCTCGAACGCATCGGCCGGCAAGGCCGGGGCGTACAGGTAGCCCTGCAACACCGGTGAGCCGTTGTCGATCAGGAAGCGGCGCTGCTGCTCGGTTTCCACGCCTTCGGCGACCACGTGCTTGCCCAGGCTCTCGCCGATGCGCAGCACCGACAGGATCAGCGCGGCGGCGGCCGGGTCGTGGCCGATCTCGCCGATGAAGCTGCGGTCCAGCTTCATCTCGCTGATCGGCAGGCGGTGCAGGTGGCTGAGGCTGGAATAGCCGGTGCCGAAGTCGTCCAGCGACAGCTGCACGCCCAGCGCATGCAGCGCGTGCAGGTTGGCCGGCACCTGCGGCTGCTCGGAGAGCATCACGCCCTCGGTGATTTCCAGCACCAGCGCGGCGGCGGGCAGGTGGTGTCGCTGCAGCAGGCCGTGCACCTGCTCGACCAGCCCGGGCTGCTCGAAGGTGCTGGCCGACAGGTTCACCGCCACGCGCGGCACCGCGATGCCGCGCGCGCGCCAGTCGGCCAGCTGGCGGCAGGCTTCCTCCAGCACCCAGTAGCTCAACGGCGTCATCAGCCCGCACTCCTCGGCCAGCGGCACGAAGCGGGCCGGCGGGATATCGCCCAAGTGCGGGTGCTTCCAGCGCAGCAGCGCCTCCACGCCGTACAGGTCGCCGCCGCCATGCAACTGCGGCTGGTAGTGCAGGCGCAGCCCGCCATGCTGCAGCGAGTCGCGCAGCGTGGCTTCCAGCAGCAGGCGCTCCTGCGCCAGCCGGTTCATGTCGGCGCTGAAGAAGCGGAAGCGGGCGCCGCCCTCGTCCTTGGCCCGGCGCATCGCCAGGTCCGCATGCTGCAGCAGGGTGTCGATGCCGCGGCCGTCCTCCGGGTACATCGCCACGCCGATGCTGGCGCTGGCATGGACGGTGATGCTGCCGACCACGCGCGGCGCGGCGATCATCGCCAGCAGCTGTTCGCACAACAGCGCGGCCCGGTGCTGCGGGCACTGCGGCACCAGCAGCACGAACTCGTCGCCGACCTGGCGGCCGACCACGGCCTCGGCGCCGGCCAGTTCCTGCAGGTGGTGGGCGAGGTCGCGCAGCAGGCCGTCGGCGGCGGCATGGCCCTGGCTTTCGTTCAGGCGCTTGAAGCGGTCCAGGTCGACGAACAGCAGCGCCATCGGCATGGGCTGCTGTTCGGCCAGTTGCAGCGGCTGTTCGCACAGGGCGCTGAACATCACCCGGTTGGGCAGGCCGGTGAGCACGTCGTAGAACGCCAGCCGGTGCATGCGCGAGCGCGCCTGCTCGCGTTCCAGCGCCAGCGCGCACAGGTACTGGCCGAGTTCGGCCAGCTTGCGGTGCCACGGCGAGGGCTGGCCGGGGTGGCGGCTGTGGAAGGAGAGCACGCCCAGCACCTGCCCGGAGGTCGAGCGGATCGGGTACGACCAGCACGCGCGCAGGCCCAGCGCGGACGCCTGCGCATGGCAGTTGCCGCAGGCCGGGTCGGCGGCCAGGTCGGCCACTTCCACCGGCCGCCCGCGCTGGGCGACCAGCGGGCAGGTGGTGGAAATGCCGAACGCGGGCGGCAGCCCCGGCGCGGCGAGCAGTTGCAGCTCGCCGTTGGCCTCGTGGCGGGCGACGGAAACCAGCAGGTCGGGGGCGACGCGCTCGATTTCGCGGCACACCAGCGCGGCGGTCGCCGCCAGCGGTTCTTCGTGCACCAGCGCGTACAGCACCTTGCCACTGAGCACTTCGTGGATCTTGGCGGCGGTGATGTCGGTGAAGACGTTGACCAGCAGGCCGTCGTCGTCGCCGCCCAGCGGCGTGGCCACCACCGACAGCCACAGCGGGCTGCCGTCCTTGCGGTAGCCGAGCAGGTCTTCGCGGTGGGCGTGGCCAGCGCGATGGCGGGCGCCGAGCTGCTCCAGCGTCGCCGGTTCGGTGTGCGGGCCGCGGATCAGGTCGCGCGGGCGCTTGCCGATCGCCTCTTCCGGGCGATGGCCGAACATGCGGGTGAAGCCTTCGTTGATGTAGTGGATGCGGGCGTTGCGGTCGCACAGGACGACGCCGTTGTCGCTGCAGTCCAGCGCCTGCGACAGCTGCCGCATCCGCTGTTGCTGCCCGGCATCAGGGGCAGGGGCCGGCGTGCCGGCGTCGGGCAGCTGCGGCGTCGCGGCGGGCGGATCGGTTGCCGTCATGCGTGTTCCCGGCCGCCGGGTCAGCCTTGCTGCGACCAGGCCAGCAGGCGCGCGGCGACCTGTTCCAGCGGCACCACTTCGTCGGCGGCGCCGAGCTTGAAGGCGGCGCCGGGCATGCCCCAGACCACGCTTGTGGCCTCGTCCTGCACCAGGGTGCGGGCGCCGGCCTGCTTCATTTCCAGCAGACCGCGGGCACCGTCGTCGCCCATGCCGGTGAGGATGGCGCCGACCGCGTTGGCGCCGGCGTTCTGCGCGACCGAGCGGAACAGCACGTCCACCGCCGGCTTGTGCAGGTTCACCGGTGCGCTGTCGTCGATGCGGCAGCGCCAGCGGGCGCCGTCGCGGATGATGCGCAGGTGGCGGCCGCCGACCGGCAGGTAGGCGTGGCCGGGCAGGATCGCCTCGCCGTCGCTGGCCTCGCGCACGGACATGGCCGAGTGGCGGTTCAGGCGTTCGGCGAAGGCGCTGCTGAAGCTTGCCGGCAGGTGCTGGGTGAGGACGATGGCCGGGGCATCGGCCGGCATCATCTCCAGCACCACGCGCAGCGCCTCGGTGCCGCCGGCGGAGGAGCCGATGGCGATCAGGCGGTCGGTGGTGCGGAACTTGAGCGACGGGGAACTACCGGCCGGCAGCGTGTCCAGGGTGCGCTTGGGCTGCGACGGCGCGGCCAGCGCCCGCACCCGCGAGCGCGCGGCGGCCTTCACCTTGGCGCAGATTTCCTCGGCGTAACCTTCCAGCCCGCGGGCGACGTCGAGCTTGGGCTTGGCGACGAAATCCACCGCGCCCAGCGCCAGCGCCTGCAGGGTGGTGTCGGCGCCGCGCTCGGTCAGCGAGGACACCATCACCACCGGCAGCGGGTGCAGGCGCATCAGGCTTTCCAGGAAGGCCAGCCCGTCCATGCGCGGCATTTCCACGTCCAGGGTCAGCACGTCCGGGTTCAGGCGCTTGATCTTGTCGCGGGCGATCAACGGGTCCGAGGCGGTGCCGACGACCTCGATGCCGGGGTCGCGGGCCAGCAGGTCGCTCAGGATCTGCCGGACCAGCGCCGAGTCGTCCACGATCAATACACGGCAGGGCTGTTGCGGGCTCATTCGAACAACTCCACGCCACCGGTGACCGGGGCTTTGGACAGGCGGGCGCGCACGGCCGATTCGGCGGCGGCCACTTCGGCTTCGTGCGCGTGCGGCAGGCGCTGCACCATCACCTTGCCGGTCTGCGGGAAGAACCAGACCTTGCGCGGATGGATGCCGAGCAGGTCCTCGGCGACGATGGGGATGTGCTCGGCGTGCAGGTACTCGCGCACGAACTCGGCGTTGCGGGTGCCCACCGGATTGCTGGTGAAGCCCTTGAGCACGTTGCCGCCGCCGAACACCTTGGCCTCCAGCCGCTTGCGGTTGGCGCCACGCTTGAGCAGGTCGTTGATCAGCAGCTCCATCGCATAGCTGCCGTAGCGTGCGGGCGCGCCGTCGCCGACGTTGCCGTCGGGCAGCATGAAATGGTTCATGCCGCCGATCTTCAGCACCGGGTCGCGGATGCAGGCGGCCACGCAGGAGCCGAGGGTGGTGGTCAGCGCGGTGTCGTCGTCGACCACCAGGTACTGGGTGGGCAGCAGCTTGGCGGTGATGGTGTTGAAGCGCGCGTCGCGGTAGCGCATCACCTGGTCGGGGGCGGCGGGCATGTTCATGCGCCGGCTCCCTTGGCGCGGCGGTACAGGGTGCGACCGCAAGGCTGGATCAGGTCGGCCGCGTGCAGGTAGTTTTCCGAATGGCCTGTGTAGAGCAGGCCGTCGTCGCCCATGTGCTGCACCAGCCGCGACAGGATCGCGCGTTGCGTCGGCTTGTCGAAATAGATCATCACGTTGCGGCAGAACAGCGCATCGTAGGGGCCGCCGACATCGTAGCGCGGTGCCAGCAGGTTGAGCTGGCGGAATTCGATGAGCCGGCGCAATGCCGGCACTACCCGGCACTTGCCGGCGTTGGGGCCGGTGCCGCGCTGGAAGTAGCGGCGCTTGATCGCCGGGTCGAGGCCGGAGATGCGGTCCAGCGCGTATACGCCCTGCGCGCCGGTGGCCAGCACCTGGGTGTCCACGTCGGTGGCCATGATGCGCACCGGTGGGGCCAGGGTGCCGAAGGTCTCGCAGGCGGTGATCGCCAGCGAGTACGGCTCCTCGCCGGTGGAGGCCGCGCACGACCATATCTGCAGCGGTGCGCGGTGGGCGCGCGCCTGCAGTTCCTCGCGCAGTTTCTCGAAGTGGTGCGGCTCGCGGAAGAACGAGGTCAGGTTGGTGGTCAGCGCGTTGGTGAACGCCTCCCACTCGCCGCCGCCGTCGCGCTCCAGCTTGTCCAGGTATTGCTGGAAGGTATGCATGCCCAGTGCCCGCAGCCGCCGCGACAGCCGGCCGTAGACCATGTCGCGCTTGGCCGGCGCCAGGGCGATGCCGGCACGCTGGTGGATCAGCTCGCAGACGCGGCGGAAGTCGCGGTCGTTGAACTCGAAGTCGCGGGAGACGGGGGCGGGCAGGGACATGGTGGCCTCAACGTGCCTTCGGCAGGCTGCGTGCCGGGGAGCGGGTGGTTTCCAGCTTGAACACGGCCACGGCCTCGGCCAGGGCGACGGCCTGCTCTTCCATCGAACGCGCGGCGGCGGTGGCTTCCTCGACCAGTGCGGCGTTCTGCTGGGTGGTTTCGTCCATCTGGGTGACGGTCTGGTTGACCTGTTCGATGCCGGCGCTCTGTTCCTGCGAGGCGGCGGAGATCTCGGCCATGATGTCGGTCACCCGCTGCACCGAGGTGACGATCTCGCCCATCGTGCTGCCGGCCTGGTGCACCAACTGTGAGCCATCGGCGACCTTGCCGACCGAATCCTCGATCAGGCCCTTGATCTCCTTGGCGGCGCCGGCGCTGCGCTGGGCCAGTGTGCGTACTTCCGAGGCGACCACGGCGAAGCCGCGGCCCTGTTCCCCGGCGCGGGCGGCTTCCACCGCTGCGTTCAACGCGAGGATGTTGGTCTGGAAGGCGATGCCGTCGATGACGCTGATGATGTCGGCGATCTTCTTCGACGAGGCCTCGATGGCCGACATGGTGGTGACCACCTTGCCGACGATCTCGCCACCCTGCGAGGCCACGCCCTGCGCGCCCTGCGCCAGCTGGTTGGCCTGCCGCGCATGCTCGGCGTTCTGGCGCACGGTGGAGGTCAGCTCCTCCATCGACGCGGCGGTTTCTTCGAGGTTGGCGGCCTGCTGCTCGGTGCGGCGCGACAGGTCGTTGTTGCCCTGTGCGATTTCCGAGGCGGCCAGGTTGATGCTGGACGCGGCATTCTGGATGCGGCCGACGATGGAGGTCAGCTGCGCGACGGTGGCGTTGGCGTTGTCGCGCATCGTCGCGAACACGCCGCGGAAGTCGCCCTCCATGCGCGCGGTAAGGTCGCCACGTGCGATCGCGTGCAGCAGCGTGGAAATCTGCGACAGGTTGCCGTCGGTGGTGTCGATCATGGTGTTGAGGTTGTGCACCATGTCGTGGAAGTCGAACTCGAAGCGGCCTTCGTCGCCACGCTGGCTGAAATCGCCGGCGGCCGCGGCGCCGCTCAGGCGCTTGATCTCCTCGCTGATGGCGCCGAGGTTGCGCTTGATGGTGGCCATCGTCTCGGTGATCTCGGCCTTCTCGCCCGGCAGCGGTGGCATGTCGCGGCTGAGGTCGCCGATGGCGTAGCGCTGGGCCAGCTCGATGACCTGCGTTTCCACGTCGATGTGGTCGGCCACCAGTTGGTTGGTGCCGGCGACCATCACCCCGTAATCACCGGGGAAGGCGGCCGCGTCCATGCGATAGCTGGTGAAGCCGGCTTCGTGGCGGCTTTCCATTTCGCGCTGAGCGGCGATCACCGCCTGCAGCTGCTCCTGCATGCGGAGCATGCTGCCCAGCAACTGGCCGGGTTCGTCGCGCGAGGTCTGGCGGATGTCGTTGTCCAGCCGGCCGCGGGCGATGGCATCGGCGGTGGCGGTCGCCTGGCGCAGGGGGGTGACGATGCGCTGGCCGATCAGCCCGCCGAGGATGAACAACAGCACCACCAGGACACCGCCGACCAAGGTCATGATGCCGGTGAACCGCCACGCCTGGGCCTGCACGTCGTCCATGTAGACGCCGGTGGCGACCACCCAGTTCCACGGCTGGTAGATGCTGGCATAGGCCATTTTCAGCACCGGTTTGTCGCCGTGGCCGGGCTTGGCCCAGTGGTAGGTGGTGTAGCCGTCACCATGCTTGACCGACTCCAACTGGTCATGGAACAGGCGGTCGCCGTGCTCGGTGCGGTAGTCCTTCAGGTCCTGCCCGACCAGGTCCTTTCGCAACGGATGCATCAGCATCCTGTTGTCGGTGTCGAGGACGTAGAAGTAGTTGTCGTTGTCGTCGGTGTGCAGGGTGCTGAGCGTGGCCAGCGCCTGCTGTTGTGCCTCTTCCTGCGACAGCAGGCCGTCCTGCGCCTGCTTCTGGTAGCTGTCGAGCACGCTGTGCGCCAGCTGCACGCGGATGTCCAGCGCGATCTGCCGGGTCTTGTTGACGTCCAGGTACTGGAAGCGCGCGGCGATGACGGCGACGGCGATTACGCCGACCGCGCTGAGCAGGGTCAGCACGATCAGTTTGCGCTGGACGGACAGGTTGGCGAGGGCGCGCGACAGCGATTGGAGGATGTTCATGTGGGGACGGGCGACGGGCAATGGGGCGGATGGCAGGGGCGCATGGCCAACCGACGGCATGCAACCGGGAGCTTCCCAAGCCGTTATCGGCAGGAGGCGGCGATAGTTGAGAAAAACCCCGGCCGGGGCCGGGGTTTTCGGTGGGTTGGATCAGAATTCCTGCCAGTCGGATTCGGCCTCTTCCAGTACCGGAATCTTCTCGGCACTGCGCGGACGCGTACCTGTGGAGGTGTTGAAGGAAGCAGCAGCCTTGGCAACAACCGGTGCCGGCTTGGCCGCACTTGCTGCAGGTGTCGGAACCGCTGGCGGTGCCTCCTGTTCCTCCAGACGGAACAGGGCGACGGCTTCGGCCAGGTGTGCGGCCTGCTCTTCCATCGAGCGCGCGGCAGCCGTGGCTTCCTCGACCAGTGCGGCATTTTGCTGGGTGGTCTCGTCCATCTGGGTGACGGTCTGGTTGACCTGCTCGATGCCGGCGCTCTGCTCCTGCGAAGCAGCAGAGATCTCGGCCATGATGTCGGTCACCCGTTGCACCGAAGTGACGATCTCGCCCATCGTGGTGCCGGCGCGGTGCACCAGCTGCGAGCCTTCGCTGACCTTGCCGACCGAATCCTCGATCAGCTCCTTGATCTCCTTGGCCGCACCGGCCGAACGCTGGGCCAGCGTGCGCACTTCCGAGGCAACCACGGCAAAGCCGCGGCCCTGTTCACCGGCACGCGCCGCTTCCACCGCCGCATTGAGGGCGAGGATGTTGGTCTGGAACGCGATGCCATCGATGACGCTGATGATGTCGGCGATCTTCTTCGACGAGGCCTCGATGGCCGACATGGTGGTGACCACCTGACCGACCACCTGACCACCCTGCGAAGCGACGTCGGCCGCACCTTGCGCCAGCTGGTTGGCCTGTCGTGCGTGTTCGGCATTCTGGCGCACGGTGGAGGTCAGTTCCTCCATCGAGGCGGCGGTTTCTTCCAGGTTGGCGGCCTGCTGCTCGGTGCGGCGTGACAGGTCGTTGTTGCCCGAGGCGATCTCGCCGGCGGCGCTGTTGATCGACACGGTGGACTGCTTGATGCGGCCGACGATGTCGGTCAGCTGTTCGGCAGTGGCGTTGGCGTCGTCACGCATCTTGGCGAAGACACCTTGGAAATCGCCTTGCATGCGTACGGTGAGGTCACCGTGTGACAGTGCGGACAAGAGGCCGGAAATCTGCTCCAGACTGCTGGCATTGGCATCCAGCAGCGTGTTGATCTGCCGTGCCAGTTCGAGGAAGAAGCCTTCCTTGCCGGTGCTGTCGATGCGGCCGCTCAAATCACCTGCGGCGGCGGCATCGATGACCTGGGCGACTTCACGCTCGACCAGGGCCTCCGTGGTGCGGTCGCGCCACTCCACGACGTGGCCGACGACGTCGCCGTCATCGCCGCGGATGATCGAGATGGTCTGTGCGAACTGTGCATCGCCATAGTCCATGCGGCGGGTGGCGACGCCATTCCGCTCCAGTACGTTCAGTACCGCATCATCCATCTCGCCGCGTGGCTCCAGTGCGGTGACCGGCTGGCCGATCAGCGGGCGGGCGGCATCGTAATGGTCGAGAGTGCGGCTGATGTCGTCGGCATATTGTTCCAGTACGTGGTTCAACGCGCGGTTGGTGTAGACGATCTGCAAGTCGCTGTTGGTCAGGTAGACGCCGGTGGAGGAGTAGTCCAGCGCGGTGCGGATGCGCAGGTTCTCGGCAGCCACGGCCTGGTCGCGCTCAATGCGCTCGCGCAGGTCGGTCTGCATGCGCTGGGTGGCGCGCATCAGGTCGCCGACCTCGTCGCCGCGGCTGACGTCGATCTGGCCGTCCAGTTTGCCTGTGGCGATCTCGTTGGCCACGCGCACGGCGCTGCGCATCGCGCCAGCCAGGGAGCGTGCGAACAACCATGCCAGCAGCAAGCCGGCGACAATGCCGATGGTGAGGGAAATGAAGATCAGGGTTGCCGACGACTTGTAGGTGGAGGCGGCATCGGTCACGGCATTGCGCGCACCGGCCTCTTCATTGGCGCTGAGTTTGGCCAGCGAATCGGAAGCCTTGCTGTGCAGTGCGTAGGTTTCGCCGACGAAGGTGTCGATGGCATCGTCGGGAAGGTCCAGCTCCAGCATCTCCGAGACGCTGTCGTAGGAGGTCAGTGCAGCCTTCCAGTCGGTGACGAAGGCATCGTAGAGCGCGCGTTCCTGGTCCCCGTTAACCAGACTGACGTAATCGGCAATGCCTTGCTCGATCTGGCCACGCAACTCGCTGGCCTGCTTCCTGGAATTGGCCTTGACCTCATCGCTGGCGCGAACCAGGCTCTGGTAGGAGGCATTGCGGAATTCACCGACCTGGGCGCGCAGTACGCCCACCGCGCGAACGCTTTCCAGGCGGTTCTTGCCAATGTCATCGGTGACGCGGTTGAGCGAACTCAGTCCGCGATAGGCGACGACGCCTTGAAGCAACATCACCAACAGGACGATGCCGAAGGTGAGCATCAGCTTCGGCATCAGTTTGAGGTTCTTGATCCACTGCATGGGTGCGTTGTCTCCTGCGGCATTCCCCGGCGAGCTGGGCGGGGGCCAGCGCCGGCGGGGCCGGCGTGGCGAGGTACGGGGGTGCGGGTTACTTGATGTTGGCCAGCTTCAGGTTGGACGGCGAGGTGACCTCGATCTCGGCGCGCGAGGCGTCGCGGGCGATCTTGCCGATCGCGCACACGGTCTTGCCTTCCAGCGTCAGCAGGTCGAAGCTGAAATTGCCGCGGGCCGAGCCGGGGATGCGCGCCGAGAAGGTGTGGCGCGGGAAGGCACCGCCCATGTGCAGGAAAGTCGGCTGGCCTTCGGAGCCTTCGGCGTAGCGGGCCTTCTCGACCTTGCCGCAGACCATGCCGTCCTTGCCGACGAAACGGGTGGCGGTTTCCGGCGGGATCATCTCGTCGGCGGCGGCGGCCAGCGACACGCTTGCCAGCAGGGCCGCGGACATCAGCGAAATGAGGGACTTGGACATCTGTTTTACTCCGGGAGGGTTTGGGTCTGGTTCGTCCGGCCATGCGCCGGGTACGCGATCCGTATCGGCCGCAACCGTCCGTGCTGAAAGCGGGATGCTTGGAAGTGTGATGCGTTTCGCAATGCGGTCAGGCAGCGACTTCGTCGCCGGTCGTGATCTGGCCGAGGTCGGCGGTGTCCAGCAGCGTCTCGATGTCGAGCAGGATCAGCATGCGCTCGTCCTGGGTGCCGATGCCGGAGATGAAGCGGGTGTCCACCGCGGCGCCGAACTCCGGCTTGGGGCGGATCTGTTCGGCGCTGAGCGGGATCACGTCCGAGACGCTGTCCACCACGATGCCGACCACCCGGTCCTCCATGTTGAGCACGATCATCACGGTGAAGGCGTCGTAGCGGGCCTGCTCCAGGCGCAGCTTCAGGCGCAGGTCGATGACCGGCACGATGGTGCCGCGCAGGTTGATCACGCCCTTGATGTAGTCCGGCGCGTCGGGCACGCGGGTGACCGCGTCGTAGCCGCGGATCTCCTGCACCTTGAGGATGTCCACGCCGTAGTGCTCGTTGCCGAGGGTGAAGCTGAGGTATTCGCCGCCCGTGCCGGCGGCAGTGGTGGAAATGTCGTTCATGGTGGTTCCTGGTCCTGGCGGGCTGCCGGTGCGGAGAGCTGACACACCGGTATCGGCACCGGGGCGGGCAACTTTAGGCGCGGTTCACCCGGTTCTCAGCCATCGCCGTTCAGGCGAGCCTTGCGCTCGCGGTCGATGCGGAAGATGTAGCGCTGGATGGCGGCGTCGGCGCCGCGCGGCAGCGCCTCGAAGCGCAGCCCCACGCGCTCCTGCTCGACGCCGTTGGCCTGCTTGCGCGTGACCAGGCTGCAGACCACCAGGTTGGTGGTGATCGCGGTGCCGTCGGGCAGCTCCAGCACGCAGCCGGCATGGCGCTGCTGCAGCTTGAACACCTGCTGCTCGGCCGGCAGCAGCAGGGCGATGCCGCCGGCGCTGATGTCGACTGCCCGCCAGCGCAGCGGCTCGCCGCCGGCCGGGTCGGGGACGCTGCACCAGGGCGAGTCCCCGACCGGCGTCTCCAGCCGGTACAGCTCGCGCCGCTGCAGGTGGTAGAGCTCCTCCGGCAGTTCCGCCCGGAAGGCGACGTGCCCGCCCTGTTCCTGCTGCTGCGGCTGCTCCACGCGGAAGCGCACCATCACCTTGTCCACCTGCGCGAAGCAGAGCAGGAAGCCGGCGTTGGCGGCGCTGCGGTTGACCGCCGGCATCGGGCTGCCGTCGAGCAGCACGCCGTCCTCGTCCACTTCCAGCACCGCGCTGGGGAAGGACTGCTCGCGCCCGTCCGGGTGCGCACTTAGGGTGGCGCGCTGGTCGATCAGCGCCTGCATCAGCATGCGGATCTGCCGCCGGTTGCGGACCATGTACTTCTCGTCGGCATACAGGTTGCCGTCGAACGAGGTTTGCGAGGATTCCGTGGGTTCGTGCTCGGACATGATCTCTGGAACAGGTGAAGACAGACACCGGGCAGCGGCGGACCGTGCAGGCCATCAAGGGGTATCGGCGGTTCGGCGTGGCTCTTTAGGGGAGGGCAGCCAAGGGCGGGCTGCCGGTCGGCGTGGTCTAGAACTCCTGCCAGTCGTCGTTGTCGGCGGCCACCGGCTCGATGACCGTGGCTGCAGTGGCGGGTGGAAGAAGGGGGGCGGCGGCGGTTGCCGGCCGTGGCGCGGGCTTCGGGCTTGCCGATGCCGGCGCCGATGCGCTGCGGGTGCGGAACAGGGCCACGGCCTCGGCCAGCTGGTTGGCCTGTTCCTCCATCGCACGGGCGGCGGCGGTGGCTTCCTCGACCAGCGCGGCGTTCTGCTGGGTGGTCTCGTCCATCTGGGTGACGGTCTGGTTGACCTGCTCGATGCCGGCGCTCTGCTCCTGCGAGGCGGCGGAGATCTCGGCCATGATGTCGGTCACCCGTTGCACCGAAGTGACGATCTCGCCCATGGTGGTGCCGGCCTGGTGCACCAGCTGCGAACCATCGGCGACCTTGCCGACCGAATCCTCGATCAGCTCCTTGATCTCCTTGGCCGCACCGGCCGAACGCTGGGCCAGCGTGCGCACTTCCGATGCGACCACGGCGAAGCCACGGCCCTGCTCGCCGGCGCGGGCGGCTTCCACCGCGGCATTGAGCGCGAGGATGTTGGTCTGGAAGGCGATGCCGTCGATGACGCTGATGATGTCGGCGATCTTCTTCGACGAGGCCTCGATGGCCGACATGGTGGTGACGACCTTGCCGACGATCTCGCCACCCTGTGACGCCACGCCGTGTGCGCCCTGCGCCAGCTGGTTGGCCTGCCGCGCATGCTCGGCGTTCTGGCGCACGGTGGAGGTCAGTTCCTCCATCGACGCGGCGGTTTCCTCCAGGTTGGCGGCCTGCTGCTCGGTGCGGCGCGACAGGTCGTTGTTGCCCGCGGCGATCTCGCCGGCGGCGGTATTGATGCTGGACGCGGCATTCTGGATGCGGCCGATGATCGAGGTCAACTGCGCGACGGTGGCATTGGCGTCGTCGCGCATGCTGGCGAACACGCCGCGATAGTCGCCATCCATGCGCGTGGTGAGGTCGCCCTGCGAGAGCGCACGCAGCACGCCGGAGACCTGCTCTACGCTGCTGCCGATGGCCGCCAGCAGGCCGTTCAACTGCTCGGAAATCTGCAGCAGGAAGCCACTCTTGCCTTCCAGGGTGACGCGCCCGGACAGGTCGCCGCTGGCGGCCGCGGCGATGATGTCGCTGACCTCCTGCTCGATCTCCACTTCCGCGGTGCGGTCGTCCCATTCCACCACGTAGCCGATGCGGGTGCCCTCGGTATCGGTCACCGGGTTGATGACCAGGCGCATGATGTGGTTGCCCACGTTGATCTGCGCGCAATGGGTGCCCTGCAGCTCGCCCAGCAGCTTGCGCTGGTGCGCGGGCTGCTTGTGGAACATGTCGATGCTGCTGCCGACCAGACTGTGCATGTCGAACTGCGGCAGGTCGCGGCGGATGTCCTGCTCGGCCTTGCCCAGCATCTCGAACAGTGGGCGGTTGGCGTAGATGATGTTGAGGTCGGCGTCGGCGATCATCACGCTGGTGGTGACGTCGTCCAGCGCGGTGCGGATGCGCAGGTCCTCGGCGGCGCGGGTACGGTCCTGGTCGGCGCGCGCCTTCAGCTGCACGATCATCTCGCCGATGGCGGCGTACATCTGCCCGATCTCGTCGCGCGAATGGCGGTCCACGCGTGCATCCAGCTCGCCGCGCGACACCGCCTGGATCGCGCCGAGCGCGCCGGAAAGCGGACGCAGGATGGAGCGGGCGATGAACCAGCAGGACAGCAGCGCCGACAGCAGCACCAGCACGCCGGCCACGACCAGCACCTTGCTGAAGCTCCACGCGCGCGCGGCGATGTCGTCGGTATATTCGCCGCTGCCGATGATCCAGCCCCAGCGCTTGTGCAGGCCGACGTAGGAAATCTTCTGCACCGAGCCATCGACGCCGGGCTTGGGCCAGGTGTAGTCGATGAAGCCGCCGCCGTGCTCGCGCCCCATCTTGACCATCTCGACGAAGATCTTCTTGCCGTCGGTACTGGTGGCGTCGGTCAGGTCCTTGCCGTTCAGCGCCGTCTGGTACGGGTGCATCAGCATGGTGGGGTGTTCGTCGTTCACCCACAGGTAGTCGCTGCCGTTGGCGCTGCGCAGCGATTCGATCGCGGCCAGCGCCTGTTGCCGGGCGTCCTCGTCGCTCAGCTCGCCGGCCTCGGCGCGGTCGGCATAGCGGTTGGCCAGCGCCAGCGCTGCCTCCACGCGGGTGTGCAGCGCCTGGCGTTCGTTGCGGATCAGCTCGTCGTGGTTGCGCTTGGCGGTGACCACGCACAGGGCCACGATCCCGGCGGCGAGGATGCCCAGCATCAGCAGGAATTTCCGCCGCAGCGGCATGTCGCTGAAGACGCGCGAAAGCGCATGACCGTTCATCAGGCTGTTCCCTCTTCGTTGCCGTGCGGGATGGCGCCATCCTGTCATCACCGGGTCACGGGATGTTCAGCATTCTGCCGGGTTATCGGCGCCTGCGGCGGTATCTGTAGGCGGGTAGCGGGAGCGATCACTTCATGCCGGCCCGCGAGGCTGCGGGCCGGCATGGTGCCCGGCCGAGGAGCCGGGCCGGGGAGCTCAGAACTCCTGCCAACCGCCCTCGTCGCTGGCCGTGACCGACTCGATGCTGCGGACGGGCGCAGGGCGCGGGGGAGCGGGCGCAGGCCTGGCGGCGGCCTTGGCTTTGCCGGTGTTCTTGCGGGTATCGCCGGCGGCCGGGCCGGTGGCGAGGCGGAACAGGGCGACGGCCTCGGCCAATTGCGCGGCCTGTTCTTCCATCGCGCGCGCGGCGGCAGTGGCTTCCTCCACCAGCGCGGCGTTTTGCTGGGTGGTCTCGTCCATCTGGGTGACGGTCTGGTTGACCTGTTCGATGCCGACGCTCTGTTCCTGCGAGGCGGCGGAGATCTCGGCCATGATGTCGGTTACGCGCTGCACCGAGGTGACGATCTCGCCCATGGTGTCGCCGGCCCGGCGTACCAACTGCGAGCCATCGGCGACCTTGCCGACCGAATCCTCGATCAGGCCCTTGATCTCCTTGGCGGCGCCGGCCGAGCGTTGCGCCAACGTGCGTACTTCCGAGGCGACCACGGCGAAACCACGGCCCTGTTCACCCGCACGCGCGGCTTCCACCGCCGCATTGAGCGCGAGGATGTTGGTCTGGAAGGCGATGCCGTCGATGACGCTGATGATGTCGGCGATCTTCTTCGAGGAAGCTTCGATGGCGGTCATCGTGGTGACCACCTGTCCGACGATCTCGCCCCCCTGCGAGGCCACGCCGTGCGCGCCCTGCGCCAGCTGGTTGGCCTGGCGCGCATGCTCGGCGTTCTGGCGCACGGTGGAGGTCAGTTCCTCCATCGACGCGGCGGTTTCCTCCAGGTTCGCGGCCTGCTGCTCGGTACGGCGCGACAGGTCATGGTTGCCGGAGGCGATCTCGCCGGCGGCGGTGTTGATGCTGGACGCGGCGCCCTGGATGCGGCCGACGATGGAGGTCAGCTGTGCGACGGTGGCGTTGGCGTCGTCGCGCATCGTCGCGAATACCCCCTCGAAATCGCCCTCCATGCGCGAGGTCAGGTCACCGTTGGCGATGGCCCGCAGCAGGCCGGAAACCTGGCCGAGGTTGTCGTCGGTGGTCTGCATCAGCTGGTTGAGGCTGAGCATGATTTCGCGGAAGTCGTACTGGTAGCCGTCGGCATCGCCGCGCTGGCTGAAGTCACCGCGGGCGGCGGCATCGCCGAGCTGGCGGATGCCCTGGCTGATCGCGCTCAGATTGCGCTTGATCGTGGTCATGGTCTCGGTGATCTCGGCCTTCTCGCCGGGCAATTCCGGCATGTCCTGGCTGAAATCACCGATGGCGTAGCGCTGCGCCAGCGCGATGATCTGCATCTTGGTGGCGATGTGCTTGGCGACCAGCTGGTTGGCGCCGGCGACCATCACCCCGTAGTCGCCGGGGAAGGCGGCCTCGTCCATGCGGTAGCTGATGTTGCCCTGGTCATGGTGCTGGGCCATTTCGTTCTGGGCATTGATGACCGACTTGAGCTGGGTCTGCATGTCGCGCATCGCCGCCAGCAGGCGGCCGCCCTCGTCTTGCGACTCGACCACGATGTCCGCGTCCAGCCGCCCGGAGGCCACGCCGCGGGCGATGCCGATGGCGCGCTGCAGCGGCTTGCTGATGGCGCGGGCGATCAGCAGGCCGAAGCCGATGCAGGCCGCCAGCCCCAGCAGACCCAGCAGCAGGCCGCCGAGCATGGCGCGGTTGGAGCTGTCCACCGCGCCCTGCACGGTGGCGCGGAAGCGCTCGTCGGCCTTCTTCTGCGCGGCGGTGAGGTGGTTGCGGTAGGTGTCCAGCGCCTGCGCCATCGCGCCGACCTTGTCAGGGTCGGCGTCGGGGTTCTGGGTGACGAAGTCCTCGGCGACCGAATAGGCGGTCTTGTAGTAGTTGTCGAACTCCCGGCCGAGCTCGGCCATCGTGCCGGTCTGCTCGTGGTCGATCTTCTGCAGGCGCACGTAGGACTCGGTCACCTTGGCGGCGGTGGCGCGGGTGGCTTCCAGCATGTCGCGGTCGCCGGCCGCGGCCGCGCCGTTGAGCCCGTTGATGACGTCGTCCAGCGCGGCGACGTTGCGGGTCATCGTGTCGAGCACCGGGAAGTGGACGTCGCGCACGGCCTGCAGGCGGTCGTTGTTGCTGTTGAACACGAACGTGCTGAAGCCGAGGTAGGCCAGCAGGCACAGGATGGACAGCCCGGCCGGCGCCAGGATTTTCCAGAACAGGGGCAGTGCGAGGATGCGCTTCATGGGGTACGGCTCATGGATGGCGAAGGGCGCCGCCACCGGCAGGTGGCGGCGGGAACGATCGGGGTCAGGGCCGCAGCACGACCTTGACGCTGCCATCGACGGCGCCGGCGCTGATGTAGCCGATCGCGCCGGGGGTGCTGGCCACGGCGCTCTTGACCGCGGCGTCGCCGGAGACCTTGCGCGGGCGCTGCGCCTTGCCGGTAAACATCAGCTGCGACCAGTAGGCTTTCATCTGCGCCGCATCCTTGCCGGTCACCTTGCCGTAGAAGTCGTTGCGCGCCGCGGCGCCTTCGTCCTGGTCGATCGGCGTGGCCTTGCCGCCACCGGGCAGGGCCAGCGACTTGGCCAGGAAGATCTGCGACACCTGGGCCTGGCTGAGGCTGGAGACGTTGCTGTCGGCCGCCATCACGACGACCACGTCCGCATGCGCCAGCGTGCAGGCGGTGGACAGGGATGCCAACAGGAGCAGGCGCGGGAAGAACGGGAATTTCATGCGTGCGCTCCGGGTCAGAAGACGAAATCGACGGAAGCCGAGATCAGGTTGTAGCTGCGGCCGGGCTGGAAGCCGGGCAGTTGGTTGCCCAGCGAGCCATAGGAGCCGGCGTGGTTGCTGACGTGGCTGCCCTGCAGCTTGACGGCGATGCTGTCGCGCACGTCCCAGCGCAGCGAGGCGGTGTAGCTGTGGCGGCCGCTGTTGTTGCCGGCCACGGCCTGGTTGAGCAGCCCGACCGGGTCCAGCGCGCCGGGGGCCTTCAGGCCGCTGACGTCGACGTGGGCATAGGTGAAGGCGGGCGTCCACGCGCCGCGGCGGAAGCCGGCGCTCAGGTAGCCGGAGGTGGTCTTGCCGGAAATCGACGGCGCGTAGTCGGCCCGGATGGCCTCGGTGCGCAGGAACCAGTTGCCGGGGTCGTAGCTGTAGCCGATGCCGCTGAACTTGCCGTCCATGTTGCGCGGGTCCAGCTTGCCGGCGGCCTCGACCAGCGGCGGGACCGGCAGGGTGGCGTAGAAGTCGAACAGCTGCTCGATGCTGTCGCTGGAGTAATGGACCTTGCCGCGGATATGGCTGATGCGGAAGCTGGAGGAGCCGCGGTCCACCTGCACGCCGAGGCCGTACATGCCGTCGACCTCGACCAGTTCGGAATCGATGTGGCCGTAGAACGCCTGCAGGCCGACCAGGGTGTCGCCGGCATTGATGGTGTACTGGCCCTCGATGCCGTCCATCGCCAGCAGGTAGTTGTAGACCTCCTGCGGCGGCCGCGCCCACGGCATGGCATAGCCCACGCGCTGGTATTCGGAGAGCATGTACAGCGGCGCGGTGATGCGGCCCAGGCGGGCGCTGAAGCTGGGCGAGAAGCGGTACTTCACGTGCGCCAGCGAGATTTCCGGCTTGTAGGACTCGGTCACGGCGTATTCGCTGACTGCCTGCACCACGCCGGTGAAGTCGTCGGTGAAGTTGGCGTCGAGCTGCAGCGCGAAGCGCGAATCCAGGTTGGCGGAGGTGGAGTGGCTGGCGCCCACGCCCTTGCCGGTCTGGAAGTCCGGGCGCACGTCGGCGTTGTCCTCGGTGGAATGCGCCACGCCCAGCGTGCCGAAGCCGCTGAGGGTGAAGCGGTCGCTGCCGTCCTGGGCATGGGCCATTTGCGCACAGGCCAGCGCGACCGCCACTGCGATCAGGTATTTCTTGCGATTCATGTGAACTCTCGGTAGGGCAGATGGAGTGGGTTGGCGGCACCAGGGGGGGGCCGCGCGGCGCCAAGGGCGTGTTCGCGCGCCGCATTCGGGCGCTCCCGTGACTGGGATAGCGGCGGGGAGTGCCAAAGGTTTAGGCGCCGTCTCCGGCGGGAAGCCGAACCGTGACCGGATCGGCCCCCCGGCACCGGGTACTGGGACGCCGGAGGTGAAGCCCGCTGCCCCGGAAAAGGCCAGCGGCCGTGATGCCCGTCTCAGAATTCCTGCCAGTCGCTGTCGTCGGCCGGGAGGGGAAGCGTCGTGGTGCCTTGTTTTCCGGCGGCGGGGTCGCGGCGTGGCTCGGTGCCGGCCGGCCTGCCGCCCGTGGCCGCCGGCCGCGGCGAGGGTACCGGGGCCGCGGTCCGGGTGCTGGTGCGGAACACGGCCACCGCTTCGGCCAGCTGGTTGGCCTGTTCCTCCATCGTGCGCGCGGCGGCGGTGGCTTCCTCGACCAGCGCGGCGTTCTGCTGGGTGGTCTCGTCCATCTGCACCACGGTCTGGTTGACCTGCTCGATGCCGGCGCTCTGCTCCTGCGAGGCGGCGGAGATCTCGGCCATGATGTCGGTCACCCGCTGCACCGAAGTGACGATCTCGCCCATCGTGGTGCCGGCCTGGTGCACCAGCTGCGAACCATCGGCGACCTTGCCGACCGAATCCTCGATCAGGCCCTTGATCTCCTTGGCCGCGCCGGCACTGCGCTGGGCCAGCGTGCGCACTTCCGAGGCGACCACGGCGAAGCCGCGGCCCTGCTCGCCGGCACGCGCGGCTTCCACCGCTGCGTTCAACGCGAGGATGTTGGTCTGGAAGGCGATGCCGTCGATGACGCTGATGATGTCGGCGATCTTCTTCGAGGAGGCCTCGATGGCCGACATGGTGGTGACGACCTTGCCGACGATCTCGCCGCCCTGCGAGGCCACGC